>Ga0209605_1002070_pt1 | contig 20316 bp, 16 predicted proteins | sample AD_UKC035_MetaG_FD_184408 | JGI IMG/M metagenome (GOLD analysis project Ga0209605, IMG submission 184408) | Active sludge microbial communities of municipal wastewater-treating anaerobic digesters from USA - AD_UKC035_MetaG (SPAdes) (version 2) | ecosystem: Engineered > Bioreactor > Anaerobic >...
TCTCGCGGCGACAAGCCTCGCTCTGATTGCCGCCAGTTCGCACCACCGATGCGCTGGCCCAGCCAGCACACAGCATTCGTACACTAAACTATCGCTCGCGCTGTCTCACAATTCTTGACACATTCCGTAATGCGTAACCCGGAGTCACCCACCGCCATTCCGGGTTACGTGTTACGAGTTACGTGTGTACTAGGTCACGTCGGCCTAAATCGGTCTTCACTCACTGCTCAAGCCGGTTCCGTGAACCGGCGGCGTTGTTGGGCGCACACCCGGCGGATCACGGATCCGCCGGGAGCAGGTAAACTGAAGAGTTACTTACGCCAACTTGTACTAGGTCACGTCGGCCTAAATCGGTCTTCACTCACTGCTCAAGCCGGTTCCGTGAACCGGCGGCGTTGTTGGCGCAAACCCGGCGGATCACGGATCCGCCGGGAGCAGGTAAACTGAAGAGTTACTTACGCCAACTTGTACTAGGTCACGTCGGCCTTAATCGGTCTTCACTCACTGCTCAAGCCGGTTCCGTGAACCGGCGGCGTTGTTGGGCGCACACCCGGCGGATCACGGATCCGCCGGGTGCAGGTAAACTGAAGAGTTATTTACGCCAACTTGTACTAGGTCACGTCGGCCTTAATCGGTCTTCACTCACTGCTCAAGCCGGTTCCGTGAACCGGCGGCGTTGTTGGGCGCACACCCGGCGGATCCGTGATCCGCCGGGTGCAGGGTACCTGTATAGTTACTTACGTGTTACACATTCCCAGACACACCCAGCGCCATTCCGGGTTACGTGTTACGAGTTACGTGTTACACATTCCCAGAGACACCGTGCGCCATTCCGGGTCACGCATTACTCGTTACTCGTTACACATTCCCAGACACACCCTGCGCCATTCCGGGTTACGTGTTACGTGTTACGAGTTACGCAACGCCTCCCGGATTGGGCGCCAGCCGATGACTTGTGCGCCGGAGGCGGCCAGGGCGGCGCGCCAGGCTTCGCTGGTGAAGAGCTGATAATCGGCCACGCGGGCGCGCCAGTCGGGGGCGAAGGCGCGCAGCTCGGGTGAATCGATGGCTGGATGGCAGAGGAAGTAGGTCAGACCGGGCGGCGCCGAAGCCAGCAGCTCCTGGGCCACGGCCAGACGGCTTTCGTGCTGATCCAGCGGCATGACGACCAGGTGATCGCACAATGGCAGCCCGGCGGCCTCGGCCGCGCGCGCCTGTTGGATCAACAGCTCGACATGTTCGAGCCTGTGGCTCCAGTGACGCAAAGCGGCGGTCTCTGGCCGCAGCAGGAAGGCCGGCAGCCCGGTTTCCTGGCTCAGTCGCAGGTAGATGGGCAGCAGGCGCGGGTGAAAGAGGGTCAGCATGTGCGTGTCGAGGTGCGTCACGTCGATGCCGGCCGCCAGCGCCCGATCGATCTGGGCGCGCAGCTCCAGCTCCACCGCGTCGAGGTCGGCCTGCGCCTGCACGGCCGGCTCGCGGCGGGGAAAATAGCCTTCGTCGTCCAACAGCCCGCTGGCGCGGTCGCGGGTGGAGATCGGCCCCCAGCGGTAGGCGTCCCACTCGCTGTTCAGGGTCAGATGCACCCCCATGTCCAGCCGCGGCTCAGCGCTGTGCTGCCGGCAGAAGGCCGCGGCCGCGGGAAACCAGGGGCAGGGAACCATCGTCGCGGCCGAGGAGATGATGCCCGCGTCCAGCAGCTCAGCATAGGCGGCATTGGCGCCCTGACTGCTGCCGATGTCGTCGGCATGCAGGATGACGACGCGGTCGGTGGGGGAAAAGCCGAGGGTGCGGAGGATGGGGTTCATGGTGGGGAAGGGTCACCGGTTCACCAGAACCGCGGCAGATAGCGCTGGTTGGTTTCCAGCAGGTCGTCCAACACGGCCGGGATCTGGTCGGCGGCGGGGCCGAGGGGATGGGCCAGCAGGGCCTGGTAGAGGGCGTTGCGATCGCCGTGGACTGCTGCCTGAACGGCCAGCAGCTCATAGGATTTGACCGCGGCCAGCAGGCCGAAGCAGACGGGGGGCAGCGGCTCGGCCGGCAGCGGCTCGACGCCAGCGCGGCTGATGCGCGCCGGCAGCTCCAGCACCCAGTCGGCCGGCCAGCCAGGCACGACTCCGCCCTGCGGCACGTTGACGATGTGGGTCTCGCCCAGGTCGTTGTAGTGGGCGTTGAGGAGCTGCGTGGCCAGGGTCGAGTACCAGGCGCCGCCCCGTTTCATCAGGTCGGCCGGCGGATCGCTGCGGTCGGGATCGGCGTATTCGGCCAGCAGCTCAGCCTCCACCTGCATGACCGTCTCGGCGCGCGAGGGGGGCCACTGCTCCTGCTCGGCCAGCTTTTTGGCCGTGGTGTAGAAATAGGCCAGATAATAGTTAGGCAGCATCTGCAAGCTCTCGACCAGCGCCGGATCCCACATGGGATGTTCGCTGGCGCGCAGCTCAGCCAGCGTGCCCTCGATCACCAACGGCCAGACATCCTCGCCGTCCACGGTGAAGCCGCGGTGCCAGGAGAGGTGGTTCAGGCCCAAGGTTTTCAATTCTGCCCGCTCAGCCGCGATGGTCTCGCCGGTGCGCCGCTGGAGCAGGTCGAGGATGGCCATCTTGGCGGTGATGGGCACGTTGCAGACGCCGATGGCCGGCACGCCGGGGGCATGGCGGGCCAGCGCCTCGGTGACCAGGCCGGCCGGGTTGGTGAAGTTGACCAGCGGCGCGCCGGGGGCCAGCTCGGCCATGTCGGCCGCGATGCCCAGCACCACGGGGATGGTGCGCAGCGCCTTGGCCAGGCCGCCGACGCCGGTGGTCTCCTGGCCGATCAGACCGTGACGCTGGCCCAGATATTCGTCGTTGCGCCGAGCGATCATGCCGCCGACGCGCAGTTGGGTGGTGACATAGCTGGCGCCAGCCACGCCCGCGCGGCGATCGGTGGTCAACTGGATGCGGAAAGGGTTGCCGCGCGCCGTGACCATGCGCTGGGCAAAGCCGCCCACGATGGCCAGCCGCTGCGGCTCCACGTCCACCAGCCAGAGTTCGGTCAGCGGAAAGGTGGCGACGCGGTCCAGAAAGCCCTTGACCAGTTCGGGGGTATAGCTGGAGCCGCCGCCGATGACGGCAACTTTCATAGTGTTCCTCGAATCATCCCATGACAGTCTACTTGTCCACTCCCGTGATCACAATGCCCTGCACGAAGAAGCGTTGGGCGAAGATGAACAGGAGCAGGGGAATGATCAGCGTCATCAAGGCGCCGGCCTGGATCAACTGCGGCTTCTGGCCATAGATGCCGTTGAAGGTGCTCAGCGCCACCGAGACCGGCCAGGCCGCGCGGTTGGTGGAGAGGTAGATCAGCGGGCCGAAGTAGTCGTTCCAGGCGAAGACGATGTGGAAGACGATGACGGCCAGCAACACCGGATAGGCCTGGGGCACCAGGATCGAGGTCAGCACGCGGAAGCGACTGGCGCCGTCGATCATCGCTGCCTCGTCCATCTCGCGCGGGATGGTCATGAAATACTGGCGCAGGAGAAAGACGTCGAAGGCGTTGGCGAAGAAGCTCGGCACGATCAGCGGCAGCCAGGTGCCCACCCAGCCGATGCGCTGGAAAAAGGTGTAGGTGGGAATGACCGTGACAAAGCCGGGCAGGAAGATGGTCGCGATCAGCACCACGAAGAGGAAATCGCGCCCTGGGAAGTCGAAGCGGGAGAAGCCATAGGCCACCAGGGTGCAGGAGATCAACACGCCGACGGTGGTGGCCACCGCGTAGAAAAGGGTGTTGCTCAGCAGCCGCGGGAAGTTGATGCTGCTCCAGACCTCGGTGTAGTTGCTGAAGGTAGGGGCGAAGGTCCAGGGGCGATCCAGGGCGCGCCAAGAGACCTGGCAGACGAACTCGCCCCGCTCCATGTCGTCCGGATCGATGAAGGTGCTGGCCCGGGTGCCTTTCTTGACCAGCGCCAGGCCGCGTTGGTCGGTGCTCTCCTCGCTGCCCTCGCATTTGTTCATCGGCACGGTGTACATGTCGCGCTCTTTGCCGTCGTACTCGAAGGTGGCCACTGCCGCCGGCCAGACGGGGGAGCCGATGACCCCGATCTGCTCCGGCGTCTTGAGCGAGGTGAAGACCATGAAGGCAAAGGGCGAAAGGAAGAGGATCAGCATGCCCAGCGTGAGCCCGGTGACGACGATGCTTTTGGCAGCCCGGCGCGGCTTGAAAGTTGAGGTGGTTGCCATGATGCCCTCCTTAGGATCGCTTGTCGCCCGCGTAGTAGACCCAATATTTCGCCGACCAGAAGAGGAAGACGGTGACGATCAGGATCAGGAAGAAGAGCAGCCAGGCCATGGTGGCGCCATAGGACATGTTCTGGAAGGTAAAGAAAGTCTTGTAGAGATATAGGTTGAAGAACATGGTCGCGCCGCCCGGTCGTCCTGTGCCCTGGTTGACCACCAGCGGCACCAGGAAATACTGGAAGAGGAAGACCACCCCCAGCACCAGGTTGTAAAAGATCACCGGCGAGATCATGGGGAAGGTGACTTTCCAGAAAGACTGCCAGCCGTTGGCGCCGTCCACCTTGGCCGCGTCGTAGAGATCGGTGGGCACCCCTTGCAGGCCGGCCAGGAAGATCAGCATGGCGTTGCCGATGCCCCAGATGCCCATGATGACGTAGGTGGGATAGACCCAGTTGACGTCGTTGGCCCAGTTGGGTGTGCTCTCCTTGGGCACGCCCACGGCAATCAGCGCCCGGTTGATCCAACCGCTCTCCGGGTTGAGCATGCCGCCCCACAGAAAGACCGCGGCGACAAAGGGGATGATGTAGGGCATGTAGAAGGCGCTGCGAAAGACCATCTGGCCCTTCAGACTCCTGGCGTTCATCAGCAGTGCAATGGCCAGCGGCGCCAGGATGCCCACCGGCAGCGAAATCGCGCCGAAAAGGAGGGTGATCCACAGCGAGCCGCGCGTGCCGCCGCTGAGAGACCAAATCTGCGGGTCCCTGACCATCTGGGCGTAGTTGTCCAGCCCGACGAACTTGGGTGTGCTGGTGATGCCGTCGGTGATGCGCAGGTTCATGAAGCTGAACACCAGACTGGCCAGGATCGGCAAAAAGGTAAAGATGAAGAAACCGATCAACCAAGGCGAGATGTAGAGCAGCCCCTCGCGCATCTCGCGCCGTTTTAGAGGCGTCATCTCGCGATAGGCTCTGATCGTCGGCAACTTCGGCAGGCCGCGGTTCAGTTCCTGAAACATGGGGCGTCTCCTTGGGAGTTACTGGGCACGGGGGGAACGGTTAACGGTGAACGGTGAACGGTGGCCGGTGAACGGTTAACGGTGAACGGTGAACGGTGAACGGTGAACGGTTAACGGTTAACGGTTGTAACTGCTCAGCCGGCGGGCCAAACGTTGGTTGAGTAGCCTTCTGAAGCGTATCGAAACCAACGTTTGGCCCGCCGGCGGGTGCGAACACGTTGATTTCGATACGGCGGCCTACTCAATCAACGTGTTCGCACCCGCCGGCTGAACAGTTACTAACGGTTAACGGTGTTCGGTGAGCGGTGAGCGGTGAGCGGTGAGCGGTGAGCGGTGGTCGGCCAACCATTAACCTTTCACAGTTCACCGTGCACAGTTTACCATTCCCCATATACCGTATACCGTTCACCGTTCACCGTTCAGCGTCCCGCGGACGGGCACGCCATGAGAGACGCGCCCGCCCACGGGTCAGGAGGCAGTTACTTGTTGAAGATGACGTTCAGGTCATCAAGGTACTTCTGCCATTCGGTGTCGAAGGTCAACTGGCTGGGGGGCGTGTTCTGCAACAGGTCCCACAGGGTGTCGCCGCGGGCGAACGCCTCGTTCCAGTTGGGCATCCACTGCTCGGCGCTGGGGGCGTCGGGGTAGGAGAGGCCGGCCTTGAAGACCTCCCAGGTCTCGGGAGTCACGAAGGGATACTGCTCCGACTTCGCCTCGAAGAATGGTTCCTGCTTCTCCGGGATCGCGGGCAGCGCGCCGTAGATGGGCAGCAGCTTGTCGCCGCCGGTGGTGATCAGGTAGGAAAGCACCGCGAAAGCCTCGGCCGGATGCTTGGTGCCCTTCCAGATGCGGAAGGTGTCAGCGTCCACGCGGCCGTGCGGCTGGCCATCGGCGTCGGAAGGCAGGACGCCCGCCTGGAACTCGAGGCCGGCGTTGACGAAGTCAGCCAGGCAGCAGGTGTACCAGAGCGGCGTGACGGCCATGGCGGCCTTGCCCATGTTGAAGAGGTTGCCGTTGCCAAACTCAGGGGAATTGCTCATGGGCCCGGTGGCCATGAAGGGCTGCGCGCCGTACATGCCGTCATAGGCCCACTGCACCGCTTCCATCCAACCTTCCGGCAGATTCACCGAGAAGCTGCCCTTCTCTGTGCCCTCGACGATGAAGTCGGAACCGGCATGGAAGACGCCGAAGTAGTTGGGATGGGTCTGCCACTGCGGGCTGTAGCCCACCTGAACGATCTGGCTCGGGTCGAAGCCCTCCTCGGTCGAGTTGAAGCCGTTGACGTCGATGGTCAGACGCTTGGCGACCTCGGTGAAGGTCTCCCAGGTCCAATCGACTTCCTCGCCGTCCAGGATGTACTTGTCGCCGTAGTTCTGGGGCGGATACTCCAGACCCACCTCGTCGAAGTACTCCGGCACAAAGTAGGTGGCCGACGGGAAGACGGCGAAGGGCAGGCCCACCTGACCCTCCTCGGTCTGATAGGAATCGACCAGCGCCGGGTCGAAGATGGTGGTGTCGAAGCCGCTGGCTTCGATCTGCTCAGTCAGGTCCAGCCACTGGCCGTAGAAGGCGTTGGAGCCGCCCCAGCCCACCGGGCCGATGATGTCGGGGCCGGCGCCGGAGGCGATCTGCGTGGCCAGGGTGTCACGGCCAGCGTCGTAGGGCACGATCTCCAGCACCAGTTGGATCTTGTCCTGCGAGGCGTTGAAGTCCTTCACGACTTCCTCCTGGACGGCCACCTGGTCGGGGCTGGTGCCTGTGCCCACACCGACGAACCAGCGGATGGGGGTCTTGCCGGCGGCCTCAGCGGCCTTGACGGCCTCAGCCGCGGCGGCGCTGGCGATAACCGCCTGCTCCTCGGCGGTCAGCGTCGCCTCAGGGGTCGGCTCTTCGGCTGGCGCCTCAGTGGCGGCCGGCTCTTCGGCGGCCGGCGCCTCGGTGGCGGCCGGCTCTTGGGCAGCCGGTGCAGGGGCGGGGGCCGGCTGAGCCGCGCCGCCGCAGGCAGCTAACAACATGCTGGCGATCACCACCAGCGGCAACAGGGAGACCAGTCTCTTGGCAAACATGGGAAACTCCTTTCCGAAATCGGACCGAAACATCAGTGAAAGCTCCCGAAGGAGCAAGAGCAAACTTGGGGGAGGGTTGGAGCAGACGCTGGAACATCGGATGGTGGAGGCAGCTTGCTGTCAGCCGCGGCCGGATCACCTCCTTCGTCAGTGGTCACGGCTCCGTGCGACTATCTGTCGCAGCCGCATGATTGTCGGATCACCAGCTCGGTGGGCAAGAGCACCAGCCGCTCCACCTCTTCGCCCTGGATCAGGGAGATCAGCAGGCGTGCGGCTTGCCGGCCGGCCGTTTCGATCGGCGCGCGCACGGTGGTCAGCCGGGGAACCATCAAGCCCGCCAGCAGCACATCGTCGAAGCCGACCACGGCCACATCCTCGGGCACGCGCAGACCAGCCTGCGTCAGCGCCTGGATGGAGCCCATGGCCGCGTCGTCGTCGCCGGCAAAGATGGCATCGAACGACACACCCTGGCCCAGCCACTGCGCCACCACCGCGCGCGCCTGCTCGCTGTCGAACTCGCCCGGGCCGTGCAGCGCCGGGTCGTCGTCGATGCCGTGGACGCGCAACGCCTCCAGATAGCCCGCCTCGCGCCAGCAGGAATCCTCGTTGCCGCTGGGGCCGGCCAGAAAGGCAATGCGCCGGCAGCCGTGCTCGACGATCAGGTGCTCGACGACGCTGCGCGCGCCGGCCTTGTTCTCCAGCGTCACCACCGGAATGTCCAGCGTCGGCGGCGCCGTGCGGTAGAGCAGCACCAGGGGAAAGCCGCGGCCAGAGAAACGGGCCAGCTCCGCGTCGCTCAGCCGGTCGGTGAAGACCAGCAGGCCGTCGGTGTTGTGCTCGTCCAGCGGCAGTTGAATGCGACCGCGCTCGCGGAAGCGGTCGGCCGTGGTGTGGATCAGCAGGTCGAAGCCCGCCTCGCGCGCGCTGCTCTCGATGCCATGGATCAGCGGCGAATAGAACGCACCGCTGATCTCCGGCAACAGCAGGCCGATGGTGTCGGTGCGGCGGCCGGCCAGGGTGCGGGCCGCGGCGTGCGGCGCGTAGTCCAGGGCCGCGATCGCCTGGTTGACCTGTGACATGGTCTCTTCGGCCACCGGCGCCGTGCCGTTGAGCACGCGACTCACTGTGGCGATGGAGACGCCGGCCAGGCGGGCGACATCGGAGATGGTGGCGCGTTTGAGGGAACGTTGCACGGTCATGGCGGACAGGTCGAACCAGGAAGCTGAGGAGTGTTGAAAGCGGTTTCTGAAAGCGGTTTCTGAAAGCCTTTTCAGTGTACCACAAATTTTGCATTTGTCAATAGGGAATCGGGCATCAATGTAGAATCAGATGCCCGGCGCCGATGGCTGAGTCTGCGCTCATTTGGTCGCTGCTCACAACTGTGCTAACATCGAAGGGGCTGGAACCGTCCCAACGATTCCACACTATGATGACTGCCAAACCGGAAGCGAGCCTGCCAAGCCGAGACCTGCTGGTCTGAGCCCGTCCACCGTGCATCTGACTTGAACATAGCCGCTCGGCCGGTCTCTGCGCAGCCACCGAGCCCGCCATTCTCATCGACGGTTGTGCGCCCAGCGCACGGATGTCTCATGGGATGATCAGTGAGATGCCGTCGCCATGCCGCGTGAGTCACCCCTGCCGCGGCGCTTCGGAGATCCCCCTATGTCCGAATTCGACCGTTTTGCCCGTTTCTACGATCTGGACTATGAGCCATTCCAAGACGATGTGGCGCTCTATCTGGGCCTGGCTGAGCGCATGGGAGGGCCGCTGCTGGAGCTGGGCTGCGGCACAGGGCGCCTGCTGCTGCCGCTGGCCCAAGCCGGCTTCGCTATCACCGGCGTCGACATGTCGCCGCGCATGTTGGAGGTGGCCCAAGCCAAGGTCGAGGAGGCCGGCCTGGCCGACCAGATCACGCTGGTGCAGGCGGACATGCGCGCGGTGCAACTGCCGCAGCAGCACCGCCTGGCCTTCATCGCCATCAACTCCTTCATGCATCTCCTGACGCTGGAGGACCAACTGGCCGCGTTGACCGCGTGGCGCAAGCTGCTGTTGCCGGGCGGCCTGCTGGTCATCGACGTGGACAACCCTGACCCCCGCCACCTGTTGGAGGCCGATGGCCGGCTGGACATGCAGGGGCGCTGGTTCGACCCTGACACCGGCGCCACGGTGCTCAAGCAGATGTCGCGCACGCTGGATGCGGCGCGCCAACTGCAGCAGGTCCTGTTCATCTACGACGAGATCTTCCCCGACGGCCAGCTACGGCGCACCCTGGCCCCCTTCCAGGCGCGCTACCTGCACCGCTTCGAGGGGGAGCTGTTGCTGGACAAAGCCGGCTTTGTCCTGGAGCAGGTCTACGGCTCCTATGACCTGGACCCCTACGACAGCGCCAGCGAGCGCATGATCTTCATCGCGCGCAACGCCCACCGTTAGCCCGCCGAAACTGTTCAGCCGGCGGGTGCGAACACGTTGATTTCGATACGGCGGCCTACTCAATCAACGTGTTCGCACGCACCGGCGTCATGGCCCGCTGAACAAAATCAGGCATCGCACCATGTAAACTGGCGTACCCAAACCCGTAACTCGTAACTCGTAACCCGTAACCCGTAACCCGGAAACACCCTCCGCCATTCCGGCTACAAGTTACGAGTTCCCCATCCCACCAACACCTCCCACCATTCCGGTTACGCATTACGCATTACGCATCACGCAAACACCTCCCACCATTCCGGTTACGCATTACGCATTACGCATCACGCAAACACCTCCCACCATTCCGGTTACAAGTCACGAGTTACGAGCCACCCAAGGAGAGCCACACCATGAAACACAAGACTCTGTTCGCCGTCCTTTCCGCCCTGCTGCTGATCATCAGCGTCGCGCTGCCGTCGGCATCCAATGCGCTGCCGGCCGCGCAGGCGCAGGATGGAACAGTGCAGTTGACGGTCTACAACCAGGACCTGGCTTTGGTTTCGGAGACGCGCTCCGTGCCGCTGAAGATCGGCCTGAACGAGGTGGTTTTCAGCAACGTGGCCGCGCTGATCGATCCCACCAGCGTCTCCTTCAAGTCGCTCACCGACCCCGAGGGCGCCGAGGTGTTAGAGCAGAACTTCGAGTACGACCTGGTTGGCTCGACCAAGCTCCTGCAAAAATACATCGACCAGGTGATCGTGGTGCAGACGCAGGACTCGCAGACCTACACCGGCACCCTGCTCAGCGCGGCCGACAACGTGATCCTTCAAGGCGAGGATGGCGCGGTGACCATGCTCAGCCAGGAGCAGATCCGCAACATCAACTTCCCCGCCCTGCCCGATGGCCTGCGCACCCGACCCAGCCTGGTCTGGCTGATCGACGCGCAGCAGGCTGGCGACCACGACACCGCCGTCACCTACCTGACCAACGGCATGAGCTGGCAGGCTGACTACGTGCTGCTGCTGAACGAGGAGAGCACGGCCTTCGACCTGAACGGCTGGGTGACGCTGGACAACCGCAGCGGCGCCAGCTTCGAGGACGCCATGCTCAAGCTGGTGGCCGGCGACATCAACCGGGCCCAGACGCCGGCCTACGCCCGCGACGTGATCATGATGGCCGAAGCAGCCGCGCCCGCGCCATCTGTGGAGCAGCGCGAGTTCTTCGAGTATCACCTCTACCAGGTGACGCGGCCGGTGACGGTCAAGGACAACCAGACCAAGCAGATCGAATTCGTCACCGCCCAGGACGTGCCCGCGACCAAGTTCTACGTCTACGACGGCGCGGCCGGCTATGCGGGCTACGGCTATGGCCCGGTAACCGACTCCGGCTACGGCGCGCAAACCGGCAACAGTGATGTGACGGTGATGCTGGAGTTCCGCACCGACGAGGCCAGCAACCTGGAGACGCAATTGCCGGCCGGCCGGGTGCGGCTCTACCAGGAAGATGTGGATGGCAGCCCCCTGCTGGTGGGCGAGGATCAGATCGATCACACCCCCAAGAACGAGACCGTGCGTCTGACCGTGGGCAACGCCTTCGACATCAAGGGAGAGCGGGTGCAGACCAACTACAAGCCGTTGGGCGACAGCGGCGCAGAGGAGAGCTTCCGCATCACCCTGCGCAACCACAAGGATGAGCCGGTGGAAGTGCGGGTGGTCGAGAACCTCTACCGCTGGACCGAGTGGAACATGCTCAGCGAAACCCTGAACGGTGCGCCGGTGGAGCACAGCCAGCTCAGCAGCCAGCAGGTCGAATGGCTGGTGTCCGTGCCGGCCAACGGCGAGGCGGTGCTGGAGTACACGGTGCAGTATCGCTGGAAGTAGGCGTCACGGGCGACAATGCCCCTGCCTTTCGGACGTTCTCAGGTCGGGTGTTCTCAGGCGCCCGGCGCTTGCCACTGGCGGCCCTGCCCGCTGTGGGTGGCGGGGCCGTCCACGAATAGGGCCACGAATACACGAATGTCGCCCGCTCAGCCGGCGGCTGTGCTTGAAAAGCCGCTGCGGCAACAAGCTGTCAGCCGCATCAAGCCATGAAGGGTGTGCGCGTCATGAACAGCGAACGTGCAGCAGGTGCAATCGTCGCAAACGCCATACACCCGCAGCCAGAGCCGATTCCGGATGCCTGGCGCGCCGCGCTGGCGCCGACGACACATTGCTGCCACGAGTGGAAAGAGTAAAGACCGCTGAGCGTGCAGGTCGCATGCTTTGGGCGCTGTATGCCGATGGCTTTGCGGCATTCAGCTAGCGCCAGCAGCGGCCGCCGCGCCAACATTCCACCCAACAGCGCACGGCTGGATCCAGGGCCGTTCACGCCGAAAGAGGGCCGGCCGGCCCGCCGCGGTCACCTGCGCACGAAGGCGCGCACGGTCCATGTGATCCAGAACACGCTCCAGGCGATCATGGCGATGCCGGCCAGGGGGATCATGAAAGGGTTGGCGGTCGGCTCGAAGTGGACGCCGTCGGGGGTGAACTTGATGAAGCCGCGCGGCTTGGCGCTGCCCATGCCGCCGCCCCCGCCCCCGCCGCCGCTGGCGAGCCGCTCCTCCACCTGGCTGGGGCTTTCGCCGCTGCCATAGCCGAAGCCAAAGGTTGTCCCGACCTGCACCACCGGGATGATGGCCACGTCGCCCTCGCGTCGCACCTCGCCGAAGACGGCATCGACGTTGAGGCGCTCCACGATGCGTTCGATCTGTTCGGCCACCTGAGCTATTTGGTTTTCCATGAGCTTACTCCTTGAAGCTACCGGCCGCGGCGCAGCAGGCGCGCCAGCACGCTGAGCGCCACGGACAACAGAGTCACGGCCGCCGCCGCGCGCATGATGCCTTGCAGCGCCTCGGCCGTCGGGTCGCGCAGCGCCACAGTCGCTTCGCCGCCGTCCGCCTGGCGCACGATCACCTCGACCGGCTCCAGGCAGAACTGGCCGGCCGCGCCGCCGCCCTTCCGGTCGCCGCCGCTGCCCAGCCGTCCACGCAGACGCGCGACAGGCTGCACGATGCGGCCATCGATCTGAATGGGCGCGCCAACCAGGCGCCGATCGATCCTGGCAGGTGTTGGGGTAGTCTCTGACATCGGTACCTCCCTGCCCGCTGCGGCGCAAGGATGGCTGGCAGCGGGCAGATGTGCGTTGCGAACTGGAGTCGACTGGAGCGCAATGAATGGCGATTTGGAGACATCTGCTATTATCCCTCCATTCCTTGCAGTTGGCAAGGCGATCGACCGTGGCCATGGGATCGCAGCCGCCGGCCAGCCGTGAGAGCAGCGATTTGTTGACACGCGCTTTGCTCTCATGTACAATGACCCTATCTTGTGACGGAGTTGACGAATGAGCGAGTTTTTCTACGGCGGACAGGCGGTGTTGGAAGGGGTCATGATGCGCGGCGGCAAACACGCGGCCGTGGCCGTGCGCGACCCCAAGGGCCAGATCGTGGTACACGAGGAACCGCTGACCGCGGCCGTCTACACCAAGCCCTGGGCCAAGTGGCCCTTCGTGCGCGGCATCAGCATGCTCTGGGATGCCCTGGTGCTGGGCACCCGCGCGCTGATGTGGTCGGCCGATGTGGCCATGAGCGACGAGGAGGAGGATGTCAAGTTTGCAGGCCCGGCCGTCTGGGCCACGGTGGCCGTGTCGTTGGCCATCTCGGTCGGCATCTTCATCCTGGCGCCGGCGGCCGTGGCCAAATGGGTCGAAGAGCTTTTCAACCTGCCAGCCTGGACCGGCGCCTTCTTCGAGGGGCTGCTGCGCCTGGCGCTGTTCGTGCTCTACCTGGTGCTCATCGGCCGCATGCCTGACATTCGCCGGGTATTCCAGTACCACGGCGCCGAACACAAGACCATCAACGCCTACGAGGCGGGCGCGCCGCTGACGCCGGAACGCGTCGCCGAGTTCTCGGTGCAGCACCCCCGCTGCGGCACCAGCTTCCTGCTGTTCGTCCTGGTGCTGAGCATGATCCTCTTTGCGCCGTTGAACTTCAACGCCATCGAGGGGCCGCTGAGCCTGGTGCTGCGGCTGCTCTCGCGGCTGTTGCTGATCCCGGTGGTGGCCGGCATCAGCTACGAGTTCCTGCGCTACTCGGCCCGTCACCTGAGCAGCCCGGTGATCAGGGCGCTGATCGCCCCCGGCCTGGGCCTGCAGCGCCTGACCACCCGCGAGCCGGATCTCTCCATGCTGGAGTGCGCCATCGCGGCCTTGGTCCCCGTGCTGGCCGCCGACGGCATCGATGTCTCTGAGCGGAGCAGCGCGCCGGCCGCCGCCCGCCCGGCGGCGCGTGAGCCAGAGGGCGCGCCAGCGCCGCGCGATGGCGTCAAAGAAGAAGCGGCGGCCGCGGTCTAGCCGGCGCTGCTCCCCTGTTGCCGCACCCTGCGGGGTGTGGGCTTTCCCGCCGCCGTCCATCATCCAGCCAAGGCAGCGTAGCCATGCAGGCATCATCCCCCTCCTCCCATTCCCTGGGAACCCAGCCTGAGATCAACAGAGCCCCTGGTCGAAGCTCCCCGTAAGCCTCGGCGGCGCTCTGTTTTTTTGTTTCGTGCAGATCGACCTGAAACCATCAATCCTTTTTGGAGGTTTTGCAAATGCGTAACAAGATAACCATTGTCGGCGCCGGCTTTGTCGGCGCCACGGCCGCCCACTGGTGTGCAGCCAAGGAATTGGGCGATGTGGTGCTGTTTGACATCGTCGAAGGGATGCCGCAGGGCAAGGCGCTGGACCTGCTCCAGGCCGGCCCGGTGGAAGGCTATGACCTGCGCATCATCGGCACCAACGACTATCAGGACACGGCCAACTCGGACATCGTGGTGATCACGGCCGGCCTGCCGCGCAAGCCGGGCATGACGCGCGAGGACCTGGTCAGCGTCAACGCCAAGATCATCCGCGGCGTGATCGAGAATGTCGTGGCCTACTCGCCCAACGCCATCTTCATCCTGGTGACCAATCCGCTGGACACCATGACCTACCTGGCGTACAAGGTGAGCGGCCTGCCGCGCGAGCGCATCATCGGCCAGGCCGGCGTGCTGGACAGCGCCCGCATGCGCGCCTTCATCAGCATGGAGCTCAACGTCAGCGTGGAGAACATCCATGCCTTCGTCTTGGGCGGCCATGGCGATGAGATGGTGCCGCTGGCCCGTTATTCCACCGTGGCCGGCATCCCTATCACCGAGCTGCTGCCCCCTGAGCGCGTCGAGGCCATCATGGATCGCACCCGCAAGGGCGGCGGCGAAATCGTCTCGCTGCTCAAGCAGGGCAGCGCCTTCTTCGCGCCCAGCTCATCGACCATGCAGATGGTGGAGGCCATTCTCAAGGATCGCAAGATGATCCTCCCCTGCTCCGTCTACCTGGAAGGAGAGTATGGCTTGAATGACATCTGCTTCGGCGTGCCGGTCAAGCTGGGCCGCAACGGCGTGGAGCAGATCCTCCAGATCGAACTGACCGAGGAGGAACGGGCCGCCATGGACAAATCCGCGGCCTTGATTCGCTCGAGCATGGCAGCGCTGGAGCTGTAGAAGACCGCAGAGGCTGCTTACTCGGCCCACGAATGTGTGCATGGCAGGCCCCGGTGCTGTGGCCTGCCTGACCAACAAGTGAAGGAGTAGCAACAATGGCAAAGCACCTGGTCGTATACACCAGCAAGTACGGATCCACCCGAGAAGTTGCCCAGGCCATCGCCGATGGACTGCAAGCCGAGATCGCCAACGCCGACGACAACCCAGACGTGCGATCGTATGACTTGGTGGTCCTTGGCTCGCCCATCTACGGCGGCGACTATCTGGAGCCGATCAAAAACTTCTTGCGCGGCAACAAACCTTTACTGGCTGAACGAAAGATCGCAGCCTTTATCACCGCCGCGGCCCATTGGGAGCGCGACCCAGGCCTGACCGGCGAGGAAGATGAACTGCTCTTCACCCAGCAGGAGTACGCCGCTGGCCTGGCCAATCTGACCGGCGGTGAAACCATCGACTGCCGCGGCTTCGGCGGTCGCATGGTTCCCGAAGACCTCGATGACGCCGACCGCGGCATACTGGAGTGGTTCTATCGTTTCCTGATGCGCAAGCCGCTGGAAGGCTTCGATCTGATCGACCTGGCGGCGGCCCGCCGCTGGGGCGAAGAGCTGCGCGAGACCGTGGGCGACTGAGCCCCCTGGCCATCACCCTCAACCCTCCACAGCGCCAGGCATGGCTTGTCATGCCTGGCGCTGTGATTCAATCACCCCGCCGTCGCTCTGGCAGCACGCTCAACTCGCATAGGCCAGACCCGGCTAAAGCCTCGACTCCGCGCCATGTCGGCCAGACCCGGCTAAAGCCTCGACTCCTTGCCATGTTTGATGGCTGCTAAGCTGGAGTCGAGCCTTCAGGCGGGTCGGCGCGCTCGGCTCACATCGGCCAGACCCGGCTAAAGCCTCGACTCCTCGCCATGTCGCCCAGACCCGGCTAAAGCCTCGACTCCTCGCCCCACCGCTCTGGCCGGTCTCCTGACCGAGCCAGCCACCAACCCACCGCGCTCTGGCCGGTCTCCTGACCGAGCTAGCCCCAACCCACCGCGCTCTGGCCGGTCTCCTGACCGAGCCAACCCCAACCCACCGCGCTCTGGCCGGTCTCCTGACCGAGCCAGCCACCAACCCACCGCGCTCTGGCCGGTCTCCTGACCGAGCCAGCCCGTTTAGCGTTTGGGAAGCCCCGGACTTGAACAATTCAGGGGTTATCGGGTACACTGCACACACTATGACTGAACAGATCGCATCCTCCCCCCAAGACCCCGACGCCGCGCCCTTCGACCCGGCCTTTCTGCCGCCCGACCTCGCGCTCGATCCACTGCCCCCCGACCACCGCTCCGGCTTCGTGGCCGTGGTCGGCCGGCCCAACGTGGGCAAATCGACGCTGATCAACGGCTGGCTGGGACAGAAGATCGCCGCGGTCAGCCCCAAGCCGCAGACCACCCGCCAGCGCCTGATGGGCATCCTGACGCGCGCCGACGCCCAGGTGATCTTCTTCGACACCCCTGGCCTGCATCGCCCCCAGCACCGGCTGGGCCAGTTCATGGTCGACCAGGCGCAGCAGACCCTGCCCGACGCCGACGTCATCTGCCTGGTGGTGGACGGCAGCACGCCGCCCGGATCGGCAGACCGCAGCGTGGCCGCCGAGATCGCGGCCCGTGCGCCCGCTGCGCCGCTGGTGTTGGCCATCAACAAGGTCGACCTGATGCCCGCCGACCAGGTGGCCGAGCGGGTCGCAGCCTACCGCAGCCTGGCGCCCGCCGCGGCCGATTGGGTGGTGCTCTCCGCGCTGGACGAGGCCGGCCGGGCCGACCTGCTGGAGCGCATGGTCAGCCTGTTGCCTTTCGGGCCGCGCTACTACCCCGAAGACCAGGTCACCGACCTGCAAGAGCGCTTCATCGCCGCCGAGTTGATCCGCGAGCAGGTGCTGCTGCACACCCAGCAGGAGGTGCCGCACAGCGTCGCCGTCCTGGTGGATGAGTTCAAGGAGCGGCCCGACGGCCTGATCTACATCAGCGCCACCATCTACGTCGAGCGCGACTCGCAGAAGAAGATCATCCTCGGCAAAGGGGGCCAGCAGATCAAGCAGATCGGCCAGGGCGCGCGCGGCCAGATCGAGGAGCTGGTGGACGGCAAGGTCTACCTGGAGCTGTGGGTCAAGGTCTGGGAGCAGTGGCGGCGCAACGAAAGATGGCTGCGCGAGCTGGGCTACGCCCTGCCCCGACCGCGCCGCTCGTGAAGAACTTTCCCCGAACGCTGAAAGGATCGTTCGACCACCATGCGTGACATCATCCGCGCTGCGGCCTTGCTCTTTGGCCTGCTGGCGGCCGCCTTCAGCCTGCTGGCAGCTTTGCTGTTGGCGCTGGCCGCGGCGCTGAGCGGGGACGCGCTGCGCCTGATGAACCTGACCCTGTTGGTCTCCATGCTGACCCTGGGCGTGGGGCTGGGCCTGCCGCTGGCCGCGGCAGCCAGGCGCTCCATGCAACAGCGGGCCAGCCCCGCCCTGCGCCTGCCCCCCGCCTGGTGGCTTGGCCTGATCTTCCTCGGCCTGCTGCTGTTGGGCCAGCTCATACTGACCACGCCCTTGGCCAGCGCGGGCATCCCCGCGCTGCACGTGGCAGCCTCGCTCATGCCGCCGCTCCTGGTCGTCGCGGCCATCGCGCCCCCCTTGCAGCGCGCCGGCGCCGGCCTGACCCGGCGCAGCCTGGCGACCCAGTTCAGCTACGGCGGCCTGGTGAGCATCTCCCTGGCGCTGTTCCTGGAGCTGGCGCTGATCACGATCGTCTTCATTCTGGCCGGCGCCGGCGTTGCCCTCCTGCCCGGCGGGGCAGAAAGCGTCGAGCGGCTGGCCGCCGAGCTGCAGGCCCGGATGGCGACCGGGGACCTGATGGGCCTGGCGTCCGCGCTGCTGTCGCCCGGCCTGGTGCTGGGGTTGGGCCTGCTGGTGGCCGCGGCCGTGCCGTTGATCGAGGAACTGATCAAATCGCTGGGCGTCCCCTTCGACGCCGTGGTGCAGGGCCGGCTGACCCGCGCCCAGGCTTTCGCCTTTGGCGTCATGGCCGGGGTTGGCTTCAGCTTCGCCGAGGCGCTGGTCTACGGCGCGCAGCAGTTGCCGCACAACTGGGTCCAGGGGGTGGCGCTGCGCGCCCTGACCGCGGTGATCCACGCCGCGGCCACCGGCCTCTTTGCCCTGGGTTGGTATGAGGTGGCCGCCGGCCGGGCGCTGCGCTTTTTCCCCTACGCCGCCGGCGGCGTCGCCATCCATGCCCTCTGGAACGGCCTAAGCGGCCTGCTCCTGGTAACAGGTCTGGCGACGTTGAACAGCCGGCCCGGCATGATGATCGCCGGCGACGCGGGAATGCCCCTGGCCGTCGCCCTGTTGGCCAGCACCTGGCTGGCGGCGCTGGCCGTGCTGATCGTCGCCACGCGCCGGCTGAGCGCGTCCAGGGAGGCATCCCATGCCGGTTGACGCGCCGCGCCCCGGTCGCCCGCCCAGCCTGGCGGCGCTCAGCGCGGCCTGGTTTGGCCACGCCTACCTCTGGAACGGCCTGCACGCCATCGTGTTGCCCGCCATGCTGGTCGGGCTGGCGCCGGCCGCGTTCAAGGCCACCACCCTGGGCGGGCTGACCTTTGTCGGCCTGGCGCTGGCCATGTTGACCCAGCCCATCGCCGGCGCGATCAGCGACCGCAGCGGCTGGCTGGGCCGCTATGGCCGGCGCCGTCCCTGGATCGCCCTGGGCACGGCCATCGACCTGGGTCTGCTGGCGTTGCTGGCCATCTCCCGCAACTTCCTGATGGTCGCGTTGGTCTACGCCGCGATGCAGATTGCCTCCAGCTTCGCCGAAGCTGCCTTGCAGGCGCTGCTGCCCGACCGCGTGCCATCGGCCCAGCGCGGGCGGGCGGCCGGCTACAAGAACGCGGCCCAGATCGCCGGTTTCGTGGCAGGTGTGGCGCTGGGCGGCTACTTCGCCAGCCGCGGCCAGATCACCCTGGCCCTGGCTGCCGCCGGCCTGGCGCTGGGCGCCAGCGTGCTCTGGACAGTGCTGGGGGTGCGCGAGCAGCCGGTGCGCAAGAAGGCGCGTCTGGCCCTCCCCACCCTGAGCGCCGTGCGCGCCAGCTTTCACATCGACCACCGCGCCGCGCCCGGCTATGGCCGGCTGCTGATCGGCCGCGGTCTGCTGATGGCCGGCTTCTTCGCCTTGCAGGGCTTCGCCCAGTACTTCATCGCCGACAAGCTGAGGATCGCCAACCCCGCCGGGGTGACTGCGCTGTTGATGGCGGTGATGGGCGCGGCCATCTTTCTGCTGGCCGTGCCCACCGGCGTGCTGGCGGACCGGATGGGGCGGCGGCCATTGAACGTGCTGGCCGCCCTGCTGGGCGCTGGGGCCACAGCCAGCCTGCTCTTCGTGGCCAACGTCTGGCAGTTGGTGATCGTCGGCGGCCTGGTGGGCGCGGCGGCCGGCATCTTCATGAGCGTCAACTGGGCCTGGGCGGCCGATCTGGCCCCGCAGGAAGAGGCTGGCCGTTATCTGGGGCTGAGCAACGTGGCGACGGCCGGGGCCAGCGCGCTCAGCCGGCTGATCGCCGGCCCCATCATCGACGGCGGCAACGCGCTGCACTCCGGCATCGGCTACGACCTGTTGTTCTTCGTGTTGGCGCTGGCCATGTTCTGCGGCGCGCTGGTGCTGGCCGGAACGCCCGAAACCCGCCCGCAGCCATCCCAGCCGGCGCCCGAGGCCATCCCGCCGCTCGGCCCAGCCACACCCCCGCTCGGCCCAGCCACACCCCCGCTCGGGCCGGTCTCCGACCGTGCCCGCCCCAGCGAGGACGATGCCACCTGAACCCACCGCTCAGGCCGGTCTCCGACCGCGCCCGCCCCAGCGAGGACGATGCCACCTGAATCCACCGCTCAGGCCGGTCTCCGACCGTGCCTCATCGCTCGGGCCGGTCTCCGACCGTGCCCGCCCCAGCGAGGACGATGCCACCTGAACCCATCGCTCGGGCCGGTCTCCGACCGTGCCCGCCGCCGCCCGAACCGCCAACCAACGTCTGGAGGGCAGAATGAAGCTATTGACCCTG
>Ga0209605_1002090_pt1 | contig 20162 bp, 16 predicted proteins | sample AD_UKC035_MetaG_FD_184408 | JGI IMG/M metagenome (GOLD analysis project Ga0209605, IMG submission 184408) | Active sludge microbial communities of municipal wastewater-treating anaerobic digesters from USA - AD_UKC035_MetaG (SPAdes) (version 2) | ecosystem: Engineered > Bioreactor > Anaerobic >...
GGGCCCAACCCTTCGTCCTGCCCAAAGGATTTGGCATCCGGCTGCCTGCCAACAGCAATATCATCATTCAGGTTCATTATCCCGGCGGGTCCAAGGGGAAGTCCGACAAGACCATTGTCAAATTCCAGCTGACCGATCAGCCCCAAAGGGATGCTTACCTGGTTCCTGCCCTCAATCATTCCACTTCAATGACCAACGGGCCCCTGTATATCCCTGCCAACACCAAAAAAACCTTTAACCAGCAATTTGCCTTGCCGTTCAACGCTTCGGTCATTGGCGTGGCTCCGCATATGCACCTGATCGGCACGTCCATCCGGACCTGGGCGGTTGGGCCTGATCAGAAAGAAATCCCGATGATCCATATTCCGCGCTGGGATTTTCACTGGCAGGGCATTTACCAATTTCAGAAAGTCATGAAGGTGCCTGCAGGTTCGATGATTTATTCCGAAGCGACCTATGACAATACGCCGGCCAACCATCACAATCCCAATTTCCCGCCAAAAGATGTGTCGGTGGGGGAAGCAACCACGGATGAAATGATGATCACTTATTTTCTGTTTACCCTTTACCAAAACGGGGACGAAAAAATCATCATAGATTCCGCGAAAGCCCTGGTCTCTTCGGCCCCGGATGCGGAGATCGAAACCAGGCCCGTCACGGTCTTTCCCAATCCTGCCGGCAGGTTAAGCCCTTCGCGATTGGTATTTAAAACAGATCCAAACGATCGCATTGAACTCAGCATCCTGGACCTGACCGGCAAGGAAATCTTCCGGAAAAAATACCTGTACTCCGCTGCCGGCACCCAGACCATCGGCCTGGGAGCAGACCGGTTGGATACCGGCACTTATATCATCCGGGTCCGGGGACAGAAATGGCAGGCCACAAAAAAGTGGATCCTGACGCCTGAATAGTTTACCGGAGGTCTTCGCTCCGGGGCCGGCACTATGGGCCTTGCCAAATTTGCAGTCCTCGTATTTGCCATAAAAGAATATTTTACAGCCGGAAAAAATGACCTCATCTTGGATAGCGTGGAGACCGGCATAAAAAAGAAATTTTATGACAAGGCTTACTGGTACTTTATGCTGGCCGCCCTGGTCACCATTATCGGTTTTTTCCCTTCTTATTTCAGCCGGCTGACCGTCACCGATCCCGCACACCACCTGCATGGCATCACCGCTACCTGCTGGATGCTGTTGCTTGTCGTCCAGCCCTGGCTGTACAAAACAGGAAAATTATCCTTGCACCGAAACCTTGGTAAATCTTCCTATGTCCTGGTACCCCTGATCCTGCTCAGCGGATTGAATATGGTGCATATCATGCTCAATAACCAGGTCAACTATCCCCCTGACCTGCCTTATCGGCTGGCATTCATTGATTTTATCACCCTGGCCCAGTTTCTTTTATTTTATGGCCTGGCCATCAACCACCGAAAAAAATTACAATTGCACGCCCGTTACATGGCCTGTACCGTATTGGGGCCTCTGATCCCCGCCCTTACCCGGGCTCTTTTCCTGATCCCCTGGATTGATCATTTCGATAAAGCGCTGAACACCAGTTATATCCTCATTGAATCGGTATTGGTGATTCTTTTGCTGGACGACAGGCGTACCGGCAGGATACGATTGCCCTATGTCCTCGCGTTGATCCTGTTTTTCGTGCAACATCTGGTCATGAATTTTGTAGGGCAATGGACCTGGTGGCGGTCCCTGATGGACGCTTACGCCGGATTGAGGTTCTGAATAGTATTGGAAAACAACAGAATACCGGCCGGGAATTGTACCGGGTTATTATCTGCGTTCATGGTTTGTTTAATTTAGTCGGGTGAAAGCAGATCTGGAAGAACTGGTAAGCAATAAGGTAATAGACCCGGAAACGGCCCGCCGGATCCGGGAATATTACGACCTGAAATCAAAAGCATCGAAAGCATCCCGGCTGCTCCTGATCTTGTCCATCACCGGCATTGTGTTGGTTGGGCTCGGACTGATCCTCCTCATCGCTTACAATTGGGAATCCCTTCCAAAAGCATTCAAGCTGGCCTTCGCCTTTTTACCCCTTGCAGCCACCCAGACCTTTGGTTTATGGGTCCTGGTAAAAAAAGGGGGTTTGGTCCTGTGGCATGAATCCGCAGCCCTTGCCATTCTTTTTGCCGTCGGGATCGCCATGTCCCTGGTCACCCAGATCTATCATATCGAGGGAGCCCTGTCCGGCTTTCTTCAATGGTGGATCATCCTTTCGGCGCCCCTCGTCCCGGTTTTTATATCGGATGTGGTTTCTTTGGCTGTCTGGATCGGGACCGGCTGGTACCTGACTTCCATCTCCTGGACAAGGTCCGATTATGATCTTTTTGCTCCCGCGGTGATCCTGTTGGCGCTCGGCTGGTATTCCTGGCGCTTGAGGCATGAAGGGTTAAAAAAATGGATGACCTTTCATCACTGGGTCATTCCCATAGTACTGACCATCTATATTTTTTCACTGGCACCCCATACCTGCAACCGGTTTTTACTGATCGCCCTGTTGACTTTGTTTATGGGATTCGGTGGGGTCGCTTTCACGGTTTTTAAAGGACAGGGTCTGCTGACCAACGGCTTCCGGACCGGCCAATTCCTGGGTACCTGGATTACCGGCATCATTCTTGGATTTGAATTTTACTGGACTTCACCCCTTCAGGATTCCCTGTCCAGGTGTATTGCTGATAACCCTGTTTTTTTACCACTGGTTAATCTGGCAGTCCTGGGTTACCTTGCCTATGCCTTGTTTCGAAGGTTCAAGGAATCCGAGCCGGATGATCTGGGATGGATGGGACTGGCCCTGATCGCGGTAGTCATTGCCGGTTCAGGGTACCCTGGCTTTGGGCATATCGCCGCCAATATTATTTTATTGGCCGGGTCCGCGAGGATCATCTATGGCGGTCTTTCCAGGGAAAATCTTTGGTTACTCAACCTGGGCCTGCTTACCCTGGCCAGTTGGGTAATCTCGCGGTTTTTTGAAACCAATATATCCTTTGTCTGGAAAGGCTTATTGTTTATCACCCTGGGGATCCTTTGTTTCGGCCTGAATTGGTTCATCCTTAAAAAACAAAGAACATGAATACCCCCCTAATTAAGATCACCGGCTTTATACTCCTCTGTCTTTTTCAATGGATCCTGCCGGTCAGCTGGATCCTTCAGGAAGAAAAAACCAGGACCGAAGGGATTTTTGTCAAGATTCCCTGCCGTCCATTCGACCCGGCCGATCCCTTTCGCGGAACCTTTCTGAATATACAGCCCCTGCCTGCGGAGTTTGACTACGAAGACAGCAGCCGCTTTGAAAATCAGCAGGAAGTATGGGTCAACTATATTCCCGATTCCGGAGAAATTTACCGGTTCCATTCCGTTCAGCCCTTGTCGGAGGCCCCGGCACAACCGGTTCACTTCAAAGTCACCATCCGGAATACCTATGTGCAGGGGCCCGGCGCCCAGTACACAGCCTTCCTGGATTATCCTTTTTCTAAATATTTTATCAGCGAAAAAGAAGCGCCGCGACTTGCTGAAAAATACAACCAGGCGCTGTCCGACACCACCCAAACCGTCTATGCCGGCCTTTTTGTCCTCGATGGAAACGCTTCCCTGGATGGGATCTGGATTGGTGCAGAAAAGCTGGAGTGATCACAATTCCAATCTCTTGGCCGCAGATTTATTTAGTTGCCTCACCTTTCAATTCAACAATTCAACGACGCCTCCCCTTTCACCAACCCCCGATTTCCGCTCTCTCCCTGTAAAATTCAATACCCTCGTTGATGATGCGGAATGCCGTTTCCCTGCCAAGGAAGCTGGTTGCTGTTACTTTTTTATTTTCAAGTACCGAATAAGTATTGAAAAACTGGATGATTTCTTTTTCCAGGTTCGGCGGCATGTCGGCAATGTCGCAGATATAATTCACGCTGGGGTCACGGGCAGCTACGGCCAGGATCTTATCATCCGATTCCCCCTGGTCAATCATTTGCATGACCCCTATAATATTGACTTCTACCAGGCAATGCGGGGTGATGTCAATTTGGGACAATACCAACACATCGAGCGGGTCGCCGTCGGCATGCATGGTCCTGGGAATAAAGCCGTAATTGGCCGGATACATGACAGAAGAATACAGGACCCGGTCCAGTTTCAGCAGACCGCTTTTTTTATCGATCTCGTATTTGGCGCGGCTTTTTCTGGAAATTTCAATAAAAGCCCAGCAGACTTCAGGCGCCCGGTCGCCGGGATCCACTTCGTGCCAGGGATGGAGAATCATAATTTAATTAAGGAATTAAGGAATTAAGAATGAAAGTTAGACCGGACACTTGAGGTTACCTTCTGGCCCAGAGATGTTTCCATGGGCTAAAGGTAGAAAATTAGATTGAGCGGGAGACCCCGCTGTGGGCTTTTAGGGATCCTACGAAGCCCTTCCCTTTTGTCCTGCTCAACGCTTCAATAAATGCTTCAGCGCCGAATCCAGATCCGGATACCTGAATTCAAATCCTTCCTCAAGCAGTTTTGCGGGCATCACGGCCAGGGACTCAAACAAGGTATCGGCCAATTGGCCCAGGGCCAGTTTCAGGCCCCAACGCGGGACCGGCACCTTCAGGATGAATGGACCTGCAAGCCTGGTGATCCGGGTGACAAATTCTTTTTGGCTGACCGGGGCGGGAGCGGTGACATGATAAACCGGTGCGGTGTCTTCCCGGGTCAACATTCTGCAAAATATTCTGACCAGGTCTTCGATATGAATCCAGGAATAAATCTGTTCACCCTTGCCAAAAACCGGGGCAATACCCAGGCTGGCCGGTAGATAAAACTTCTTAAGGATGCCTTCCCCCCGGCTCAGGACCGGGCTGGTCCGGAGGATCACTTTCCGCACTTCGGGATCGAGGCCGGACACGACCCCCTCCCAATCCCTCGACAGATCAGAAATAAAGGAAGAGGGCCCCGGCGGAGCGCTTTCATCCAGCAATTCCCCGGGCCGGTCGCCAAAGATCCCGATGCCCGCCATAGAAAGATAGACCTTGGGGGGACGCACCTGTTGATTGATACACTTTATCAGGAAGCGGCCTGAATTCACCCTGCTGTCATATAATACTTTTTTCCGGCTGGCGGTCCATCTCTTTTTTTCTATGGATTCTCCGGCAAGCTGGACGACGCCATAGACCCCATCCAAAGCTCCGGGTTCGAGATATTCCCGGGCCGGATCCCATTCAAACTGGGCAAAGGATCTGCCCGGCCTTTTTGTCCGTGTAATGATGCGGACCTGGTAGCCCATGGAAGTCAAATAGACCGACATCGCCTTTCCGATGAATCCGCTCCCTCCACAAACCGCAATGATTTTATTCATCCTCCAAGATTATTGGAATAAAATACTACTTTTAATTGATCCTTGACCCAAATTACTGTTTCTATGCCTTTGCCTCCTAAAAATGCGTATATCCCTTTCTTGTTATTGTTGAGTCTCCTGGCTTGTAACAAAGCAAGGACCCCGCTCCAGGAGGGAGTTCTCCAGGTGCGCCTGGCGCGGGAACCAGATATCCTCAACCCCGTACTATCCGCCACTTCGACCGCGGCTGCTATAGAAAACCTTTTATACCTGCCCCTGATGGATTTTGACCCGTATACCCAATCGTTCAAACCCGTGCTTACTTCCGGTCCTGCTGAAATCATCCGTCAGGAGGACCGTGTCGGCTATAAAATAAATATCCGCCAACAGGCCATATGGGACGACGGCAGTCCGGTGACCGCCGCCGACGTGAGTTTCACGCTGAAAGCCACCCTAAACCCTTTCGTCCAGTCGGTGGGAAAAAGAAGTGTGATTTATGCTATTGACAGCATCGAATTCTCCGGGGACCCCAGGCAACTGGTCTTCTGGACCGACGACCGTTATTTCCTGGATGAATATTCTTTCACCAATAATTTTATCCTGCAGGCCGCCCGCCTGGACAGCTCGGGTTTGCTTGAAGACCTCAGTTGGAGCGAACTGAAATACATGAGTCCGGAGGATACCGGTGCCGCAGCAGCCAGGGCGAGGGATTTCGCGGCATCCTTATCCAGGCCGGAATTCGGCCGGGAAGGTTTGTCGGGCGGAGGACCTTACCGCCTGGAACAGTGGGTGGCGAATCAATACATCAAACTCAAAAGGAAAGACCAATGGTGGGGACAAGCGTTTGCAGATTCCGCGGTCAATTTCAGGGCCTATCCCTCAGAAATTACTTACCGCATTATTCCTGAAGAAGCGAATGCCATCACGGCGCTCAAGGAAGGCCTCCTCGATGTGCTGGCCGCCGATATCAGCCCATCCAATTTCAAAAGCCTGAGCCAGGACAGCTCCCTCCAAACCAAAATAAATTTTATTGCAGGTCCTCCCATCCGGTTCGTTTACCTGTCCCTGAACAACCGCAATCCACTGCTGGATCAATCCGAAACCCGGAAAGCGCTCGCGCGCCTGCTTGACCTTGACCAGTTACAAAATAATTTATTCCAGGGTTATGCCCAGCGGATCGAAGCCCCTTTTCAACCGGCCAAGGAACATTATCACCACCAATTGGCGCCGGTCCCCTTTGATATCGAAGGTGCAAAATCCCTGCTTTCCCAGGCCGGATGGACAGATAGCAACCGCAACGGCACGGTGGATAAAAAAATCAACAACCGGCAGACGGAACTCAAGTTGCGCATGCTGGTCACTCCAGGGGGATTGAGCCAGCAGGTGGCCATTCACCTTCAGGAGCAAGGACGCAAAGCGGGAGTGGATATCGAAATCATTCCCAAACCGATCAATCTGTTGTTGGAAAACCTGCGTAACCATGACTTTGAAATTGCGGCACTGGCTGACATTCAATATCCGGGTCCGGACGACCCTTACCCTTTCTGGCACAGTGAGAGTTATATTTCCGGCGGCCAAAACTATACGGGTTTCGGCTCGCCCTTTACCGACAGCATTATAAACGAAATCCGGTTTGGAAGTTCCGCTCCGAAGCGAATTGCGCTCTACAAGGAACTGCAAGAGGAAATTTATGACCAGCAAGCCGCCATATTTTTATTCGCCCCGCAAAACCTCATAGCCGTAAATAAAAAATGGGATGCCCGGGCCGCCTCCGTAAGACCAGGATATTTCATCAATGATTTCAGGCTGCATGCCCGATGACCGAACCAGCGGTTTGGCATTATTCAGAACGATCGGTTAACTGCTTTTCAATCCCACATCAAAGCCAAGCCGAACCTGGCTTGTAACCGGTCGGCCTTATTCAATTTCCACAGGGCCGGAACGTGATCGGTGGCGAAAAACAGGTTGAACACCCCCAACTCCAGGGAGGTCAGAAGACCCAGGTTCCAGTCCTTGCGGGTATCCAGGCTCATCTGCCCTCCAAAGCTCCAGATAGGAAATGGCCTGTACACGGCGCCAGCCATCAGGTATCCATAATCCCTGCTAAAAATATAGTCCGCCGAAAAGCCTACTGTCCACCGGTCCGAAAAATAAACCTGGTTTTCCGCCAGGAGACTGGCCGGTAAGGACCTGGTAAAACTGGCTTCGGATTTTTCAACACCCGCCAGGGCATGGAGGGTATCCCGGACCTGATCAAAAATATTTTCATTCAGGTTCAAAAAATCAATCCCCTGAATTCCCTGATACAAGGTATTGCCGGAACGTGAAAACCGGTTTCCTTTTCTCCACCGGATGCTTCCCAGGTCTTTGAGCTGGAGCGCGGCCCTCCATCGGGGGGCTTTATATTGAACCCCGATAGAAAATGCAAATCCGGGATGCCGGCCTGGTGCCAGCCCATTCGACTTACTCAAACGGATGCTGTCCACCGAAAACGTCTCCACAAGGTCTGCGGAGTAGAAGCTCCAGTCTTCCTCCATTTTGAGGACGAGGGGATCCCGGATATCCGCTTTTAGTTTGAGGATATCGGTATGGAAATCCTGGATGCCCCCAAGGTACCTGACGGCGGCTCCCACCGACCATTTGTTCCTGAAAAGGGCGGATTGCAAGGTGAATGCCTGGAAAATGAAATGTTCTCCCTCAGACTTTAGGTCCAGGGGCTGGGAGGAGGCTCGCGGTTCCACCTGCAGGTACCCATAGTTGCCGAAGCCAAGCAAACCTACCAGATCTTTGTTAAAACGGAGGGACGAATGGCCTTCCCATTCATGACTCAGTCCCAGTTGGCCGTATTTCCATTTTTTACCTAGGAAAAAGGTCCTGACCTTCCATTCTCCATCAATAAAATAATTATTTTTTTCCAGGCCCGCCCACCCCGAGGCAAGAGAAAAGTCTTTGCCCCCGTCCGCCCGGTCAATCAGCCAGGGGCCTTTTCCGGTTTCGAGGACCAGGCTGCCGGCTCCTTCGGGCAGGCCAATCACGAATTCTTTAGGAAAAGGAAGCGCCGGGTTGCGGCCGGTGTAAATCTGTGTATTGTTGAACAGGGAGATGCCCCGGTCCTGGGCTGACAGGGCAGTTACCGCACACATCAAGGTTGGGGTCAATATGCGCCTCAGGGTATGCTTCATTTTATTTTTCCGATGAAACCCAATTTTATATTCAGTTTATCTTCTGCGCGAATGCCGACCACCTGTCCTCCTGGGGGAGAATCAAAAAATACTTCCACCCTCACAGATCTTGTTTTAGTCCAGGCCCCGATCCTGGCAGCAGGAACAGGGATTTCATATTGATAGCTGGCCGTTCCCGCAGCCTTACCTTCGCTGTCCGTAGGAGCGGGTTTAAACAGGTCTTTGTATCCGGTGAATACGGAATCAATGAGCATCCCGCTAAGGTCATTCAAATAGATCTGGGCCGAGGCGGACAGGGGCAGTCCGTTTTCGGTCTGGACGACCAGACGGCCTTCTTTCAGTTCTGAAAGTTGGCCTCCATCGAGGTTAAAAATTTTTGAAGCCGGATATTGCCGGATCCGGCCCCGCAGCGGGAGGTCCACGGAGACATGGATGGTAAAACGGCTGCTGTCCGTAATAAAATAACTTGAATCCGGTACCAGCAATGGATTGGACAAGGCATCCACATCGTAGATCAAAAACCTGGCCTGGGCATTAAACACCTCCCTGATATTTGAATTGGACGGATCGAATACGAAGGTGGTTGTTTTGAACTGGCCCGCCTGTCCGAGGGCAGGGTAGTCGAAGAACATACCTTCATCCAGGATCTTGCTTTGAAATGAAACAGGTGCACCCTGGCCCGAGCGCATCTCAAAGGTATGGACCAACGCTTTCGTTGGAAAACCAAAGGAACTGACCACCTGCATGGTGACCCTGGGTTCGTCAATATATAATCCGCCCTGTACAAAACCGTCGTATAAATCCAGTTCGATCGTGTCGCTTTTCAGGTCATAAATATTCTGGCCTATGAAGCCTTCGACATATTTAAAGTCAAGCTGGTCATAATAAAAAAACAAGGAAGGCAGCAGGAAGGGGCGGTTTTCTGAGGCCAGGGCCCGGTAATGCAGACCCACTTTGTTGTTAACCGGAATCAGGCGAATGTCTTCCAGGGGATGCGGGCCCGAGATGCCCGAAGTATTGGTTTCTCCGGCATAAGGGATTTCAAGTTTATGCTGAACCGTCTGACCCTGATAAACCATTTCCGGAATCCATAGCTGAAGGCTTACCGGCTCCGTTTCCTGGTGCCCGAAAGCAAACGAATAATTTCCTTTGCCGAGTACGGCCCTTCGAATGATCATATTGTTGACCACCGGAAGGGTGACCTCATTAAGGGTATCGGTCATTGGAATGGGCAGGTTGCCGGGTAAGGGTTGGAAAATATCCTTTTTGGTTTTTTGAAGGATCTCTCCGGTATAGTGAATAGCCAGGGTCCCGTCCTGACTAACCCGGATTTCACCCAGGGTCACTGAATTTTCAAGCAGGGTCATGGCTTTGATTTCCCCGTTCAACAAGGGCAGGGCCCATTCCTCCCGGTCCCGGTCCAGATAATATTCCGGGAGATTGCAGGCAAAGCCTGCGCACAACAGCCAGACTAAGATCGTGCGGATCCCCTTCACGGCTGTGTGATATCCAGCTCCTGTCCCAATGAAGGCACCGTGACCTGTTGAAATCCGTTTTCCTGGAGCACACTGCGCCAAACCGGAAGCACCCGGTCGTCACCATGTACGAGGAAGGTCCTTTCAACGGAAGGGAGCTGATTCCGGATAAATTGAAGCATTTCCTTCTGGTCCCCGTGCGCGGAAAAACTGTCCATCAGTTCGACCCTGGCATTCACCTTTTTGGATTCACCAAAAAATTTGATCTCCGGGATGCCGTTCCTCAACATGCCTCCCGGGGTATTGGGCGTGCAGTACCCGACGATGAGTATGGTGTTTTTCGGGTCTTCGATATTATTGGCCAGGTGGTGCCTTACCCGCCCGGCATTGGCCATGCCGGAGGCGCTGATGATGATGCAGGGTTCATCGGAGCCATTGAGGGCTTTGGATTCTTCGACGCTTTTGATATAATGGAGCCCGTTGAACCCAAATGGATTTTTATCAAACAGCAGGTATTCATGCAGTTCCTGGTCAAAACATTCAGGATGTTCCAGGAAGACGTTGGTGGCGTTGACGGCCAGGGGGCTGTCCACATATACTTTCACTTTAGGCAGTATTTTTTTATTTTCCGCCTGGTCCAGCATGTACACGATTTCCTGGGTACGGCCGACACTGAAGGCCGGAATGATGAGTTTGCCCTTCTTTTTTACACAGGTCTCGTGAATGATCCGGAGAAAATGTTGTTCTTCCGCAGGGCCCTCTTCATGCAGCCGGTCTCCGTAGGTCGATTCACAGATGAGGAAATCGACCGGAAGCATGGGCTCCGGGTTTTTCAGGATGGGCCGGTCCGGCCTTCCGATGTCCGCAGTAAATCCAAGCATTACCATTCTTTTCCCTTCCCGGATGCGCAGGGTCACGCTGGCCGCGCCCAGGATATGCCCGGCATCTTTGAACAATACCTCTACGGTTTCATGGATCCGGAACCACCGGTTGTAATTGAAGCTTACAAAATTTTTCATCACCCTGCCCGCGTCCTTCAGGGTATACAGGGGCTGCACCTGTTTTTTACCGCTCTTTGTATTTTTTTTATTTTCATACTCCGCGTCGTTCTCCTGGATCTTTGCGCTGTCCATCAGCATGATGGCCGAGAGGTCCCGGGTGGCGTGCGTGCAATAGATATTGCCTTCAAATCCATCCTTTGCCAGTTTGGGCAACCTGCCGCAATGATCAATATGGGCATGCGATAAGACCACGGCTCCGATCTCCCCGGGCTTAAAAAGCCAGATCCGGTTCAGTTCATCGTCGTTATCTCCCTGGAACAAACCGCAATCCAGTAATATTTTGAACCCGTCCTCCAAAATCACCAGGTGACAGGACCCCGTCACTTCCTTGGTCGCACCACAAAACCGTATCTTCATAAACCGTCTTTCTTTAATGCGATAAAGATAGTTTATATTGTCTGCCGGCACAAAAACCGCTTTTATTTGAAATGGAATCCAAGATTATAAAATACTCTTTGTACGCCCTTGTCTTCAGCCTCTTGGCATTCAATTGTAAAAAAAGAGAGTCTCCGCTGCCTGGCCTCGTCAGGGGTTATGAGGTCATCGACAGCCGTCAATCCCCCGGGTACGTCCTGCAGGTGATGAAAGGGGATTCCGTGTTGCTCGAACAAATGGAGGGCGTCGAGGACCTGGCTACCCGGAAACCCATCTCGGCGAAAAGCCTTTTTAACACCGGATCCATTTCAAAAACATTTGTGGCCTATGCGATCCTGCACCTGGCCCATGAAGGCAGGATCCATCTGAACGACAGCCTGCTGAAATATTTCCCGGATTTTAAAAATCAAGGGATTGGGAAAAAAGTTACGTTATACCACCTGCTCACCCATTCTTCGGGCCTTCCGGACAACCGGCCGGTTCAGAAAGACAGCTTGTTTTACCTCACCGCTGACGATGCACAAAACTGGGCCCCCCTTCTTCAAAACGATACCCTTCATTTTGAACCGGGCACTAAATATGAATATTCAAATCCCGCCTTTAATGCCCTCGCCCTGGTCATCCAACAGGTGACCGGCATTAAATGGCAGGACTACATCAAACTCAAAATCTTCACTCCTGCAGGAATGGCCACCAGCACCATTACGGAAGGGATGCATCCCGAGGAAGGAGTATGCCATGCCTATCTCCCCCTCGCGGATGGTCAATGGAAGGAACAGGATTATGGGGAAGAACCTACGTTCAATGCTTCGGGCAACGGAGGGGTTTGGAGCAGTGTTCAAGAACTGGCATTCTATGAAAAAGCGATTCGCCTGGGACTGTTTTTTGAACCGGAAGTCCTTAATCTGGCAAGGGAGATCTACCCGCTCCCGGGCTGGCGGGACAGCATCCCATCCCAACTTGGTCTCTCCTGGTTCATCGGAACCTTCGCGGGACATCCCATGTATTCGCATACCGGATCACAGGGTGGATTTACGGCGGATTTTGTAAGCATCCCGGAAGAGGATTTTTTTTACACCATTTTGTCCAATACCCCGTTGGACATCCTTGAAACCAGGGCTTATGTACTGCATCTGGCCCTTGAACGCGGCTGGCTCAATCCAAAGTAAAAATAAAGGAGACTGAATCACCCCTACGGGTGATCAGATAATATATTTCAGGTTCTAATTTTGAAGAATTGATTCAAGGCATGAAATATTGGTTAGTGTACCTCCTGTTTTTGCCGGTTTGGGCTCCTGGACAACAATATTCCATTAAAGTGAACGGAGGTTACGGAAGCGGCTTGTTCAATGCCGGCGACACGATCCATATCTGGGCAAGGGAGGAAAAACTCACGGAAACTTTTCAAAACTGGTCCGGCGATACCTCCTGGATGATAAATCCGGAAGAGTGGCATGCCATAGGCATCATGCCGCCGCGGAATGTTACTGTGACGGCGGAGTTCCAGGATCTTCCTTCCGGCGCAAAGCTGACTTTTGAGAGGATGCAGGGCCGGGATACGCTCAAGCCCGTCCAGTACTATTTTCCTCCCAAGGGCCCAACTGCTAAAGCACTGGTCTGGATTTTTCACGGGACAGGTGGCAGCTTTCATTCCATTACGGATCAGATCGAAGGGACATCCATAGTGAAAAAACTGGTCGCAAACGGCTATGCGGTAGCAATCAGTGAAAGCGAAGAGTCGACTTACCGCCGGGACTTTGACGGCGATGGGAACCTTCGATGGAGGTATGTAGCCTCCGCCGACAATGTGGATATGCAAAACATACAACAGTTCCGGGACACTTTCGTAGCCCGCGGATATATCGATCCCTTGCTTCCGAATATGGGGCTTGGATTTTCGGCAGGCGGTGCATTTGCTCTGATCAACGGCTGGTTCATGAAATTTGCCCGCGGAGTCAGTTATTGCGCTCCGGGATCAGTGGGTATTGCCGATAAATCGGATATGCCTTCCCAATGGTTTATGGGTTTCAACGACAACCATCCGGACGTGGGCAAAGCCGGCAATGATACCGCCCGGATCATTTCCGCAGCTCTGGACCAGAGAGGGGTATGCAGTCAGTTCAATCTCTTCCCGCCCTCCCCCTGTTATCCGGAATATTTTCGGAGGATTTCGGGTATAGACCCTGTCCTGTCTGCTCAGATTTTTAATGAATTGATGACCATGGGTGCCTTCACGTCCCGTAACTTCCCCAAACTGTATCCCGACCAAATCAAGGGGATCGTGCTTACCAGTCCATCTAAATATCCGGCCCTGTCCTCCCTGACTGCTGCCCAGATCATCCACCTGGACGATCAACTCATTGTGCTTATAGCCGGTCATCATGTTCAATCCCATTTCAATGGAAGGATGTTGCGGTTTCTGGATGAGGCTTGCGGAGAAATCACCACTCCCTATTCGGATCTCAGGTCCCCCCTGGGGTTTGAACTCTGGCCCAATCCCGCCTCTCACAGGCTCTTCATACGATTGGTCGGGGTCCAGGATCAAAAAATCAGTGTTCAGTTAACCGGACTGGATGGAAAATTAATTCGTTACTATACCAGGGATCACCATCAAAAGGAAACCATTGAACTCAACCTTCCGGAAAGCTTGCGGAGTGGAGTCTATGGGCTCCGGCTTACCGGCAGCCTTGGATACCGAAATTCGGAGAAACTTACAATATTGCAGTAGCGTCCGCTCTTTAATTTTTAAACTTAAAAAACAGACGCCTTCAAAGGACGCTACATCCGGTTGGACGAGGGCTTAAGGTCGGTCAGTTCATCGATGCGCACGGGCCTTTTAAGGGCAATGCTTTTGCGGGCGGCAATACCGATGAGGCAGGACATGGCTCCGTCCCGGGTCCCTGCCATGATTTTGTAGGGATTTTCATTTTTTGGATTGTTGAAGATCAGGTCCTGCATCCGGCTGTCTCCGCCTCCGTGGCCGCCTCGGTATTTTGGCACATAGAGGGTCTCCCCGGCTTTTGAAAAATTGTCCATGACAAATATTTCATCAAAGGATTCCGGCTTTTCATTGCGGGTCTGGGTCATTTCCGCGGCATGGCGGTTGGCTTGGTCCACATCGGCTTTCTGGAAAGGAATATCCTCCCAGCTGTCGATCCTGCCATTAAATCCGTTGAAAGCGATTTTCCAACCTTCGTAAGGGGAATAGGTGGTGAGGGAATAATTGACCGTGACGCCGTTGGCATAAATGATCTGGGCCGACATCTTATCCCAGATGTCAATTTCATTTCTGAACACGCAGCTGTCGCGGTAATAACCGTCGTGGTGTTCGTTTTTTACATACAGATTGACGTATTCTTTGTTTTTATTGATGTCGTAATAAAATTTGCAAGTGGTCTTGTGGTCACATTCCCGGCAGGTTTTTCCGCGGACTGCGCCGTTTTTACCATAGTGGTCCAGTTGGCCGAAAGCCATGACTTCCACCGGATCGGAATCCAGCCACCAATTAAGGAGGTCGAAGTGGTGGGTGGCCTTATGCACCCACAGGGAACCGCCCTTGCTGATGAACCCATGCCATCGCCGGAAATAATCCGCCCCGTGATACACATTGAGGTACCAGTGGAAATCCACGGAGCTCAGTTTTCCCACCCTTTGGTTGGTCAGGAGCTCTTTGATCTTCGTGACATGGGGATTGTGCCGGTAATTGAATCCAACGGTCACTTTTTTGCCGGATCTTTTTTCCGCGTCCAGGATTTGCTGACATTTGACCTCGTCGGTGGTCATCGGTTTTTCGGTGATCACCTCAGCGCCATACTGCAGGGCTTTGACAATAAATTCATGGTGGGTGGCATCCACCGTAGTGACGATGACCATATCCGGTTTGCTTTCCTTCATCATCAGGTCAAAATCGGAATAGGTCCTGCAATCCGCCCCGATATAGGATTTGGCATACTCCAGGCGGCCGGGGTTGATATCGCACAAACCCACAAATTCGACCAGGTCTTTATAATTATCGAGGATCGTTTTACCCCAGAAGCCCGCGCCCCGGCTCCCGGTACCTACCAACGCGAGCCTTTTTTTTGCCATGGTCCTGGCCGCAGGACTTGGGATAGGGTTGATCATCAGGCTGCCGGCAGCGATCGCCGATTGTTGGATAAAATCCCTTCTGTTGATATCCATGGTTGAATTTTTTGTGAATCGTCCAAAGATAATAAAAGGCCGGCTTCATTTGGCTGCCTCGATATATATCAAATAATCCGGAAAATCCTGATTCTGATGGCATGCCAACCTGAATGTATTTCCATCACTAAATCATACAGATCATTCCGCTCCGAACATTAACATTCGGAACTCCAAACCATGCAACGCATTGTTGAAATCGTAAAAGGAATTTGCCATAGTCCCAGAATACTGAAATATGGGTGAACGGTAAAGGGTTAAGGGTTAAGGGTTAAGGGTTAAAGGACCAAAATTACAAATGATAAACTGGCTAACTGTCCAACTCGCTAACTTGCAAACTTGCTAACTTGCTAACTGATTAACTGGTTAACGTCACATCAATCCCTCAATAATCTTATCCTCTGAAATCCCCTCTGCCTCCGCCTTGTAATTTCTCACAATCCGGTGACGGAGGACCAGCTTGGCGATCGCCTGTACATCCTCAATATCCGGGGAATATTTTCCATTGATCGCTCCGTGGACTTTAGCGCCCAGGGCCAAAAACTGGGAGGCTCGGGGGCCTGCACCCCAGGAGATGTACTGGTTGACTTTTTCAGTGGCGCGGGAAGTGCCCGGACGGGTTTTGCTGGCCAGGTTGACGGCGTATTGCAGCACATTGTCCGCAATCGGGATCTTCCGGATCAGTTCCTGATAAAAACTGATATCCTCCGAATTCATCACCAGCCGGAGTTCGGGACGGTGCATGGAGGTGGTGTTTTTTACGACCACGACTTCCTCTTCAAAAGAAGGATAATCTAGCAGGATATTGAACATAAAACGGTCGAGCTGGGCCTCGGGCAGGGGGTAGGTCCCTTCCTGCTCAATGGGGTTTTGGGTGGCCAGGACAAAAAAGGGTTTGGGAAGCAGGTGTTTCTGGCCGCTCACCGTGACTGACCGTTCCTGCATGGCTTCCAAAAGGGCCGCCTGGGTCTTGGGGGGAGTCCGGTTGATCTCATCGGCCAGCACGATATTGGCAAAGACAGGCCCCCGGTTGAACCGGAACCTTCTCTCCTCATCCAGGATTTCGGACCCCGTAATGTCGCTGGGCATCAGGTCGGGAGTAAACTGGATCCGGTTGAATTCCAGGTCCAGGACCTGGGCAATGGTGGATACCAGGAGGGTTTTGGCCAGGCCGGGAACACCGACCAGCAGGCTGTGGCCGTTGGAAAATAAAGATATGATCACCGCTTTCACCACTTCGTCCTGACCGATGATCACTTTGCCCACTTCCGATTTGAGTGTTTTATATGCCTGGCCCAGGGTGTCTACCGCCTGAACATCATTCAACGATTCTTTCTGCATAACTAATGATTGCGCACAAAAATAGCATAATTAGAGCAGGGTGTAAGATTTGGGAGGAGGGGGCAGCATTAAGGAAATGTTATCGGTCGGGCCACCCGGTGACCGGTATCTGTTTTGCCAAGAATAAAATCTGCTGGATTATCGCTTCGGGAGGACCTGGCTCAGTCCACAATCGCTAAGCCGCACAAAAACCCTTAATTCCCTTAATTCCTTTAATTCTCTTAATTACAATTTAATCCATCTCCGGCTCAGGTTGTAATACCGGAATTGAATGACCAGATAATAAGCACCCGCCCCCAGGTGATGAATGCCAATCCGGTTTTCCCCCTTTTGAAGCACCCCCTGCATCCAGGATTGACCATAAACGTCCACAATTCCGTAAATCGCCGTCTCAGGCGCCTCCACCCTCAGGTGACTTACCGCGGGGTTGGGAGATAATTTGACCCGGGCAGCCTGGCCTTGCTTTTTATCCTTGGACTGCGCCGGCCTAAGGGCCAGGGTGCCTTCAAATTCAACCGCACCGATGGACGGCGGCGATTTATAATTTTTGCCGTAATAATCGGTCACCGGCGGACTCACAGCCTTTCCTTTCTGGTATGCCGGACTGGTCGAACCGATCATATAATTGGTGGCATTCACCTGCGGATTGGCCACCAGTTGGGCCGGATCCGCCACCGGAAGCACCGGACCTGACCATCCGGACTGCCCTTCCTTAAACCATAGATTATTGGAATAGATAAAAGTATTGGGTGCGGTATCCGGGCCGATATTGACCTCGGTGGTCACCACGGTGGTGATCACGAAAATATTATTTTGGACCGTATTGCGCCCACAGGCTTCGAAACGACCGGGATCTACGGTTTCCTGCAGGATGCGCATGGCCCAGCGGGTCGGCCTGAAAATGGTATTGTTATACACTTTGCAATCCACCGCGCCGACAAATGCAAAAGGCGTCTGGGCTCCTTCGAATACATTGGCATAAACTTCGACGCTGGCCGCTTCAAAGGTCGCATTCTGGGGACGGAAAAACTCCAGGTCGGTGCTGCCCCCGATATTGAGGGCACGGGCGCCCCCGTTGACAAAGCGGTTTCTCCGGATGGTGATATCGCTGCTCCCCCCTTTGATCTGTATACAATTGCTGCCCATCTGGTCAAACTGAAGTCCCTGGAAAAGACCCCGGTGGCATCCGACCATATCGATGCCGCTGCCTCCGGCCGAACCATTCAAAAACTCGCAGTCTCTCACCTCAAAATCATCCACCCCGGACAATTTAAGGAGGTCGTTATTGCCTGAGGCGCTGATATTCCGGAAAATACAATTACGGATGAGGATATGATGGGAAGGAGTCCCAAAACTTCCGGCATCGTCGATATTCATGCCGTTGCCGGTCTGCCCCTGGATGATCAGGTCTTCCAGGATCACATAAGAGATGTCGGAAAAATGAAAGGATTCACTCCCTCCCGATAGCGTTACGGTTTCACCCGGTGCCGCTTTGATCAGGATGGGTGAGGCCGCATTGCCGTTGAGGTTGGAAATAAAATACGTACCGGTATAACTGCCTGCATGAATGAGCACGGTATCCCCTGCGACCACATTTCCCTGGATTGAAGATGGGGAGGTCCAGGCATGTCCACTCCCGATATGGAGGATACGGGCTTGCGTGGGGGAGGCTGCAAAACCAAGCAAGGACAGGAAAGCCAGGGGTTTGATCATCATATCCATTTTGATTAATTCTTATCTAAACCGGAATCTGCCTCCGGAAATTGTGAAAAATACTGTTAAAGAAACTTCCTAACTTGCCAACTTACTAACTTGCTAACTTGCCATCGATATGGATAAACGAACCTTTCTGAAGACCGGGCTCCTTGGAAGCCTGGCTGCACCCCTGGCCTCCTGGGACTTTCCTTTAGCTGCAGGCAGGACTACCATCTTGTTCCAGGGAGACAGCATCACCGATGCCGGCCGGGACAAAGCCCAATATTATGCCAACAGCGCTTCGGGCATGGGCACCGGATATGTACATATGGCTGCCTCCACCCTGCTCGAAAAATATCCGGACCAGGGGCTCCGCATTTACAACCGTGGGATCTCGGGACATAAGGTATTCCAACTGGCCGCCCGGTGGGAAGACGATGCCCTCAACCTAAAACCCGATGTGCTCAGCATACTCATCGGGGTCAATGATTTCTGGCATATGCTCAATGGCCAGTATGATGGTACAGCTGCGGTTTATGAAAACGATCTGAGGGCCCTCCTGGCAAGGACCAGGGAAGCCCTGCCCCAGGTGAAACTGATTCTCGGCGAGCCTTTTGTGGTCCGGGGCGGAACCGCTGTCGGAAGCCCAAGGTGGAATACCGAGTTTCCTGCCTACCAGGCGGCCTGTAAAAAAGTGGCCGGTGAATTCAAAGCGGCCTTTATCCCCTATCAAAGTTTGTTTGATGGGGTCCTGAATAAAGGAGGTGCGGCTTATTGGTGCCCCGATGGGGTGCATCCTTCCCTGGCAGGTGCCAGACTGATGGCGAATGCCTGGGTGACTGCTTATGCTGAAGTGAAAGGGTAACCTCGAGTCACCCCCTCTCTTCAAGTAAAAGAAATGCAATCCTTTCCTCTGCGGATTCTTCGCGCCCTCAGCGGCCTTCGCGGTTTTTGATCTTTTTCTCAACCGCAAAGCTTACAATGAATCGTGAAGAGGGGCCGCAATGAAAATGCAATCATTCATTTCCTCTGCGGAATCTTCGCGCTCTCGGCGGCCTCCTCGGTTTATGATCACTTCCTTAACCGCAATGCGTGCCATGAATCGCGAAGGGAGCCGCTAAGAAAATGCAATCATAAATCTCCTCTGCGGATTCTTCGCGATCTCGGCGACCTCTGCGGTTAATAATCACTTTCTTAACCGCAAAGCGCGCAATGAATCGCAAAGAAATGCATGCACACGAATCCTCTGCGAATTCTTCGCGCTCTCCGACCTCTGAGGTTTATGATCACTTCCTTAACCGCAAAGCGCGCAATGAATCGCGAAGAGGAGCCGCAATGAAAATGCAATCATTCATTTCCTCTGTGGATTCTTCGCGCGCTCAGCGCCCTCCGCGGTTTATGATCACTTTCTTAACCGCAAATCGCGCAATGAATCGCAAAGAGGATCCGCAAAGAAATGCATGCACACGAATCCTCTGCGGAATCTTCGCGCTCTCAGCGCCCTCTGCGGTTATTAATCACTTTCTCAA
>Ga0209605_1002091_pt1 | contig 20134 bp, 42 predicted proteins | sample AD_UKC035_MetaG_FD_184408 | JGI IMG/M metagenome (GOLD analysis project Ga0209605, IMG submission 184408) | Active sludge microbial communities of municipal wastewater-treating anaerobic digesters from USA - AD_UKC035_MetaG (SPAdes) (version 2) | ecosystem: Engineered > Bioreactor > Anaerobic >...
CCCTGGGCGCAATCCATACAGCCGTTTATTTTTAGATTCGGCGCTTTTCCCTCTTTTGGATCATGGCGCGCCTTCTCTTGTCGGGCAATGCAGGCCTGCCTCTTCATGCGGGCTCTGTAGTGCTCGCAATAGAAATAGTCTGGTCCGTTCAGGATGTCATCGACCGAGGTTGTCATAGATCATCATGCAGTAGTTGGCCACGTCGACGGCCTTCTTGCGGATCAGCGCCTCGTCGTTTATCCGGAAGGCATAGCCCAGCTGCAGGACCTGATGCCTGAGATCCTCCTCGAGCTCAATGATCGACATCGACTGCCAAGACTTTCCCCTCTTCTTCGGGTCCGCCTCTTTCTCCACGAGTCGCTGCAGCATCGCGAAAGTGAAGGCCTCAAGCTCTCGCCAGTCAGCCATCATTTACATCCTCCTTTCGCTTGAGGGTTACTTCTTTACGGTCTTCTTCTTGTCCAGCATGATAATTGTCAGGTGCGGGTATTCCTGCGAAACATTCTGCGTGTTGGCAATCCCGGCCCCGATGGTGGCCCCGACACCGGAAGTCCTGTCACCGGCCAGATTCGTACCGACCAGATTGGCACCGATGGAGATGCCAAGGTTCCAACCAAATGCCTCGCTCCCCTCTTTGCTCCCCTCGTCAAAGATCATCACAAACTGCGTCCCGATCTCCTTAAGATTAGCTTTCATCACTCGAACCCACTCTTGCATGTATGTGGTTTCGGAATCGGAAGCGTAAACCACACCGGCCGCCACCACGTCGTAAATCTTGATAGCGTCCTCGTACTTCATGAGGTCAACGACCGTGAAGGCGTCAATGTTGCCTTTGAAATCCTCGAACGGGAAGATCTGCGCGGTTCCCTTGGCGCTGACAATGGAATTGCCAAAGCCGAATTGATTCTCGATGCGCGCAAGGTCCTTCAGGGTCCAACACTTCTTGATCGCCCAAGGCTTAATGGTGCGATTGAAGTGTTTGTCACGCCCGGTCGGTGCGTTGTTCTGCTGGATCTGCGGACCCATGAGCATAGGGCCCTCGACTAACCCCGGGGGGATTTTGCTGGCCTCGAACTTCTGGTCGATGGACGCAGCCGCCCCGGACTGCGACTGAGCCTTGCTGCCGGCCTGCCCATGCTGGGCAAAGGCGGGCACGGTAAACAACATGGTGATGATAACTGCAAGCGTGATGATTTTCTTCATAGTGTAAAACCTCCTGTGATTGAAGTAGTGGGAGAGGGCCCGACCGCTGTGAACGGACCCTGCTCCCGTTAATTAGTTAGCGAGGCGTGCTGCAGTTGGCCTTCGTGCCGGTCACGCTGTAGCCGTAAGACTTTGAGCTAAAGCTGTTCTGCCCCTGAGTGATGGACGTATTGGCCTGAGCCGTGCCCGTCCCTGCATTGTTGCCGCTGTACTGGAAGCCGCTGTAAGCCTGAGCGCTCTGGTATCCATTTGCGGACATAGCGTTCACGTTTCCGAAGCCGCCGACGCCATCGTTGCCTTTCGCCGTGTTGGTCGTGTAAGCCTGAGCGGAGCGGGTGTTACCGGAAGGATCAATCGTAACCTTCGAGGACCCCGTCACTTCGGCGCTGCCTGCAACGCAAGTCCCGGAAGCTGCACCCAACCATCCGCTGTTCGAGGACGTCTGCGCCTGATTGTAGAAGTGGGCGTTTGAACCATTCTCGGCCGTAGCATACTGCCCCTGAGCGTAATTAGCCTCATTGGCCGTGTTGTACTGGCCGACGCCGCCGGCAACCCAACCGGAGCTGGTCGATGTCTGTTGAGCTGAAGGCTTCCAGCCGCTCGTTGCGATGCCGCCCGCCTGACCATCAGCCGAAACCGTACCCTTTGCCCACGATGCAGACGTCTGCCCGTTGTCGTACGCTCCGACGCAGGAATTCAGGTTAGCATCCATCGAAGCATATCCAGCTTGAAAGCTGAAATACTTTCCGAATGCCCGATTGTCATTGACCATTTGCCCGGCAGCGCCGCCGCTGGTGCTTGCATAATCATTGCCGCCTGAGCTGCCATAGTCACCGGAAAACGTCACCGGACCATTCAGCGTACCGGCAACATAGTGCCCGCTGGCGTTGGTCCCGAATGTTTGCCCCTGCTCAACAGCCAGAGCCGGGGTCGCTGCCAGCATGATCGCCAGCACTACTGCAAATAATGTTTTCTTCATAACGTGCTTGCTCCTTTTGTGTTTGAATTTGTTTTGTTACCCGCTACTGCTGCGCTTCCTCCTAAAACATCACCCCCTTTTTTTAGAATTCTTTTTTCACGTTGAAGAACTTGATCGCCCGATCAAGTATCCATCGCTCCATGTCGATGCGTTTCTTCGCATAGTAAATATGCATGTTATATCGAACTTCCAATGACGCCAACCCTTGGCGGACGTTCTCGGGGTTGATGTTCACCCATGCCATGTCCGTCGGGTCTGGTGCCAGAAGTTTTCGTTCTTCTTCCTCGATAACTAACGCTTTGAATTCGTAATCCCTGCATCGTTCAAGCTTCTCCCGTGTTTTCGCGTGATCCCGGGCGATATATGTCAGCAGGTCGGATACTTTTTTTCGTTCGACGAAGAACTTGTCTTCAAACCCCCTGATAGAATAATCCCCGTTACGAAGCCCGTCACGAACAAGAACAAGCCCCTTCGGCAACCTACCCGTAAAAAGCGGTTCCTGTTCCCGGGTGTCAACAACAAGAATAAATCCATCAGGGAATCGAAACGGCTTGAGCGCAAATGCCTTGCTCCATTCTTCTGAATTCGAGACATACCGTTTGAGCCTCATGTTATCTTCCCGTTCTAATGACCGGAACCATTTCCAGCTTCAGCCCGGGAATCTGGATGTTTGCATTCCGGGCATGCGCCTCGCGCACCTTCTTTTCGCTCAATTCCTTGTATTCGTTGGGAACCTGATCAAAGTCAACGACCGTAATTTCGAGCCGCGAAGCCGTTGAAACCGTCGTTCCGGCAACCGTGACCCGTTTCGTCCCTTTGCCGGATGCCGCCTTTTCGACTGCCTTCTGCTGCTTTTCGATTTCCTTCGCAAGCTTCTTGGAGTCGCTGATCGAAACCGAATTTTTTGCCGCTTCCATCTGTTCTTGAAGCTCTGCAAGGCGCTTCCGTTCCTCGGCAGCCCTCGCCTCGCGCTGCATCCTTTCCCATGCAGCCATCTTTCCTTTCAGGATTTCGCGGGCGTTTTTGAAAGGATCGTAAAGACCCTTGAAAAGCATGTTGATCTTGTGAACCTGATCGTTTAGAGGCTGCACAAAGAATTTCCGCTTTGCCTCGATGCCCTCCATGTATTCCTTGATCTTCTGCACTCCGACGGCAGCGTCCTCGAATGTTGCATCATCGACAACCTGAAGCTGCTGCGCCCTGCGCATGACGGCGTTTCCTTTTTCGTGGTAGACCGTGATTTCAGGAAAAGCATCAGGCGGAATAACGGCACCATCGTAATCCTTCACGGCAATTTCTTCTCTGAATTCAGTCATCGTTTGTCATCCTTTCAAATTTAGGAATGGAGGGGGCCTTTCCTTGCCGGGCGTGGCTCGTCCAGATGCGGGCCGGCCCCCTCCATCAACAAATAAAGACGCCTGTCTTACCAATCACCAATATTCGGTTGCGCTGCTCCGGGCGAACTCCCAGCGGCAGGGGCCGCGGCGGGTTTATCCGCTGCCTTCTTCGTTGCGTAGGAAATCGTCTTCACGTCGGGGAACTCGCCCTTTTCGCCCTTGCGCAATTCGATCTTGAGCTTAATCATCTTTCCGGGCAGGGCGGCCTTAACGGCGTCAATAACCCGCGGATCGTCAGGCTCGATATTCGGGTCGGGGAACTTTTTCTCGAAGGCGTCAGCCATGCCGGAAAAAGTAATCAGGTCCGCGATTTTCCTTTTCCCGAATTTGCTGCCGTCGAGCGGGCAGAAGATGTTGATGTTTGCACCTTCGGAATCATTCGGTCCTTGGACGACCTTGGTCGGAACCATCAGCGTAACCTTGCCGGTTTCCTCGTTCTTGCGAACCTCGATTCCTTCACCAATAACACAGATGTTTTCTCCGGGCTCCGGAAGAATGAAACCCCAATCAGAGCTTTCTCTTGAACGGTCGAATTTCATGCTTAATCTCCTTTCATTCTTTTAGCTTTCTTTTGCTATTGAATTTGATTCCCTGCTATGTTGTTTGTTCACCCCCTTTCCTTTCCATGCGTAGAATTCTGCTGAAATCGAGAGGTCCGACAGCTTTCTTGTTCGGGTCATTCTTGACGCCCGTAAATTTGCAGATGAAACTACCGTCACCTTCGAAAGAAACAAACGGTGGGTAGACGATGTTTCCATGCTCATCAAATCGCTTCTGCACAAGTCCAATCATGTCAACAAATGCCGGCATGTTTGTCGGGAATTCCCTTCCCTTAAATGCTGGGGCAGCGGAAAGCTCACGATCCCACTTTGGGTTTTCGGCAAGCAGGGCGCTGACAATGACAACCTTGCCTTCCATCGAGAGCTTGCCAAGCAGGTTAAACATGCGGGACATCTGCGAGGACAACCCGCCGAACCCTTCCTGTGACATCTTTGACTGTGACACAAGGGGTTTGAGCCGCTTCTCTTTTTCCTCCCGGGCTTCGAACGCTTCCTGCTCGATTTCCGTGGAAAGAGAAACATTCATCAGGTAGCTTGCGCCATCGACAAATATCGTTCGGTGCCTTGCAAACAGTTTCGGGTCCCGGAGCCCCGCCAAGAGGTCAAGGAAATTGTCGGCATCGTAAATGTCGATATCCCGGGGATCGAGCTTTGCCGCCATGATTGCGTCGCTCGGGTCACGCGGTTCGCACCGGACATAGGCAATGGGAAGCGGAGCAGATGCCAACGTCGATGCCGTCTTGCCGACCCCGGTTTCCCCATAAATGACAATGAACTTGCCCCCCTTGTTCACCATTTCAACCGCGCTTCTGATCTTCATGCTTCACCATCACTTTCCGCCGAATTGGCTTCGTCAATTTCGTCCTTTGTTCTTTCCCTGAAAAGAATCTCCGACACTCCCCCTGTTGAACAAATCGGTTTGTAATCGCATTCAAACGGGGTTAGACATGCCGTCGGGTTTGCGTAACATGCATCATCAATGAAAGCCTGTTTGATTTCCCCCGCCACAACCCGATAGCGCTTTGCAACGTCTTCGAGATCAAATTCCCGACGATAGAATGGTTTCCCCCACCGCCTCTTGTCCTTGTTCCACCCGATAAAGTAATGACTTGGCCGCTTCAGGATGTCATCATAGGTTCGTTCTTCGTAACCGAAATCGCTTTCGTCCGTCTTGGTTTTCGTCTGGCGCAGGTCCGGTATGCGCGTGATATCCATCACGACAAAATCAAATCGTTCGTCAAACAAGAAATAGGTAGCCACCTGTGATTCGATGTTGGTAATTTCCGTGTACCAATCGGGGCGAGAGGATAGCTTTACTTCGTAAAAGTAGGGCTTGTTGTCAAGTGGTACGGCGTCGAGCTTACCGGAAACAAACATTTCCGCCAGAGGTTTGTTGTAATAGTATGTAGCCTTGACGTTTGTTGCGCATTTCTCCGGGCTGTATTCGAGGGTTCCCAGCGCACGAACCAATGCCCTGAGCTTGAGCCCGTCCTTCTCGTCGAGCGCAAGCGCATCCGCCATGTCGTGAATGATTTCCAGCCCATCGTATACATCCCATGATCCACGGGCGAAAGCGTCCTGCTTTATGCGGTCCCATATCGTACCCATCTTCAGGGATGAAGACATCATGGTTTCACGCCGCACGATTCCCTTGATCTGCTCGATATACCATCGCCTCCGGCAACGTAACCATGTGTTTATGGAGCTATGAGATAGGCGGGGCGCTTTTGCCTTGATAGCCTCGATGCAACGGAATTGGTTCGGAAGGGAACAAAACCCCGCGAAGCCGGATTCCCCGGGTATGTAGTAAACGCAGGGCTTGCTCGCGCTCGGAACGATCCTGTCGCATTTGGTTTCCGGCAAAATAGGCATAATCATTACCATTCTTCAGCCTTGGAAGCGGTCTTCGCTGATTCCGTCTGGGCGCTTGTCTTCTCTTTTGCTTCATTCTCGGAAGGGAAATCATCCCCGTTCTTGACGGCAGATTTGATTCCCTCCCAACAACCGGGCTCCGATGCCAGACGCCGCGGCCACAGGACATCTTCGCGCTCCGATGGATGCGGTGCGTAACGGTGACATTCGCCCTGTCCGAACCGTCCATTCTTCATGACAAATGCAAGGCATTCTCCACACTTGATGATATCAATCGACGCCTTGGACATGTTATTTTTCTCCCTTCGTTTTTTCGTTTTCGTTTAGGACCTGCAAAATATACTCTCCTATGCTCTGGCTTCCGGCCATTGCTGCCCTTGATTTTACCTTACGCCATAGCTCCACGGGGATGTTCCGCAGACGATACTCCGTTACAGCGCCAACGGGCGCAGGTTTCTTCTTCGCCATGATCCTTTCCTTTCTGTCTGGTTTGTTGCTGTCGGACAATTCCCCTCTGTAATGGAGTGTCTACCATATCAATGTAGACATGTCAAGTCTTTTTTTCGATATGGTTCTATTTCGCAGAATCTGCTCGATGTACTCGTCTATCGTCAGGTTTTCTAATGCCGCCTCTGCCTTGATACTGACCCACAAATCCCTATCAACCCGGATTGATGTTGATATGATATTGTCGCGCCTTGGTTTTGGCGGCCTTCCTGTCCGATAAAATTTCATTTCGTCAGGTCCACCCACGCCACGAACAAAATCAACGCAAGGAAAACGCCGGTCCAGAACAACCCGCCGTGAATTGTCCGGAACCATTCAGACGAAAAGACGGCCGTCACGCCGCAGAACAAGGCGATGGACATAACGGTCAGGTAAACCGTCAGGGCAACAACCCATAATATGCGAAAGCGTTTCGACTGATTCATGATGCTCATGTTTCCCTCCATGCACAATCATTATTGTTCATTCTGTACCATACCTATGCATACCTGTCAAGAAAAAAACGAAGCACGCCTTTCTATTTCATTTGTTTTCCTTGCCGTCAGGAACGAATTGCAATACGATGCCCTGCGACTTTTGCGGAAACATATATGAAATGGTGGTGGGCGGATTGTCTTTACTGTGGAATTTGCAGCTAAAGCCGCGCATGCTCCCTGCCATAAATGATGTCAGGTCGGCGACCGGATAAACGCGATGCACGTCATCCGACCCGCCATTTGCCCAGATGCGGATGCAGTCTCCGTCACCGTGCTTTGATTTGTGTACCTGAATTTCAATGCCAAGGGTTTCGCCGGTGATGCGGAAAAACCCCCCGCCTTTGACCGTCAGCAGATCCCCGTGCAGCAGGGATGAAACCCGATATGTTCCATTTAACTTTTCTGTCATATTCTATTTCCCCCTTTCCGTTGAATGTCTATTGCTATCTTCTCCGTTCGCGGATGTAAACGATATGCCCGGGTCCGTTGCCTTCGGCGTCGGATTGTATGATAAGCATATCGCCTGTCGATAGGACGATAACGGGCATCCCGTCCTCTGATACTGCGTATTCGATAATTGTTTGACCTACAATGTTTCTCCGCATTTTCATGATTTGCTCCATTTGCATGTCAGTTTCCATCATGGTTTTAATCCTCCCTTTCGTCTGATTTGTTTTCTCCGGGCGTCGATTCAATGAAGCATGCAATCGTTGACCCGTAGTGTTCTAAATGTAATTTAGGACGTACCTTTCTCATGAGTAGATGCATCCACTTTTTCCGGTTTTTTTTCTTTCTATATGACCGGGGCAAGCGAACGTGCCCGATCAGCCAATAATAATAACCCCATGGCATGCCACGGTATCCGGTCGAATTGCGAATATAATATCGTTCGTAGGCTGAGGCAAATTTGTTGCGTCCCTTCCTCATTGGTTTTGTTCCCCCGCCGCGACCTTTTCCGCTTCCCTTTTTGCCCATTCCCGGGCAAGCTTTACAAGTTTCTTTTTGTAAGTGGGATTCGGTTTTGTTGTATGGATAACGGCAATGCCCTTCACTTCCAGCCTGCAGCCGGTGCGCTGAAAGATCACGTCGTCGTCTTTCACCTGTAAGAGTGAGTCGAGGCTCCGAAAATCGCGGCAGGTGTAAAATTGATCACTCCGGCGAACTTTGGTAAGAAGGAAAAAATCCTTTACATCTTTCGGCAGGTACATTGCGTGCAGCCACGGACCCCGGGAATTCTTTCGGGCTCCAACAAATAACAATCCGTGCTTTCTGTTTCCTACCCATGAACGGAATTTGAATTGCCATTGTTCCCGTACTTTCAGAGTAGGCGACAAAAGAAAGCTCCCGAGCGGGTCAGTTGCTGTGCGGGCGACAAATTCATAGTATCGTTGCCATGCCCGGCGCTGCTCTTTTTCTGTCGGCAGGTCACGCTTTCTGATCGGTTCGTGATTCCCGTCTCCGTAATAGTCTACGGTGTAGAAGGTCCGCTTCGGTCCACAATGAGCCCAAAATCTAGAAAGGTAAAAGCGTTCGGCTTTCCCCTTTCCTGTCGGGAAAGATACCGGCATTTGGAAATAAACATCAGAGACGGTTTTTGTTTTGCTCACGTAGCCCCCCTTTCGTTTTGTTTTGTGATTACTTTTCCGGGTCTGCGGCACAACCGAACCATCCGACAGAATTACCGTTGCAATCCTTTATTGAAACAATCAAAGGAAAGCCCCCGTCGGATGAATCCAGAGTTGCGGCAATTTCCTTTAGCGCCCGCGAAACATCGCCGGGACATTGCATCCCGTCATTCCCGAGGGTTATTGATAAAAAAAAGGTAGAGCTTTTCATTTTGTAGCGTTCCTTTCGTCTAATTGTTATGCTCCGGTTGTTATGCGTAATAGCGCCCTATCATATACCTTTCGCCGTCAGGGCTTATTTTGATGATGACGCCGCTATAATATGTGTCGGAGGCGTAACCGTGCCATTCCGACAATTCCGGGATTCCCGTTGTCCGCATAAATTCATCGAGGGAAAAAACATTCCCCCGATAACGGAATACGGGTGCGAATTCATAATCAATCCAGTCTAGTCGGGCTTTTTCGCTTTTCGTCAACTGGTAGAAATACAAAAGGTTTTTCCATTTTCTGTCCGTTATTATCTTCATATATTCCCCCTTTCGTCTTTCTTGCTTAAACGATTTCGTCTATAAATCTTCGCATCTTTTCGGCAAGCTCCGGTGCGAAACAGTCCCACGGATAGGGTTTGCGCCCGTCGCCGTCTATCAATTGCTTGATTGCCCATGCATCAGGTTCCGGAATTTCAAACGTAATTTCCCGTGGATCGTCAATGTCTTCGACGTGGGCCGGTGAAATGATTTTGCCCCGTCCCCATATTATGCGGAGCATGTTTGATCCGTGCGCATATCGGTTCCCGATCCAGTTGAAAGCTGCCCTTTCCGCTTTGTTTAGCGTCAATTTATACATTGCAGTTTCCCCTTTTTGTCATTCGTTATTTTCGCATCGCTTGCGGTATTCCTCGGCGCATTCGCCGTATTCGTACCCGTCTGGTATTGTCCATCCGTCAAAAGCGTTCCCGATGAGGTTGGTTTTGCACCCGCAAAGGTAGATGTTGCCGTCTGGAGCGACAAATACGTCTGGGCAAGCGCATTCATCAATTGCGCCCGGAATGCTTTCCCCCCTGCCCCGCGCAAGGATCCTTGTTACGGTGCGGATCCCTCGCAAATCGTTAGTGTTCGCATTGTTTTTCTGTTTCATGAATGCGTGCAGTACGTCGGGGTCCGGTGGCTCGTGATAATCGTCAACGGATAGCTCCGCCCCGATAGCGCCCACTTGGGCAAGTCGCGACAAAATCAAGGCACGGTCTTTCACCTTGCCGTTCGTAATAACATGTACCCCTTGCGGTCCGGCCGATGAAATCGCAAGGCAAAGGATTTCGTAAAAATCGGGGTGCAAGGTTGGCTCTCCTCCGCCGATTGTAACGTACTCCTCACCGTGGCCTAGTGCCGCCCGTACGATATCAAGCGGCATATCTTTTCCTGTCGCCGTTGCATCCATACAACAATGCGCACAATGCATGTTGCAGCGGGTTGTGATTTGGAGATACATTTATAAGTCCCCCTTTCTGGCTGATTAGTCAATTTCCGTTATGTAAATCCGCCCGGCCGCGGTGCCAGCGCTCCACCGGGAAAAGATTTCCCCGTCTGGCCGGTGCTCCGGTCTTTCGTGTTGAAGTTGTCCGTCGATCTCGTAAGCCGGGAAGTGCTCCGCGATAAACTGCCGGGCCGCGTCATAGGCCGTGCATGTGCGGTACGTCGCCCGGGTGACCTTTATTCCGCTGCATAGTATGCAAGCGAAGCGGCGCATTTTCATTGTTCCCCCCTTTCTTTACTCCGGCCATTCGCCGGACATTATTTTTCTATTGCTCTCCGTAATTGCCTGTAATTCCTCGATCCGGCGGCGCTGGTATGCCGTCGGGTTCGTCATGTTCAAAAGTGCGTTCAATTCTCCGTGCAAGCTTTCGCTTCTAAGGTACGCGGCGGCAAAAGGAAAACGGCGCTCGAAATCTGCCCATACCTGCGGGCTAATGTAACCGTACATGCTTTCCCCCTTTCATCTAACAGTATTCTATTTTTACTTTTACCGTTTCGCCGCATTCATCAAACAAGGGGCCGTATGCCCTTAAGAACGTGGGCCATGCGGCGCGCGTACAAAAAAAGCGTACTCCGCACGTTTCGGGGTCTGAATAGTCATTCCGGTAAATATCCCCTGTTTCGTCTTGCAGATAACGATAGCCGTGCTTATATCCTAGCGTCCGCATATTCTCCCCCTTTTGATAAGCGTCGATAATGTGTTTGTAGTTATGCATTGTTTTTCCTCCCTTTCTGTTTTTTTATTTTTTACACCTTAAGGTTGCGTCCGATTGCGAGGTCGGCCGGACCGCTGCCGAAATCGACTAAAAACCCGCTGAGGATTAACTTTCCTTTTCTTGACACTTGCGCGAAAAGTGAATCAAGGTGAACGTTGCGGCCCTTGAGAAACGAACTGCTATTGTCAAGCGCCGTGAGGTCAAGCATATCCCCCGGTCTGAGGATCAGGGCAAGCGCTTGCCACTGTCCAGCTTGCGGATGAATAGAGGTGAAAGAGGCGGCTCGAAACCGTCCGCTTATTGGGTCTTGGCTGCGGTATTGGTAGGTTGCTACCGCTTCGGCGTATGCTCCGGCCGTGTCGATGGTATAACCTGCCGGTACAGCGGCTGTAACGCGCGCCATCATGCGGATTGTGACAAGGTGCCGCGTGTCCATATCGTCCGCGTCCGGCAAAGTCATGGTTACAGTGATTGCCTGATTCGCTGATTTCAGAGCCGAGACAAAGTCTTTTGTCACTTCTAACATTTTTCCCTCCCCTTCAGATCATATAGATTGCACGGGCTATTTTTTGCTTTCGTTCGTTTCGGCGCTTTGTTGCGTTCCTTCGTTCCATTCGCCGTTTTTCGTGTCGGTCTTGCCTTTCCGCTCGAAATTTCCTTGTATGCTTCATTTTTTCTCCCTTTTCCCAGCGGCCGAGACATACCAGAAACGTCCGACAGTGTTGCCGTTGGGGTCTCTGATTGACGATCCACTGAATAGGTGATGCCCGGTCTCCAGCTTATCTGCCACGGCGTGCAGAGCTTTGGCTACGTCTCCGTTTGTCTGCATCCCGTCATTGCCCATTTCGATTTCAATTTGAAAGATTATTCCGCGTTCCATGTCTGCTATTCCTCCGTTTCTTTTTTTTCGTTCAGGTAGTGTCCGTGGGCACGCTTCAAACATTTTCCAAAAGACAGTCTTTCCGCCGCTGCGTAGTGCATCAGGTCCGTTAAAAGGTCGGTTAATGTTGTTTCCCTGTCGTCAATTGGGCAAAAAGCATTGTGCATGGCGTAGAATTGCATCGTGCGGCTTGCCCTTATCTTTCTAGTAGTGTTTTCCGGTTTCATTGCTTTTCCCTTTCCCCTGCCGCCCGGGGCCCGTTCCCCCCGGGTCGGCGGTTTTTTAACATTTAGAACAAGCTGCCCTGTGCAGGTGCGGCCGATGATTGCCGGGCTGGCGGTGCGCCTACAATAGCGGACGGTGCTGGCATGGGCTCGATCTCCGGGGTTGTTTCCCGTGGTCCAGCGGCGTGGTCGGCGGGCACGTGTTGAAGTATTCCTGTGCGCTCAAAAGTCCTGATAATGCGCTCTGCAGCAGACAGGATGCGGAGGGATGCGCGTTTAATCTCTTCCGTTGCGCTCTGCCCTGCCCATATCCCGATGTAGTGCGCTGAGCTCTCCGAATGGATCCCAAAAAGGCTGGCGACTAGATACGCGGTCGCTTCGGCTTCGAGTTCGGCAATAGTTTGTGTAATTTCGTCATCGTCAACGATTAGAGTAGTGCGCTCTTCGTCTTTCTTAAAGTGCAGGATGCAGTGGGCGATTTCGTGTAAGCAAGTCTGGAATACCGCTGCCGGGTTGGATCGCTTGGCAAGCCATACCGTCTTGCCGTCGGTCGAGCCGTTATGCCGGACGTACTCTGATTCCCACGTCAAATTGAGTCCAAAAGCATTGATGGCTGCTTCGACCGGATAGCTCCCGGCGTCTCCGGTAACGTATTTCCCCGTTCCGATTTCGACGGGCTGCCCTTCGGTGTCCAACACATCGAAAACATAGCAGGAATTGAAGCCAATTAGCGTTTTGCGTTCCTGCGGTTTGCCCGTTTCCGGGTCAATGCGGTCGGGGTCAACAAAAGTCTTGAATACTGGAGCCAGAATGTAGATGGCTTTCGCGCCTTTCTTTACCCGGCGGTTGTGCTTTGTTTGCCATGCTTTAAGCCCGGCGCATAACGTAGCATCGGGCCGCTGGCTCCATATCAGCAGTTGGTTGTGCAGCGAGTAGGACCTAAAGCCTGCGCTCCACGCCCGGGCAAAGTCTGCAAGTCGGCCCGGATCGGTCACGATTGCCGCGGCAAGTTCGTCAAGCCGCGTCTTGAGGGCTTTTGTTCTTTCGTTCTTCATTTGTTTTGCCCCTCCATGTCTCTGGCGGCTTCTAGTCTTCGATTAGTCTTCGTCCCCGCACGTCCCGAAGCGATACTCTGCACGTTTGTCGGGTTTGATGGTGTCCCGGATGTCGAGCTTGTAGTTTTCCATAGACGTCAGGATAAGGGTTGCGATGTCATAGGGTTTGTTAATGTTGTTACGTTTCGCGCGTTCGAGGGCTTCCGCTACTGCCTCGTGGTAACGGTTCATCTTGTCAAGGTAACGGTCGCGCTGTGTACGGTTCATTGTGTAACCTCCGTTTTTGTTTTGTTTCCTTTATATATAGCAATGTCCATGCCACGTAGACGTTCTGCAAGTGCCCGTATTTTAAGCGTTTTTTCTGTGTTGTTTCTGCAACAAATTCATGTTTGTAAGGTTTTCCGACGTTTCCGTGCTACCATTGCAACGGGTTCTTCCTAAGTTGGCGTTTTTACGTTCTTTTTGTCGATGCCGTTTTTCGTAAAGTTTCTTTACAGTTCCTGTGTTCCATTTTGGCCCGGTTGATGGTTGTTTCTGCCATGAGGGCTTCCGTTGACGTGGCCTTTTCTGTGCGTTTTTTGTAAGTGTTTGAATTTATTATGTTTTTTGTTTTGGGGTGGGGTTGATGGGTGGAAGGGGGCTCCGGGTGCTTGTTTTTTAGTTTTTTAACTGTAAAAGTCAAAGTGTAAGGTTTTCCGACAGTAGGCGGCGGGCCCGGTACGGGGTTTCCGGGGATCGTCGGCGGGTTTCCTGCCCACGTTTCCCGGGGGCCCCTGATTGATTGCAGGGGTTGCCCGGGGCAATGGTTCCCGTCGCCGCCGGGCGGAGTGTCTGGTAGGGGCCTGCATCGGTGCCGGTGGCCCGGTATACGGCATGTGCCTTGCCGGATGGATTAATTCGGTTTCGGGCCGGCGGAAGTTCCTATTGATTGCTCCGCCTTCGACCTCCCAGTCGTTCCCGGGCCTGCAGCGCCAGATGCCGGGGGCCGGGGATTAATTGCCGGGCCGGGCCACCGCGTGGATCTGGCCGACGGTTTCCGCTGCAGATGCACAGGCTCACCTTTCCTTTCGCATGCAACAAATGCAACTTTGGCGATCGACGGCTTGAATTGATTAGAGGGCAGCGCCCGAATTGATTCTCCCCGGGGACGGGGGACGGGGGCAAGTGGACAACGGGCCTGTCGCAAAGTCGAGGGGCTTTCATCGAATAGCTCGCTCATACTCACGACAAAAAAAATTAAAAAAAAGTAAAACGGCCGACTGGCTTTTACAATTAAATAAAGTATTATAGCATTGCAGTATTACAGTATTGAAGTATTATAGAATTACAGTATTGTAGAAAGCTTTATCTAGTTAAAAAAATAAAAAAAGAATTATAGTAACGGCGGCTGCCTTTATGGGCTTTTATAGGCTTTAGTATGGGCTTTTATAGGCTTTAGTGATGTAGTATTGTGTGGATGTAGTATTGTATGGCTTTATACCCTAAATTCCAGTAATTTGAGAACCGTCTTCTTAAAATGGAATGCTTTGGTATCAGAATTACCGTGGTATCATGAGGCGGTTCCCATATAGATATAGTTCTTATATTATAGTAAAAGGGTCCCGTGACGGGGACCCTCTGAATCTACAAATGTAGTTTTGTGTGGAATTACTTGTCGAGGAAGGCGAGGGAGGGCTTGCCTTTTTCAAGCTGCTTGGCGGCGATGCTCTTGAAGGCGTCGCGAATTGCTTCGAGTTCATCCTCGAAATCGGACATGATGTTTTTCTCCTCGGAAAGGTTTTCGAGGCAGTGAATAATGTTGGTGCAAACGTGCTCTAGATCAGGATTGGTGTTGACGTTGTTAAAGAACAGGTATGCAGGGTGCACCTCAAGGGCCACGGCGAGGGCCACAATAGTTTCAAAGCTAGGGTTGCCACGACCGCTCTCGATTTTCACAAGCGTCGGCACAGACACGCCTGACGCGCTTGATAACTGGTCCTGCGAATAGCTTTTCATCTTCCTGATGTTCAGCAGCCGCTTTCCGAAAACATACCAGTAAGTGTTGGCGAAATTGATTTCGTTTCCTGCTTTGCCTTCCCAGTGCATAAAAACCCCCATACTCATTTTTGATACATAAGTACCATGATAATTTTTTTTAGTCAAGCAGAAAATTTTTCTTGACTTCTATGTTCAGAGTATTGTATGGTACTACCGAACTACAGAACTATAATACTTTGGAGGTATTCAATGCAGGGCGATGGCAAGCCGATCAATGATAAGCTCACGGTCAGAATCAATGACGCGACAAGCTATTCCAATATCGGCAGGAGAATTGCGGATCAGCTATACAGAAAGAAGTACAAGCGGCTGAACGTCAGGCTTGAGCTAGTTTCGATTGACAGCAAAAAGGGAACTGCGACCTACGTCGTGAAGGATGAGCTTCGCGGAAGGAAAGAAACGAAGGCTCCGGAAGCGACGAAGAACTCGAATAGGGTTGTGACTTTGAAGGCATAAAGTTTGACTGGGGAGATGAAAATGGAACAGCCGCTACATCAGAAGATTGTTCTCTACAGCGATTATCAACGAATGATTCAGGACTTTGACAAGCTCCGGCGCAACTACATCAACATCGGTGCTCTGGTTCAAGCTGATATGACGAATCGCGTCATTACCTATGACCCGAACGTCAATACAGTGGAGAAGTGGAACATCCCGATCGAAGAGCGAAAGCCGCTGAAGCAGATTCGGTTCTGCTATGTTCCGGTTGATCTGTCGTACGAGTACCTGTCCGGCATGATGGCGGATGAGGTTGACGGATCCCGGGTTCTATCGCGGATTGATGAGGCGCGAGAGAGGGTGGCGGCGGAGATCAGTCTCCTGAAGACGAGGATGAGTAACACACGCAGGGCAATCGAGAAGAAGAAGGAGAAATAACGTCCTGCCGGGAAAAGCTGATTACCTTTGGTTTCGGCAGCGGGGTTACGCGAGCCCCTGCCGCTGTTCCCCCCGGCCCCTCCGGGGCATGCGGCAGGTGAAGATGTAGGGCCACGCACCCGGCAGGACATGAACAAAAAACAACGAACGGGCGGAGGAATTAAATGGAAAAACAGGGCGCAAACCACTTGCCGGACATTCAAATGAAAAGGATGAAGCGCATGCTTCCTGTCACCCTCACAAAGCAAGAGGTCCACGACAAAGGCAAACAGCTATCCCGCAAGCTGTCGGAAATGCGGGCTCTGGAAAACCACAGGAAAGAGGTATTGGCACAATTCAATTCTCAGGCGAAGGCGATTGAGGCGGAAATTGAGCTTCTTTCCCGGGCCGTCGAAACGGGCGAGGAAATGCGCGACGTTCCCGTTATGGTCGAATATAACTGGGCAATCGGACAAAAGGTCATTACGCGAGAGGACGACGGGTCCGTGGTTGCCACGGAAACCATTACCGATGCCGACAGGCAGACATCTATGCTGTAGCAGGGAAAACGAAATGATGTTCTTGTTTGTATTTGTCATCGGCCTTATCCTTGGTTTCTTGTTCGCGATGTGGCTGATCGAAGATAAATAAAGGGGGACGAGGAAATGATTACCATACCGGACAAGAAAATCAAAACGCTATCCATCATGCTTAAAACCACCATCAACTACGGAGATCACATTGAGGTGGTCTGGACGGCGTATTCCTACAAACCGGGAGAAACAGTTGAAGAACTTATCAAACGCATAGAGCTAGACAATCCATACGATGTCGTTGAGATCAGGTTGGTTAGGTGGTGAAGGAGGTCTTAAACAAGTAGGCCAATGTATTCTATGGCTATTGTTGATTGCAAATCAATCTTGTCATTGTTGCCTGACGGGTACTACTGCATGGTGCTTTCTATAGCGTATCTGTGCATCCATGTGTGTGTGGAAACCGTGTTCCAAGAAAGGAACAGAACCAGAGAATGATGGTGACGACTAAAATGAGAGACCACGCTGACATCGACGCAATAAGAAAAAAGCATGAGGCGTGGAAGGCATTATTTCTTCCACGCGTACATGAAGTAGATGCTAGTTCTAACCTCTCAATCTCCGACGTTGATGCCCTGTTTACTTCGCTTGACGAGGCACATAGGCTCGCTGCGAAGTTAACGGAACTGGTCTGTGAGTGTGCTCCTATAACGTGGTGTAGAGCAGACTGTCTAGATGATGCTATTAGGTGGGAACGAGAGGCAGAGAAAATACTGACAGGAGGCTTAGATGAGTGACCATACACACGATTGCCCTGTATGCAGGCGTACTTCGCCTTACGGATACTGGCCGTGCGATCGGGATGATTGCAACAGCGATGATATTTGCCTAGAGTGCCAGCTGGAGGAAAAGGATGCTGAGATTGAAAGGCTAAAAGCAGAACTCGAAGAGACTAGAAGTAAGATCAAAAACTCTCCGTACTTGCTCGAAAGGTTTGTAAAGGGTAAAGATGATGTCTATGAAGAAAACAAAGGAAACATAAGAAGTGGGCGGTGATGAGTAAGTTCCACTCCGACTTAGATGGAATTGGCGTTCTCATAATTGATGCAGACGTTGTAGACGACATCATGGAAATCCTAATAACGAATGGTGCGGGGTAACACCTTCCTGCCACGGGAAACGGGATGGCGTCGATTAGAACGTGGCGCACGACCATCCCGTCCACCATTCACCTCAAATACAAATCATGAAAGGGGTTGGTATGACAAGTAAATGCAACGCCTATTTAGATGCTGTCTTGGCATTGATGGAAAACGTGAATAAGGTGCGAGATGCAATAAATGCCAAAGACGCTGAGATTGCTAGGCTCATCAAGGAACTTGATGAGGCAAGAAGCACCGTTAGGCTTCATGCCGAACAGGACTACGAATTCGAAAAGCGCATGATGCACGATCAATACTGGCGAGGCTATGAATCAGCGTTATCGACCATCAAGGCCCTCGTCAGCGGACGAATCAAAGCATACGAGAACTCGACGGACGAAAAAAACAGAGAAAGAGTAGAAGCCTTCCGTGATATACTATTGCAGGACATCGCGTCTCTAGAGGACACGATGAAAAGGCTCTGGAGAAGATGACGCCAAGAACAAGATGCACAAGACACGATTCGACGCACGGGATCTGCTCATTGCACGCGCGATGAGATTGTTGAAATCCTTGCGTTTGCTCGGGTCGTTGCCGCGGATGATCTGGATCTGTCACACGAGCTTACGGCATGGGTATTAAGGATGGACTATGAACAGAAATTCCCGGAAGACAGAGACTGAGCGGTGGTTTGACAATCTGGTTAAGAGGTATAAGAACACCCCGGATTACATTCAGGAGGATCTCTTGTCCCTAAAGGGCGAGGTCAGTGCGGTACTGAAAAATTATTCCAAAATCATTGCGAAGCGGTACAGTAAGGAAATGGACCAAGACGCCAAGATCAAACATCTAGAGATTGAGGTGGTTATTCTCCGGCAGATCGTAGGCATCCTGCAGGAGATACTAGACGTGCAGTTCAGGGCGGCAACAGGGCACCAGTCACCATACAGGTTTATTGATTTCAGCAGCAGGAGGAGGTAAATGGAGCAGACTCAGTACAGAAATAAAAGATAATGCGCCAACCGCGGTGAGGGTAGACAACTACTGAGCCACACCCGTTGACCCGAGTTGTCCGGCAAGGGTAAAAGGCGACGTAGCCCTCACCGTGGGTTGGCAATAAATGCAAAAGGATGGAAAGATTGGATGGAGGAACGATGTTCTGGGATAAAGTAACGAGCCGTGGTCCGTCCGGGTGGCATACCTCAACTATTACCATACCCTGCGACAGCAAAGTGCGCGGTAAAAAAATAGGCAACCTCACTAAAGAAGAGGTTGATACTCTTCGTAAGGCAGAAAAGGGACTGTCCGACGCATACTTAAGGGTAAGAGAGTTGGTTGGAGCGTGGAACACAAACCATGGTGGCGAGAATAGATTTGAGAGGATATAAAATAAGACAGAAACTGAACAGGGGGAGGAATAAGTAAAAATGGCGACGTTCAAATGCACAGATGGAAACAATGTAGAAATTCTCTTCGGCGAGATGTCGGAGAAGATGAAGGAGCATTTCGGTATCACCGGGAAGAAGAAAGACGCGGACGAGTTCACCTGCGAAAGATGCGGAGACTGTTGTGTCTGGTGCCACATTCCCGTCCATCCAGCATTTGCTGCTGATCCGCGGGTTCCAGAGTGGCTGGAAGCGCGGGGTGCAGAGCTTTCCTATGAAAAGGCGACGATTGACGGATTCCCTATCATCCTTCCCTTCTTGACGTTCAAACTTCCATGCCAGTTTCTCATCTACACGGGGTTCGATGGTGCTCCTGCGTCGTGCTCCCTGCACAATACAAAGAAGCCGTTGGTGTGCAAGCAGTACAGGTGCGACCGGGACCCGATCCTTATGCACATGAAAAACAAGAAAAAGGAGAATCAGGAACATGAGTTTTAAGGTGCCGCCGAAGGAGACAATTTTCCGCGACAAGCCGTTTCTTGCCATTCACTTCGGACGCAAGCTGCGCGACGGGGAGGACGTCGGAGATGACATTCTCTATATCAATCCCCGGAAGGCACGCATCCTCGTTGACGAGTTCGAGGCTGTGCGCGAGTTTGCGAAAAAGTACGAGCGACCGCCGGATGATCGGGCCATAAGGCAAATCAACAGCAGGAGGACAGACTGATGACACGCGGGGTAAGGCGCGAGAGCGACAGGCATGCCTCCATCAACTTTGAGTGTCCCGTTGAAATGAAGGAACTGTTCAGGATTTCGTGCTTCTACCGAAGGACATCTCAGGCTGATGTGTTGCGGGCTGCCGTGGAAAGGTTCATCGAAGAATCACGTGAAACCGTGAAAACGCATGGAGGGAAATTCCCCTCTCAAAAGGAGCTATGGTGAGGCGGGCGGACATGAAGAAGACAATGCCTGTAGGTAAGCTTGCATCGTCAAAGGTGTCTTATATCAGGCTGGGAAAGGAAACGACATGCATCGTGACATGCCCGAATTGCTTGCACCTGCTGTCACGCAGACTGTCAGATCCGCAGACGCACCTCTGGCTCGTCGATGTACCGGGAACCGAAATACAATGCCGTTACTGCAATGTTCTCTGGTC
>Ga0209605_1002102_pt1 | contig 20095 bp, 19 predicted proteins | sample AD_UKC035_MetaG_FD_184408 | JGI IMG/M metagenome (GOLD analysis project Ga0209605, IMG submission 184408) | Active sludge microbial communities of municipal wastewater-treating anaerobic digesters from USA - AD_UKC035_MetaG (SPAdes) (version 2) | ecosystem: Engineered > Bioreactor > Anaerobic >...
ATCTCTACGAGGATTTCTGGCGTTGGGCGGGCTGGGGCAAAGCACTGATGGATCTGCACCTGGGCTACGAGCAGGCCGCCCCTTACCCGCTGGAGCGGCTGGAGCGCAGCGCCGCCGAGGGCCACACCCCCGCCCCGCGCCTGATGGCCCGCAAAGAGCAGGGCCTGATCGAAGTGGATACCCTGACCACGCTGCGCGGCGTGCCGCCGCAGGCCTGGGCGTACCGCCTGGGGACGTATTCAGCCCTGGAATGGGTGCTGGAGCGCTATAAAGAGAAGACCCCCAAAGACCCCACCATTCGCGAGAAGTTCAATACCTACCGGCTGGCGGATCATAAGGAACAGGTCATCGATCTGCTGGGGCGCGTCTGCGCGGTGAGCGTTGAGACGATGCGCCTGGTGCAAGAGATGCCGGATGAGTGAGAAGGGAATCACCGCCGCCGAAAACAATCCCCTGCCCAGAGCAACTCGATGCTGATCTCTGTGTCCACCGCCAACCTTTACACCCACCCCTTCACAATTGTATCGGATTCCTATACTTTTCTGTTTTGTTAGGGTTCTGTTGTATAATGTATCCCATGCATTAAGCAATCATGAGTGCAGAAAGGAGGCGCCTGCCCAGCATCGTGCCGCTGTACATGTTCTAGCCAGTATTTCAGCGTTTCAGATTACTTACCTAGAGGAGAAGAAACACATGAAACACAAGATCTTGTACACCCTGATGGCCGGTCTACTGCTCGCCAGCATCCTGCTCTCAGCCTGCACGCCCCAGGCCGCTACTCAGGCCCCCGGTGAGGTAGTCCCAGCAGAAGAGACTGCCTTTGAGCCGATGTCGGTCTCTGCGCCCGATTGCGAATACGGCGGCCTGTTCAAGACCATCGAAGCTATCGATCGCTACACGGTGCGCTTCACCATGTGCTCCCCCGATCCGGCTTTCCCGTCTAAGATCGCCTTCTCGCCTTTTGCCATCCAGCCCAGCGAATACCTGGAATCTACGGGTGGCGGTGGTGAAGGCTCAGCCCTGCTCGAGAAGCCCATCGGCACCGGCCCCTACATGGTGGCCGAGTGGAAGCGCGGCGATGAACTGGTCTTGACCCGCAACGCCAACTATTGGGGCGAGCCCGCTGATAACCAGACCGTGGTCTTCCGCTGGGGCACCGAAGCCGCCCAGCGTTTGCTGGAGCTGCAAGCCGGTACTGTGGACGGCATTGATAACATTGGCCCCGATGATTTCGCCGTCGTCGCAGCCGATGCCAACCTGCAACTGATCGAGCGCGAAGCCCTGAACATCTTCTACGTGGGCTTCAACAACGTCGTTGCACCTTACGACAATGAGCAAGTGCGCCAGGCCATCGCCATGGGCATTGACCGCCAGCGTATTGTCGATAACTTCATGCCTGCTGGTTCTGAAGTTGCCAGCCACTTCACCCCCTGCTCGATCCCCGGTGGCTGCGAAGGCGACGCCTGGTACGAGTTTGACGTAGAAGCTGCCCGCACCAAGCTGGCTGAAGCCGGTTTCCCGGATGGCTTCGATACCAAGCTCTTCTATCGCGACGTGGTGCGCGGCTACCTGCCGCAGCCCAGCGTGGTGGCCCAGGATATCCAGGCACAACTGCTGGAGAACCTGAACATCCGCGTGGAGATCGTGGTCATGGAATCGGGCGCCTTCTTGGATGCTGCCGATTCAGGTGCTTTGGACGGCCTGTACCTGCTGGGTTGGGGCGCCGACTATCCTGATATGACCAACTTCCTTGACTACCACTTTGGCGCTGGCGCCACAGAGCAGTTCGGCGAAAAGTTCACCGACATCACCGAGGCCCTCAAGGCTGGTGCTGCCCTGGCTGAAGATGCCGCACGCGCGCCCTTCTATGTCACCGCTAACAATGCCATCCGCACCCATGTGCCCATGGTACCCATCTCGCACGCCGGTTCGGGCCTGGCTTTCAAAGCCACGGTCGATGGCGCTCACGCCAGCCCCCTGGGCAACGAAAGCTTTGCCCACATGGGCATCCCCGGGCAGGATACCTTCGTCTGGATGCAGAATGCCGAGCCCATCTCGCTGTACTGCGCTGACGAAACCGATGGCGAGTCCCTGCGCGCTTGCGAGCAGGTCACCGAGTCCTTGCTGCGCTACGCGGTCGGCGGCGTGGCGGTCGAGCCTTCTCTGGCTACGGCCTGCAATGCCAACACCGAACTGACGGTTTGGACTTGTAACCTGCGCGAAGGCGTCACCTTCCACGATGGCTCAGCCTTCGATGCCAACGATGTGGTCATGTCGCTGGTTGTGCAGTGGGATGCCGCCCACCCGCTCCATAAAGGCAACACGGGTGCCTTCGCTTACTGGAGCGGCCTGTGGGGTGCCTTCTTAAATGCCCCACCCTCTGAGTAAACCACTCATCTGATCTCTCTTGCGTTTTTCCCCGGCGGGGCAGCGCCTGCCCCGCCGGGGGATACCCACCAGATCATGTTCACTTACATTCTCCGTCGTATCCTTTCCAGCCTGCCTGTGCTGTTTGGCATTCTTTTTGTTACCTTTGCGTTGGGGCGCCTGATTCCCGGCGACCCCTGCCGCGCCATCTTGGGCGAAAAGGCCACCGATGTGGTGTGTGATGAATTCATCCATCGCCACGGCCTGGATAAGCCCATCCCAACCCAATTTGCCATCTATGTCTTTGAGATCGCCCAGGGAGACCTTGGCAGCTCGATCCGTTACAGCAAGCCGGTGACCGAATTATTGGTCGAGCGCCTGCCCACCACGCTGGAGTTGACCATCTGCGCCATGGCCTTCAGCATCCTGGTCGGCATTCCCATGGGCATTATCTCGGCCGTGCGCCATAACTCAGCTCTGGATGTGATCACCATGCTCCTGGCGAACACGGGTGTTTCGATGCCGGTATTCTGGTTGGGGTTGATGTTGGCGTATTTGTTTGCATTGGTATTAAAAGATACGCCCCTCCAGCTACCGCCTTCGGGTCGCCTGTCTCCGGGGCTGATGCCTATGCCTTTCTACGAGGCCTGGGGGCTCACCTCTCTGAGCGGCAATGGCGTGATGGAGTTCATCAGCCGCTTGAACCTGTTGAACTCGCTTTTGATTGGGCGGCTGGATATCTTTTGGGATGCCCTCCGGCACATGATCTTGCCGGCTGTAGCCGTGGGTACCATTCCCCTGGCCCTGATCGCCCGCATGGCCCGCTCGAGCATGTTGGACGTCTTGGGTCAGGATTACGTGCGCACGGCACGTGCCAAGGGCCTGCCGCGCTCCAGGGTGGTGCTCAAGCATGCTTTGCGCAACGCCCTGCTGCCCCTGGTGACCATCATTGGTTTATCCCTGGGCTCTTTCTTGGGCGGCGCCGTGCTGACCGAAACCATCTTTGGCCTTTCGGGCGTGGGGCGCATCATGTACGATGCCATTACGGCCCGCGATTATGGGGTGGTGCAATCCTTTACGGTGGTGATTGCGGTGTTCTTTGTCGTTTTGAACTTGATCGTGGACGTTTCTTATATTTACCTGGATCCCCGCGTGCGCCTGGAGTAATCGATGAGCGAAAACACACCCCAGATTACTCAATTAGATGCCGAGGGGCTGCGTTCTCAAAAACCCGTCACCCTCTGGCGCACCGCCTGGCGGCGGCTTTTCAAGCGCAAATCGGCCATGTTAGGCTTGATCATATTGGGAGTGCTGGTATTGATTGCCGTTTTTGCAAACGTGCTCTCTCCCTATGACCCTTACCAGGTGCTGATCGGTATTGAAGATGTCAAAATGCGCCAGGCCCCCTGCATCCATCTCTTGGGCTGCCCTGAAGACCAGCCCCAGCACATCTTGGGCCTGGATGGCAATGTGCGGGATGAGTTCAGCCGCTTGCTTTTTGGCTCGCGCCTCAGCCTGATGATTGGCTTCACTACGGTGGGCTTTGCCATTGTCATCGGCGTTTTCTTGGGCGCGCTGAGCGGATACCTGGGCGGCTGGGTGGATACGATCATCATGCGCCTGATGGATGTGCTGTTGGCCTTCCCTTCGCTGCTGCTGGCAATCGCCATCGTTTCCATCCTGGGGCCCGGCCTGCAGAATGCGCTGCTGGCGATCGGTATCGTTTCGATACCGGCCTATGCGCGCGTTACGCGGGCGGCGGTGCTCTCAACCAAGCAGATGGAGTTTGTGGAAGCCTCGCGTTCCTTGGGCGGCGGTATGTTCTATATCTTGTTCGGGCGCATCTTGCCCAATTCGTTGACCCCGCTGATCGTGCAGGGCACGCTGGGCATCGCCACCGCCATTTTGGATGCGGCGGCCCTCTCTTTCTTGGGCCTGGGGGCGCAGCCGCCGACCCCAGAATGGGGCACCATGTTGGGCGCAGAGCGCAACCAGGTCTTCACGGCCCCTCACCTGGTCTTTTTCCCTGGCCTGGCGATCATGCTCACCGTTTTGGCCTTCAACCTGCTCGGCGATGGCCTGCGAGATGCCCTCGACCCTCGCCTGGCCCAGCGCGGGGAATGAGAAATTTATAAACAAGCATGAGGCGGTGCCGACGCACCGCCTTATGCTTGTTTAAGGGCCCTTTTCGGCCCTTGTTTTCTTAATTCATCAATGGTACTATTATTCAATATCTATACCCTTCGAGCGGTTGGAGGCACAATGAGCGCCTGGCCAGGCAAGTACGTCATCGGGCTGACCGGAAACATTGCCACCGGCAAAAGTGTTGTTCGTAAGATGCTTGAGCATCTGGGAGCATATGGCATTGACGCGGATGCTTTAGGGCATCGCGCTATGGCAAAAGATGCTCCAGGTTACCAGGGCGTGTTGAAGACCTTTGGCAAATGGATCCTGGGCCCGGATGAGCAGATCGATCGTACCAAGCTTGCCAGGGTGGTCTTTTCAGACCCGCAGGCCCTGAGTGAGCTGGAAGCGATCATCCACCCCCTTGTGCGCCAGGCTGTGGATATCCTGGTGCGCCGGGCGCCCCAAAAAGTGGTTGTGATCGAGGCGATCAAGCTGCTTGAGTCGCCATTGCGTGCCAGTTGCGATACCCTGTGGGTCACCTATGCCCCCACCGAGATCCAGATGGCCCGCCTGATGCAAAAGCGCGGCATGGATGAGACCACGGCCCGCCAGCGCGTGACCGCTCAGGGCAGCCAGGATGAAAAGATCTCTGCTGCCAACGTGGTCGTCCGCAACGAGGGGTCTTTTGAAGATACCTGGCGGCAGGTCAACGCCGCCTGGAAACAACTGTTCCCATCTGAAGAGACGGGCGTCTTCCGTCCGGTGACCCCGGCGGCCAAAGGCGCGCTGACGGTGGAGAAGGCCCGCCCGCGCCAGGCGGCAGAAATTGCCGAGCTGATCACCCGTTTGAGCAAAGGCCAGCGCCGCCTGACCAGCGAAGACATTATGGCGGCTTTTGGAGAAAAGGCCTTCATTTTTCTCAAGATGGATAATCGCCCGGTGGGGCTGGCCGGTTGGCAGGTTGAAAACCTGGTGGCCCGCACAGACGATGTGTATGTTGAGCCGGATATCGTCCTCGATAAAGCCATGAAGATCATGCTTGACGAGGTCGAAAATTCTTCTCGTGACCTGCAGTGCGAAGTCTCGCTGCTGTTTTTACCAAGCGCCTTATCTCAGAACAAGGAAGATGTCTGGCGCTCCCTTGGGTACGAGCCGCGCATCATTCAAAGCCTGGGGGTGCGTGCCTGGCAAGAGGCCGCCCAAGATACCCTGGCAAGCGACGAAGTGATGTACTTCAAACAGTTGCGTAAAGACCGGGTGCTGCGACCTGTATAAGTATGTTTAATGGATGGATTGATTCAAAACCTGATTGATAATGTGGGGTTCATGCTCGAGCGCCTGAACTGGCTGAGCATTATTGACCTGGCGCTCGTCACCTTCGTATTCTTTGCCATCTTGCTTTTGCTGCGCGATACCCAGGCCATGGTGCTTTTGCGCGGTGTGCTGGTATTGGTGGCCCTGGTGAGCGTGCTCAACAGCCTGGATGTGCTCCCGGCGTTTTCGTGGTTGGTGGGCACCACCCTGCCGGGCCTGGTCCTGGCGGTGCCGGTCATCTTTGCCCCTGAGATCCGGCGCGCCCTTGAACGCCTGGGGCGGGCCGGATTCCTGCGCCTGGAGAGCCGCCCCTCGCCAGAGATGGAAAAGATGGTCGGCAAGCTGGTTACGGCAGCCATGCGCCTCTCAGACCGGCGGCATGGCGCGCTGATCGTCATCCAGCGCTCGGATACGCTGGAAGAATACATCCATACCGGCGTGTTGATGGACGCCCGCATGACCCCCGAGCTGCTGTTGCAGGTTTTTTACCCCAACACCCCCCTGCATGATGGGGCTGCCATTATGATTGGCGACCGCGTCATCGCGGCCTCTTGTGTGATGCCGCTTTCTGCTTCGGGCGTGCTCACCCGCTCGCCTGAGCGCCAAATGGGCTTGCGGCACCGCGCCGCCCTGGGCATCTCAGAGGTCTCGGACGCGGTGGTGGTGGTCGTCTCTGAAGAAACCGGCTCGATTTCAATTGTGCACGGCGGGCGCATGATCCGCCGCCTGGATGCCGAACGCCTGGAAAACATTCTCATGGCTTTCTTCCGTCCGCCTGCAAAGCGCAGCGCCTTGCACCGCCTATCGGATTTCTGGCCGATTGGCAAAGGGAAACCCGGCGAAGAGAGGCTCGGATGAAGGGTTCTCCTTTGCGCTGGCTGGCAAAGAATTTGACCACCCTGGCGCTGGCTTTTATGTTGGCGCTGATCGTTTGGGTGTCTGCCATCACCTCGGCTGACCCGAATGAAGAGCATGCCCTGGGGCGGGCTGTGCCGATCGAGATCGTTGGCCAAGACCCCAGCCTGCAGATCATCGGCAGCCCCGATGGCGATGTGACCCTGACCATCAAGGCCCCCAACTCGGTTTGGGGTGTGTTGAATACAGACCGGCAAAGCGTGCGCGCCTGGGTAGACCTATCGGGCTTAGGGGCCGGTGAGCATACAATCCCGGTGCAGGTGCAGATTGATTTGCGCCTGGTGCGCCTGATCAAGCAAGACCCACAAACCATCACCGTGGTCCTGGAACCTTTGGTGACCGAAACTTTCCCGCTTGAGCTGGTGGTGAGCGGCCTGCCGCCCACTGGCTACCAGGTCGGCACCCCCGTCTTGCAGCCTAGCGAGGTGAGCGTTTCGGGCCCCAAATCGCTCGTGGACCGCGTAGAAAGTGTGCGCCTGGCCCTGGATATTGCCGGCGCCAGCGAGACGGTATCCAAACAGCTCACCCCGGTGGCCCTGGATGCCGCCGGCAAGGCCATCAGCGGGCTTACCATCACCCCCGACCAGGCTGCCGTCAGCCAGCCGATTGAATTGTTGGGCGGCTACCGTTACGTCATCATCAAGGCCGTCTCTGAGGGGCAGGTGCCCAGCGGTTATAAGCTGACCAACCTTTTTGTCACGCCGGTTGGGGTGGTGGTCTTTTCTTCTGACCCAGACCTGGTGGGCGACCTGCCCGGTTACATCGAGACGATGCCCATTGACCTGACCGGCAGCACGGATGATTTTGAAGCCCTGGTGGACCTTAACCTGCCGGCGGGCATCTCGGTGGTCGGAGACCCGAAAGTGCTGGCGCAGGTCAGCATTGCCGCCATTGAGAGTAGCCTGGCGGTTTCGCTGCCGGTGGAGGTGATTGGCCTGACGCCCGGCCTCTTAGCCAGCGTGTCTCCATCTACCGTAGATGTCATCCTCTCGGGCCCGGTGCCCATCTTGGATGCTCTTGAGCCGGGTGATATCCGCCTGATGGTTGACCTGACCGACTATACCGCCGGTACGTATCAATTGATCCCGGTGGTAGATTTCTTGCCCGACCAGGTGCAGAAGGTGTCTATCCTTCCCAGTACGGTGGAGGTCATTATTACGTTGGCCCCCACACCCACACCCACCCTGACGCCTTCTTTTACCCCTACCCCCCTGCGTACAGGTACCCCTACCCCTACCCTAAGACCCTGAGGATGATCCATGAGAAAACCGATTGTCGCCCTGGTTGGGCGTCCAAATGTTGGCAAGAGCACCCTGTTCAACCGCCTGGCGGGTGAGCGGCTGGCAGTGGTCGATGATGTGCCCGGCACCACCCGTGACCGGTTGATGGCTGAAGCCGAATGGATTGGCAGGGTCTTCGATATCGTGGATACGGGCGGCATTGACCCCACCCAGGTCAGCCGCAACCAACAGCCGCTCTCCATCGGCTCGGCCGACTTCATCGAGCAGATCCGTACCCAGGCCGAAATTGCCATCCGCGAAGCCGATGCCGTGCTTTTTATCACCGATGCTGACAGCGGTGTGACCTCTGCCGACCAGGAAGTGGCTGAGATCTTGCGCCGCTACCAGGTTGAACAAGATGGCAAACTCAAGCCACCTGTTTTGCTGGTGGTCAACAAGTGCGAGAGCGAAGAGCGCCGCATGGTTGCTTTGCAGTTCTACGAGCTGGGCCTGGGCGATCCTTACCCCATCTCGGCTTTACACGGTACGGGCACCGGGGATATGTTGGATGCCCTGGTGGATACCTTTGAGACGCGCGGCGAAGAAGAAGAGGACGAATCGGTCAAGATCGCCATCGTCGGCAAGCCTAATGTGGGCAAATCCAGCCTGCTCAACCGCCTGCTGGGCGAAGAGCGCGCCATCGTCAGCCCCATCGCCGGCACCACGCGCGATGCCATTGATACTTACATGACCTACGACGATCTACCGATCACCCTCATCGACACGGCTGGCATCCGCCGGCGCGGTCACATTGAGCCTGGTGTAGAGAAGTACAGCGTTTTGCGCTCACTGCAAGCCATTGAGCGGGCCGATGTATCGCTGCTGGTCATCGATGCCACCAGCGGCATCAGCGCCCAGGACGCCCACATTGCCGGTTTCGTTTTAGAATCCTGGAAAAGCACCGTGGTGGTGGTCAATAAATGGGATGCGGTTCCTAAGGACACCTACACCATGGCCTCTTTCACCGATAAGATCCGCCAGGAATTGAACTTTATGGATTATGTGCCCATCCTGTTCATTTCTGCCAAGACTGGTCAGCGGGTAGAACAGGTGCTGCCCATGGCTATCAAGGTGCAAGAAGAGCGCCTGATGCGTCTTCCGACCTCGCAGTTGAACCAGATCTTGCAAGATGCCCAAGAGCGCCATCCTGCTCCTTCTCATGCGGGCCAGCAGCTCAAGGTGTATTATGCCACCCAGGTGCGCAGCGACCCGCCAACCTTCTTGCTGTACTGCAACAACCCCAAGCTGGCTCATTTCACGTACGCGCGCTTCTTAGAAAACCGCATTCGCCTGTCACACCCCTTTACTGGTACTCCCATCCGCCTGGTGATGCGGCCGCGGCGCAAATAGGAAGCCTGAAGATGATGAAATGTGAAATATCTCATCTCTCCAAACGCCTCTTGCCCCAACCTGCAAGCCGTTTTATAATCCGTCCGTGAACTCGATACAGCCTGAAGATGCAGCCTCTCAGCCAGCCGGTCAAAAACCGGCGGCTTTGGGCGTGATGAATTTCTTGATGGACATCCTTGAGACGTTGATCCTGGCGGTGGTGCTGTTTGTGGGCATCAATGCTGTTTCGGCGCGCATCCGCGTGGATGGGGCCAGCATGGAGCCGACCATGCACCATAATGAACTGGTGGTCGTCAACCGCCTGGGCTACCGTTTTGGCCTGCCCGAGCGCGGCGATGTGATCGTCTTCCACTTCCCGCGCGATCCCGAGCAGGAATACATCAAGCGGGTCATCGGCCTGCCTGGCGATCGGATCGCCATTGCTAACGGCGTGGTGATGGTGAACGAACACCCCTTGGATGAACCATATATTTCTGCCCCGCCAAGATACACGGGCGATTGGACGGTGCCGGCTGATTACCTGTTTGTGCTGGGCGATAACCGCAACCTTTCTTCTGACTCGCATGAATGGGGCATGCTGCCGCTGGACTATGTGATTGGCAAGGCGATCTTCATCTATTGGCCGCTCTCAGAGATGGGCACGATTGCCCATGTTTCATTGGCTACCCCTATTCCTTGACCTTAAAGACGAGCTTATGTCTGATCAAAAGAAATCTTCTGAAAATACGCCCCTGCCCACTCAGGCTCCGATCTGCCCAGAGTGCCATGCCGGCCTTTACCACCTTGAATACCTGACCTATTTCACCTGGCTCAATGAACAATTGGTCACTGTGCCGAATTTCCCTTCTTGGGTTTGTGATGTGTGCGGGCGGCGAGAATACGATGCCCGCGCGGTCAGTTGGTTGAACACGTTGCTCAGCCCCAGCACGGGCCGCCGCCCGCCCTTCCAGCGCCGCGGCCGTCCCCCGCGCCTGGACCGGCCTCAGCCCCACTAATCGAAAGGAACATCCTCATGGCATTATCCTCCGGACGTTTCATCCCTGCCGACTTATTGACCACCAACCATTATGTGTTTGGGCAGCTCAAAGTAACGCACAGCGGGCTGTTGGGAATGTTCAGCGATATTACCAATTCTTACATCGAAGTGGATGATGCCAGCCTGGCCCATATCTACAAGCCGGATAAGGTGTTGAACTATGCCCCGGTGATGTGGATGGTCAAATCTCAGGTTATCCTTACCTGCCTCGCCAAGCGCGAGTACGTGGGTTTGCAGGGCATGATGCGCGGGGGTTATACCCGCCTGTTCCCATACCCCACGCAGATCACCACTTCGTCTTATGACATTACCGGCACCCTGGAATGGTCTGGCCGTTTCGAGTTTTCGGCATTAATGTCTGAAGGCACGAATGCCTTTTTCATGCTATACGGCGTGACCGTTACTTCTCCGCTTTTCCCTGCCCTGCATATCGAGGCGCCAGCGGCCTTAATGAACCGCTCTTACCTCGAAACCCTGGTGGTGCTAAAGCGCGCTCCCCAAGAAAGTTAAGCATTGTGCTTGGCCTGGGCTAACAGCAGCCCAGCCAGGCTTTTGGCATCGGGGATCTGCCCGCTTTGGGCCATCTCATAGGCCTGCGCGGCAGGCAGCTTGATGACGCTCAAAAACTCATCCACATCGCCCGGCAGGGGGGCAGGGTACAGCCCGGTGGCAAGGTAAACGTGCATGTACTCGGTGCAGTAACCGGCAGCCAGGAAGAAGCCGCCAATCTCTGTCATCTGCTGGCAGCCCATGCCGATCTCTTCGCGCAGCTCGCGCCGGGCGCATTCCAGCGGGTCTTCACCCGCCTCTACCATCCCGGCAGGCAGCTCCAGCAGCTCTTGCCGGGCCGGATGGCGGTACTGCTTTACGAACCAGATCTGCCCTTCGGCGTCCAGCGGCACCACCGATACAGACTTGACATGCTCGACAATATCCAGCCACATCTCCTGGTCGTCTGGCAGGCGGATCAGGTCGCGGCGCACCTTGAAGGCGCGCCCGGCGAAGATGTTTTCACTTTGCAAGGTTTCGTAAGCCATGGCATCTCCTTAAACCAGATGTGAGCGCCCTTGTTGCGCGCTCACATCAGATCAATGGTGCAGCTTTTCTATGGGATGATCAGCACGTCACCGGCAGTCAGGCTGTAAGGGGCCTGCAAATTGTTCTGCAGTGCAATCATGTCGGGCGATACATCGCCAAAGGCGCAGGCAATGCTGTAGATGGTGTCGCCAGCCTTGATCTTGTAGGTGGTGGGGTGATTCATCAGCGTGTTTTCGCCGGCAAATGTGTTTCCGGTCTGAGGAATCTTGAGGGTGGTTCCGGGGTACACGTTAGAGCTCAACCCCAGGCCGTTGATGTTGAGCAGTTCATACTGGTCAACGTTGAAGCGGCGGGCAATGCAGAAGGGGAACTCGCCTGGTTGCAGGGTGTAGGTGGCAGGCGGCGCGCCCGCTGTGGCCTCGATATATACAACCGGAGCCGCGGTGGGCTGGGGTTGCTGTTCGGGCGGGACTGGCTGGGGCGTCTCGGTCACCGCAGGAACTTCGGGATTGACGACCGGCTGCTGGGTGGCGGGCGGCATGCCTGGGGTCTGCTGAGCGGCCTCGGTTTGGGCCACCAGGGTGCCCAGTTCGCCCATGTTTTGATCCGTTGCGCCCGGTACCGGGTAGCTGGAACCGGTGGTATCGGTGGTATCCGTGATCCCTTCTGAAGCTGCCCTAAGGCAGCCGCTGAGTGCCACAGCCAACACCATCACGAGGGCAATCACCGTGCCATAGCGGAGAAAACGCTGGATATTCATGTGAATTCATCTCCTTTTTAATAATACGAGTTAATGATACTAGCATATTCCAAAAATCGCGTCAAGCAGAAGCGGGAGGAAAAATATCTGCCCTTTTGGTTGCATAAGCTGTGCCAGGTCAGGGGCCTGGGGGATTATGAAGTCATCTCATACGCTGCAAGTAATGTGCCAGGTTCTGGCGGGTGATGAGGGTCAAATCGCTGGGCACGGCATGTGGGGCAAACCAGCCAATCTCAGCGCATTTGCCTGGCTCGCGGATGACCGGCTGCCCGGCGGTGATGCGGCACAAGAAGGTGGGCGAAACCCAGTGCTGTCCTTCTTCGGGCAGGATATGATCCACCACATCCAGCAGCTTGCCCACCGCAATCTGGATGCCGAATTCTTCATCCATCTCGCGCTGCAAGGCGGCGGCGAGCGTTTCGCCAAATTCTACCGAGCCGCCGGGGAATTCCCACAAGCCGCGTTCGTTCTTGGCTTTTGGTCCGCGCCGTGCCAGAAATAAGCGCCCCTGCTCGTCGACGATCAGCGCGCCCACCCCCACGCCGATGTAATCTACGCCGCGCCGCCCTGGGGAAGAAGCATTGGAAGATTGCAAAGCATTCATTTTGATCACCGTAACGACCTCGGTCGTCACACCCTTCTGGCGATGTAGAACGAATAGACGCCATCCTCGCAGCGCGGCTCGGCCTCGTAGTGCCGCTGTACGATGCGGCGGGTGAGGGCCAGGTTCCAGGGCGTGGGGGCCAGCAGCCAGCGCCGGGTCAAGGCGTGGATCAGCAGGGAGGGCAGGCCGAAGTAATGGCCCCATTCCACCACCGCCATGGCCTTGGGTGGGAAGTAGTGCCACCAGCGCTCCAACTTGAATCCGGCCTGTTCCAGCCGTTTCTCCCACACTTCCGGCGGGTCGCAGTGTACGTGGCGCGAGATGCGGTTGAAGAAGCGCCGGTAGGCATCGCCCAGGCCCTTTAGCCCCAGCTTATCCAGCCGGTTGCTGACCGACAGCCCAGCCAGGAATTGGTGGTTGGGCACGCAGAAGACAAAGGGCGCCCCCGGTTTGAGCACCCGGGCGGTATCTGCCAGCACGGCTTCAACGTGGGGGATGTGTTCGAGTACCGAGTTGCTCATGCCGCTGGCAAAGCTGGCATCGGGGAAGGGCATGCGCCCGCCATCTCCCTGTACCACCAACTGGTAGCCGGCGCCGCGCCGCGCTTTGCGCAGCGGCCCCCACCACGGGTCGATGCCCACTTCAAGCTGGCGCTCGAAGGTCACGGTGGTAAAGTGCCCATCTCCACAGCCCACGTCCAGCGTGGGCGAGGGCAGCTCAATATCTTCATAGAAACGCGCCTCCACCGCCCGCACCAGCGAGCGGAAGTAGGGCAGGTCGCGCAGGTGTAACCACAGGTAATCTTTATCGGTCATCCAATATATTCCTTGAACACTTCTTCATACTCCTCCGCAATCTGCTCGGCTGAAAAGCGCTTGGCCACGGCTTGCGGGTCGCCGCGATAGCTGCCGGCGTTGTCCAATATCTCGTTGATCGCCTGGGCCAGCGCTCCGGCATCTTTGGGCGGGACGATGCGCCCCATGCCGGTCATGCGCACCGGCTGGCGCACACCGGGCAGGTCAGAGGCGACCACTGGCGTACCGCAGGCCATCGATTCGACCTGTACCATGCCAAAAGACTCGGTGCTGTTCAGGCTTGGCAGCACCGTCACCTGGCACTGCTGGAAGAAAGCCGCCATTTCAGCATCTGGCAGGTTGCCCAAGAAGGTCCAGTGCTTGCCCAGGGTTTCGATCATCGGCGCCAGCTTGCGGGCATAAGCTTCTTCGCCCATCACATTCTGGTACTGCCCCAGGTAAAGCACGCGCGCCGTGGGGTGGCGTTTGAGCACCTCAGGCATGGCCTGCACCAGGTATTCCACGCCCTTCTCGGTTGCCAGGCGCGCTGCCATGCCGATGATGCGCTGGCCCGCCTGGATGCCGGCCCTGGCGCGCAAGGCCTGTACAGCGGCCTCGGTTGCCTGGGCTAACTCCAGCGGCGGCGGGATGGGGCGGATCTTGCCCAGGTAGCGGCTTAAGAAAGCAGAATTCTCGGCATAATCTTGGGTATTGGTGACGATCACGTTGGCCAGCCCGGCCGAGATGTAATTGGCCAGGGTAGAGACGCGGTTGGCCAGGGCATGGATGGACCCGGTGGGCAGGCGCAGATCGCAGTGGTAGGTCAGCACCACTGGCTTGCCCAGCAATCGGCTGAGCAGGGCCAGCGGGGCAGCGTCGAGCTGGGGCAGGTGCAGGTGCACCACATCCGCCTGGCGCATCAACTGCCAGGCCTTGGGCAGCATGCCCGGCATGATCACCCCTTTGCTCACCCGCAGCCCCACCCCCAGGCGCATCACGTTCACCCCATCGCACAACTCTTGGGCTGGCAGGCCATTCAGGTAGCGCGAGGTCAGCACGGTGACGGTATGCCCGCGTGCCACCAGGGCGCGTGCCAGGCGTTCGGCGTAGATCGTCAGGCCCGAGTAATGCGGGCGGTAATAGGTCAGGGCGGTCAGGATGCGCATTTCAGGCCTCGGCGGGGGGCTTTTGGCGCAGGGCGCGCAGTTGTTTGTATAACCCCGCCAGGGTTTCACCCTCGCGCGCCAGGGCATAGCTGCCCAGTAGACCGGTAAGCAGGTAATTGATCAGGTGGGTGCTGATGGCAAAGGCGGTGGCCTTGGAATGGTTGTTGTCGAAGACGGCCAGGGCCCCCACGATGGCGGCTTCGAACACCCCCAGGCCGCCCGGCGAAGAGGGCGCTGCCAGCCCCAGTGAACCGGCCCCCAGGCAGAAAACCGCCCACAGTGAGCTGGCTTGCGGGTAAAAAGCCCGCAGCAGTACAAAATACTGGATCACGCCGAAAAGCCAGTTGAACAGGCTCCAGCCCAGGGCTTTTAAGAACAGCCGCCCATCGGTGACGATGGCCAACCCGGCCATGAAAGCCTCGGCCCGCCCTCCCAGCAGCCGCCCCACCAGGGGCCAGCGCTGACCGGCTCGTTCCAGCAGGCCCAGCAGGCGTGCCCGGTTCAGGGCCAGGACGTAAACCGATAACAGCCCGCCCCCTACGATGACGGCCGCGCTCAGTGCGGCCTGCTGGGCCCAGCTTACCCCGGCCACAAAGGGCAGGGCCCCCAAGAACAGGCCCAGGGCCATGGCCATATCCAGCATGCGCTCTACCAGGATGGTGGGCAGCACCTGCCAGAAATCCAGGCTGGCCTTGCGGCCTAATAAAAAGGCCCGTCCCAGCTCGCCGAGCCGGAACGGAAGAATATTGTTCAGCAGATAGCCTTCGTTCAGCGTGAAGAAAACATCCTTGTAGCTGGCGCGTTCTCGCAGCAGGGTGCGCCAAACCATGCCGCGCACCAACAGCCAGGCCACCCCCAACAGAATGCCCAAGCCCAACAGGCGTAAATCAGCCTGCTGGACGGCCTTGAGCAGTTCTTTCAGGTCGATCAGCGAGAAAATGACTGCCAGGCAGGCCAGACTGACCAGCACGCCCGGCAGCATCTGTTTCCAGTTTTGCTTGCCAGCCGGTGCAGCGATCTTATTCCTCCCCGATGCGCAGTACCGCCAGGAAAGCCTCTTGCGGGATCTCTACATTCCCCACCATCTTCATGCGTTTCTTGCCGCGCTTCTGCTTTTCCAACAGTTTCTTCTTGCGCGTGATGTCGCCGCCGTAGCACTTGGCCAAAACATCTTTGCGCATCGGTTTGACGTTGGCGCGCGAGATGACCCGCCCAGAAGCATAAGCCTGGATGGGGATCAGGAAGAGCTGGCGGGGGATGAGATCCTTGAGCGTGCTGATGATGGCCTGCCCCTTGTGGTAAGCATCATTGCGGTGGACGATGGTCGCCAGGGCATCCACCGGCTCGTCGTTGACCAGGATTTGCAGCTTCACCAGGTCGTCGGCGCGGTATTCGTCGAACTGGTAGTCCAACGAGGCGTAGCCGCGCGTTTTCGATTTGAGCAGGTCAAAGAAATCGACGATCAGCTCAGAGAGCGGGATGTTGAAGTTGAGCTGCACCCGGTTGGGGGCGGGGTAATCTTGCGAGACGAAGACGCCGCGCTTCTTCTTGGTCAGTTCCATGATCACGCCGTAAAATTCCACCGGGGTGAAGATCTCGATGTTCATCCAGGGTTCGCGTACCTGGGTGATGAGCATCTCCTCGGGCAGCTCGGCAGGCGAATCGATCAGGCGCACCTCGCCGTCTTGCATCACCACTTCATATTCAACCGAGGGCGAGGTGACGATGATATCCAGATCGTATTCGCGTTCCAGGCGTTCTTGGATGATCTCCATGTGGAACATGCCCAAAAAGCCGCAGCGGAAGCCAAAATTGAGGGCCTGTGAAGTCTCTGGCTCAAAGATCAGCGCGGCGTCGTTGAGCTGTAACTTTTCCAGCGCTTCTTTCAGGTTGCCGTAATCTTCGCCCTCCACCGGGTAAATGCCGGCGTACACCATCGGTTTCACTTTGCGGTAGCCGGGCAGCGGCTCTGCCGCCGGCTGCAGGGTGTTGGTGATGGTATCGCCCACCCGGCACTCGTGTACGGTCTTCAGCCCGGTGGCAATATAGCCCACCTCGCCGGCCGACAGGCTGGCGGCGGGGCGCAGCTCCAGCGCAAAGGTGCCGATCTCGACCGGTTTCAGGTCGAAGCCGGTGGCCATCAGGTGCAGCGAGTCGGTGGCGGTGATGCGCCCATCCATCACACGCACGTAAGCCACCACGCCTTTGTAAGAATCATAGTGCGAGTCGAAGATCAATGCCCGCAGGGGGGCATCGTCGTTGCCCTTGGGCGGTGGGACTTCGTTGACGATGGCTTGGAGTACCGCCTCAATGTTGAGCCCATCTTTGGCCGAGATGCGGATCACCTGGTCGGCGGGGGTGCCGATCAGGCTTTCGATCTCTTGTGCCACTTCGTCTGGCCGCGCCGAGGGCAGGTCGATCTTGTTGATCACCGGGATGATCTCCAGGTCGGCTTCCAGGGCGCTGTAGAGGTTGGCCAGCGTTTGTGCCTCAACGCCCTGGCTGGCATCCACCACCAACAGCGCTCCCTCGCAGGCTTCTAGCGCCCGGCTGACCTCGTAACCGAAATCGACATGCCCAGGCGTATCGATCAAGTTCAGTTCATAGGCCTGGCCGTCACGGGCGGTGTAATTCATCCGTACCGCCGAAGCCTTGATGGTGACGCCCTTCTCGCGTTCCAGGTCCATGCTGTCGAGCACCTGCCCGGTCATTTCGCGCTCGGTAATGGTACCGGTGAGCAGCAGTAACCGGTCGGCCAGGGTAGATTTGCCGTGGTCGATGTGGGCGATAATACAAAAATTGCGAATATGGTCAGTTTTCATAGGCGGGCTGTAGTATAACCGATTTTTCTATTTGTTGTACCGTAGGCGGCCGGTGAAGCGTAGGCGGCCTGAGCCAAAAAGCCCAATTTTCATTTGGCTCAGGTCTAATATGGCTCAGGGGTTTCCGCCGCCGGCACCTGGATCTGCACCCAAAAGGCCATGGCGGCTGTTTGGCCCATACCAAAGAGCGTGCCGTCGTTGTTGCGCAGCGCCCAAAAGCCGGTGTAGGTGCCAGGTTGGGTGGGGGCGGTCAATTCAAGCGAGATGTCGACCGTCTCGCCTGCCAAGACGACTTGGGGCAGGGCAATCTCATCGGGGGCGCCCATTTGATCGCCGCTGGAGAAGACCAGGGCATAATCGGCCGACCAATCGCAAAAGCCGCTGTTGCGCACGCGCCAGGTCTTGGTGAAGGTTTCGCCGGGGCTAATGACGGTGTTATCGGGCACGGTGACGTCGGTCACAAAATCAGCCGCATCGCAGCGGCTCGGCGTGGCGGTGGCGCTCGGCGTGGCAGCCACGCCCGGCGTGGCAGTCACGCCCGGCGTGGCAGCCACGCCCGGCGTGGCAGTCACGCTCAGCGAGGATGTGACCTCCAGCGTAGTTGCTGGAGATGGCGCCAGGGTGGCGGTGGGGGTGGAGGATGGCCGGGGGGTGGCGCTGGGGGCGCTGGTGGGGCTGGGAGCCAGGGTGGCGGTGGGCCTGGCCAGCTCGGTGAGCAGGGCCACCGCTTCCTGGCCGGCCTGCAGGGTTTTCTGCAGCCCGGCATACTGCGCGGTTTGCGTTTGGCCAGGGCCCAGGTCAGGCGTGGCTGTGGGCACGGCCGTCTCGGCCTTGCACCCGGTCAGCAGCAGCATGCATAAGACCAGGGCTGCAAATGCGGTTCGTTTTTTCCGCATCCTGCTGCTGAAAAACAAGGGCGCAGGAGAATTATGTTTTTGTACGGGTTGTTTTTGGATTCTCATTTTTCCACCTCTGCTGGCAAGACTTCGTTTACCAGCGTTGTTGCATCTACCGGTTCTTTGCCCGGCCAGTACAACCGTGCCAGGAACTCGGTATTGCCTTTGGGTCCAGTCAATGGGGAGCGCAGCAGGCCGCCAACCTCAAAACCATGCGCCTGGGCAAAAGCCAGTACGTCCAGCAGCACCTGGCGGTGGACAGCGGCGTCGCGGATCACGCCTTTGCCGCGCTTGACCTCGTTCCGCCCGGCCTCGAACTGCGGCTTGACCAGGGCCAGCACCTCACCCCTTTCCTCGCCAGCGGCAGAGGAAAACCAGCCTGCAATCACAGGCAGGAGTATTTTTAATGAAATGAAAGACGCATCGACGGTCACCAGGCTCACGGGCTCGGGCAGGTTTTCTACATAGCGGGCGTTGGTCCCTTCCATCACCACCACGCGCGGGTCCTGGCGCAGCTTCCAATCCAAGATGCCCTGGCCCACGTCGATGGCATAGACCCTGGCTGCCCCGTGCTGCAAGAGGCAGTCGGTGAAGCCGCCGGTGGAGGCTCCCACATCGGCGCACACCCGCCCGGCAGAGGGCACTTCGAAGCCTGCCAGGGCGGCTTCCAGCTTCTCGCCGCCGCGTGAGACGAAGCGCGGCCCCTGCTCTACGCTCACCAGGGCTTCCTCAGCTACCTGCACGGCTGGCTTGAGCGCCACTTGCCCATCCACACGCACCTGACCCGCCATCACCAGGCGTTGGGCCAGGGCGCGGCTCTCAGCCAGGCCGCGCGCCACCAGTAAGAGATCAAGGCGAGTCTTTACCATGTCTCTATTGTATACGAAAAACGGTGATCGGTGACTTTTTCGAAGAAGGTTCTTGGTCCCAAGTTCACTTTCTTGGTGATATTCTTGTATAATAATGAATGATGTCTCTTTCAGAGCCTGGCCTGATCCATGTACGCGGCCTGCGCCGGACTTACCGCCGTGGGCAAGTGCAAGTGGATGCCCTGCGCGGCGTGGATCTGGACATCCCCACGGGGGCTTTTGTGGTCGTTGTGGGCCCGAGCGGCAGCGGCAAGACCACCCTGCTGCACCTGTTGGGCGGGATTGACCGCCCCACCGAGGGGCAGATCTGTATTGCCGGCCAGGCCATCCAAGGCGCCAGCGAAGCCGAGCTGACCCGTTTTCGGCGCGACCGCATTGGTTTCATCTTCCAATTCTACAACCTGCTCCCTTCTCTGAACGCCCTGGATAATGTCATCTTGCCTTTGTTGGCCAAGGGCTGGAGCTGGAAAAAGGCCAACCCGCGCGGCCAGGCCATGCTCCAGCAGGTGGGCTTGCAAGCCCGCGCCCGCCACAAGCCAGGTGAGCTTTCGGGCGGCGAGCAGCAGCGCGTGGCCATTGCGCGCGCCCTGGTGGTTGAACCGGCTGTGGTTCTGGCTGATGAGCCAACCGGCGACCTGGACTCGGTCACTGCCCGTGAAGTGGTAGATTTGATGGCCGGATTGAACCGCAACCTGGGGGCCACTTTTGTGATCGCCACGCACAACCTGGAATTATGCCGCCATGCAACGCATGTGTT
>Ga0209605_1002115_pt1 | contig 20044 bp, 12 predicted proteins | sample AD_UKC035_MetaG_FD_184408 | JGI IMG/M metagenome (GOLD analysis project Ga0209605, IMG submission 184408) | Active sludge microbial communities of municipal wastewater-treating anaerobic digesters from USA - AD_UKC035_MetaG (SPAdes) (version 2) | ecosystem: Engineered > Bioreactor > Anaerobic >...
TGTTTCAACGATGAAAGAAATCGCTTCGGTTCTCGCCCGCATGCAGTCATATCAGAGCCAGGTTGTCAAGATAATGCGCTATGAGTTCAAGCTTTCGGCTATCGGCAGCGAAGAGATTCAGGCCGAGCTCGAAATACTTAGAACAGAGATCGCTCAGACTGTTTCGGATGTCGACAGCATTCGCGCCGTGCTTTCAGCCAACCCGAGCGGGCAGGGGCAGGACTGGTTTATGGAAGCCGTTCAGATATGTTCTCAATCTCTGGTTAGCCTCGGTGAATTGAGTGCGCGCGTGTCACAGCGTTTGTCAGAAAACCCAACCAATGTTGAACTTCAGGCGCTGCTGAAGAGTATCAGCAGCCAGCAGGCGGCAGTATCCTCGATGATACGGGATCTGGCGGTCGTAGAGATAGATGCCGCTACGATTACCGAAATGTCTCAGATCGACGATGTGCTTTCTGATCAGTTGACCCTGTTGCAGAGTGAGATTACCGCATATAACAGCATTGCCGGCACATCTGTCGCAGAAAAAGAAACCCGCTTCGTTTCATCGGCAAAAATCATGAGTAATTTTGCCAAGATAAGGCGTCAGTATACGAATGCTCAACGTCTTTATGAGACGACAGCAAGGGCCGCAGCGTCTTCAAAATACCGTACTGCCGAAATGGAAGAGCTTGAAAGCTCTTACCGCCGTATTGCTGAAAACTTCCAACAACTCGGAGCCGTAGCTGAAGAACTGGAAATCAACATCAGAGATCTCGAAAGCCAGCTGAGCACATATTTAAAGTAATTTACCCGTTCAATATCGTTAAAAATCTGCCCTGATTCGCCAGGGCAATTTTTTTTATTCGATCTGCCTCGCCGATGGCGACCGCTACATTTTTCTTGACCCTGTCAGAGACGGCGTGGTATCAAGGACTGTTTAAGCCGCACTCTTATATACTGACAGATGTCTTTTTGAGGAGTTTTTCATTTATGAAACGGATCGGTCTGTTGTTGCTGCTGATGACCTTTGTGTTTTCTCTATCACCCGGTTTTACGCAGAACGGAAGTTCTATCGTCAGGTTTGGCGATCTGCACGGCGAAGTTAACGTGCGCCCAAACGATGAAGACGATGATGCCTACATTTTTGCTGAGCTTTCTACTCCGCTCCACCACAATGATCGCATCAAAACTTTGACCAGATCAGGGGCCATTCTCAGTTTTTCCGACATGTCGACTTTCGTTATGAAGGAAGACACGACCATCGTTCTCGATATCGCCAACGAGCGCGAGAGCAAGATTGGTCTCGTGGCCGGCAATGTCTGGGTCAACCTCAAGAAGATGGTTGCTGACGGCTCGATGGAAGTCGAGATGAGCCAGGCCGTCGCCGGTATCAAAGGCACCAACATCACCTGCTCCAGCGATCCGCAGGCTCAGGAAGATCGCGTAAAGGTTCTGCGCGGCCAGGCTCGCGTACGTGTTAAAGAAACCAATGAAGAATTCGACGTCGAAGAAGGCGAAGAAATCGTCATCAAACCAGAAACCAAGCCCGAAAAACAGAAAATCGACATCGAAGCAGAACAGCAAAATTGGGAAGAAGACCTTTCCAGACTCGGCGAGTCACTCGATATTGACGACCTACCGGAGATCCTCAGAAACATAAATGAGTCGTCTGCAGCTGAATTTGGCAGATTGAACGAGACTTTTCAGGCTCTGATTGCCATGGAAAACGTTGAGCTGGCAGATGCTGTTGCATTGAGAACTTCAGCAGAACGCTTCGTTGGCGTAATTCTCGAAAATGTTCTGATTCTCAACACCTCGCGGCGCCGTGTCGATGTCGCGATGGCAACAGAAGGCATCACAGATGAGCAGCGGGCACAACTCGGTTCTCTCGTCAGAGAAATCTCCGCAGCGCTTACCAGTCAGCAGACCTACCAGCTGGAAGCCGTACGCATGATGCGCTATCAATTCCGAACTTCTGCAGTCAGCGACAGATTCCAGCCGGAGCTCGAAATGATCCGCACTGAGCTGGCGCAGATCGTCGGCGAACTCGATGCTGTTCGCACAACGCTTTCCGCCAACCCGACTGGCCAGACTCAGGATGTTTTCAAAGAACTTTCCGACATCTGCAATCAGGCACAGTTCAGCCTGTCAGATCTGTCGCAGCGGGTAACGATCATACTGCTTGAAGAGCCGAAAAATCTTGAGGCGCAGGCTCTTCTGAAGTCGGTTGCAGATCAGCAGACCTCGGCGGCAACGATGCTTAAATCTCTTAATGTCGTAGAAATCGATACCTCAACCATAACCGAAATGCAGCAGATCGAATTTGAAATCTCAGAAGCGGTTGTGACCCTTGAACAGGGAATTCGCGACTACAACAGCATCTCTGCCAGCCCCATGCCGGCTGCCATCTCAGGTCAGACTATAGCTGAACAGGAAGCTCGTCTGAAGGCATCTATTGCCATCATGAGCAATTTTGTCAATGCCAAGAGGCTTTATCAGAAAGCACAGCGCAAATATGACTCGACCATGCGCTCAACTGCCGGTTCTGCAGTTAGAACCGGGGAGCAGGAAGAAATGGATGCCCTGTGGATGAACATCAGCGACCGTTTCCAGCAGCTCGGCGTCGTTGCCGAAGAGATGCAGCGGCATATTCAGGAACTCGAAGACGACCTGAATCACATGCTCAACCAATAAGGCTACCCGGAGGTAATAAAAATGAAAAAATATACTGTTGCAATAATTGTGCTTCTGATAACAGTGCTGGGCAGCCCTTTGTTCGCTCTCTCAGCAGCCAGTGAACGTGCTCTCGATGCATTCCGCCGCTATGAACCTGATTTTGCCAATTCATTACGTCGTCTTGAAGAACTCGACCGCCGCATGGAAAATCTTGGTATCGAAGCCGACAGCAGTCGCGGAGTAGAGATCAAAGACGAAGCCGAAGAGACCCTTGATCGCGTACAGCGCCGTTACGACCTGATGGAAGATCTTTTCACCAGCGTGTCCTCGGATTACCCGGCCGATCGACCCCAGCTTTTCGACGGCTTTTCGCGTATTGACGATCTCTATCGCAGCGTGCGTGACACTTACCAGCAGAAGTTCCTCTATCGTGGCCAGAAACAGCCAGCTCCGAAAGAGGAAGCGCCTGTAGTCGAAGAACCCGCCAGCGCAACTGCCGAACCCGGAACTCCTGACACAGCAGTGCCGGCAACAGCTGCACCAGCCGCTGCAGAAGAAGACAAGCGTGTCGATATCAGCGGTGTTCTCAAGCTTGACTTCAGAAACCGCAACGAAGTTTATCGCACTCAGACCAACGCGGTTCCCAATGTTAATACCGAAACCGCTCTGCCGAACAATCTCAGACAGGGCCGTCTTGCGTTGACCTTCAAGTTTGACGAAAACCGCCAGCTGTTCGCTGAAAACCGTTTCCTCAAGCGAGAGCGCAACGAACCGGTTCACGAAAACTATTTCACTCTGTCTTACATGCACAAGGTCGATCAGGATCATGTCTGGACCCTGAAAAACTCTCTGCAGCATGCCTGGTATCCCGAAAATGGCATCAAGGACTATCGCAACAATCTGATCGAAGCTTTCTACAACGAACGCTGGACCAAACGCGAAAGACTGGCCAATATCGGTTATCAGACCCGTGTATACCCGCAGTATGCACGCTCTGATTTCCATCAGTTCAATGTCGGCGATCAGGAAACCTGGTTTAAGGGTTTTGGTACAGTGTTTGCCGAAGTCAAAGGCAACTGGCGCCGTTACCGCAATGTCGACGATCTCGACTACGACAACTTCAACCTCTATACAGAATACAACCGCAGCTACACTGGTAACAAAGCAGAACTGGCTCTGTCGAACACCTTCGACCGCCGCACTTACGACCAGGAAGCGGTTAACCTCTACCGAACCAGTTATTACGACAATTATTTCAGAGTTAACTACGAGCTGCCCGTTCACGACAGTCTTTCTTATGGCTTTGAAGGTCAGCACCAGAAGCGCAATTACGGTGCCGACGAACTGCGTGGTTATACAGAAGTCAATCTGTTCTCTGCTGCCCGCTTCAAAATTGACAAGGATACCCGCGCTCAGGCTGATTATCGCTATGTTTATAACGATGAAAATACGAAAATCCGCGCACACAAGAACCACAAACTGCATGGAATGTGGCAGAAGAGCTACAGCAAAGATTTCAAAGTTCGCTTTGATGACACCTATCATCTGCGCACTTCAGTAGTCGGTGAAGACATGGATTTCCGCGAAAACTTTCTCAATGCCAAACTGTCGTGGCGACTTAAGAGCAAGATCGACCTGACCTGGAACAGCGAATATCTGACCCGCTTTTATGACACGACTTTTTATCGGGATTTCAGATACTTGCTTACCGGTCTTAACTTCTCTTATGCAAAGCCCGGTTCTTATGACTGGAAAGTCGATCAAAGCTGGCGCAAGTTCGCCTTCCGCAATGGCAACAACGTTAACACCGGCTGGGAAGACGAAGCTCAGCCAATCACCCAGCTGCAATACAATTACATCATCAACGCCGATCTCAAACTTCGGCTGAGAGCTTCATGGGAAAAGACCTATTATCGTTCATTCGATTCTCTCTCTCAGGAACTGCTCTGGGATTTCGCCAGACCGATGACCGTGACCGAATTCTTCGGTGGTCTCGAATACACTTTCTGAGCCGGCTACAGGAAATAAGAGGTAAATGATTATGAAAAAAATAAGACTCCTGTCAGTCCTTGTTATTCTGATTTTAACGCTGATCGCAGCTGGTTGCGGCGGTGGTGGTGGCGCCAGGTCGGTTGAAATTGACAAAGACGTTGTCGGTATAACTTCGACCCTGAACAATTTCATCGCGGCCGCCCGCAGTGGTGACCAGGCTGCTTTGCAATCTCTGCTCGCTTCTCCAGGTGAATATTATCTGTTTGTCAAAGATTTTGGCAAAGATATCAATGACCCGAACGACAACGCAACCTATACCTTCTATGTCGATCAAGAGCTGATCAATCAGCCTTCTTCAGACCTGGCACATGTATATGCTTATTACATCCAGTATAGCGGTGAACCTCTCTGGCTGTATTTCAGAATGGTGCGCGAAGATGGCCGCTGGGTCATCGAGCAGATGCTCAATGAGGCGCCTAAGTCCGGCGGTTATGTGCAGCCGGTCGGACCGGTTTCGCCTGAGATTCCCAGTCAATTTATCATTGCCAGCTATAATCCTATGGATAGCAATATTGACAAGATTTACGCCATTGAAGACAATGCCGGCAGAGCATCGGCTACCCGTCTGATAACCAGTTACACTGAGCCATGGCTTGATTCAGATACTGGTATCATGTTCGCCGAGCTGATTGAAATGTATGAAGAGCCTGATGGAGCATCCTATCAGGGGTTTGTTCCAGCAGATCTGATCCCGAGTTCTCCGTCTGTTCGCCCAAATTTGCCGAGCAGTATTGCCAAAACCGTGGCCTCGAAGCTGCGCGGTAGTCGTTTCAGCCTTCGCGGCCAGCTGGAAGACCCCTATATTTCTGTTTACTACGGATTCGACAGCAGTGGCGCCATGTGGCTCAAATTCGTTGATTCAAACTCGATGGCCGTATTCAACGATAACAAACCGATCAAACTGTTCGAGCCTTCTCATGCATACGGCACCACCCGCACTGTTGCGTTCCCGTATGTGGTCGATGGTATGACTTTCAATTCTACAATTACAATAAACATCGGGTTCCCGACAACTTTCGAAACGCCGCTGAAGACTTATACTGCCGTTCCGGTAACCTTTACCGACGTCGATGACGAAACCGGCGAAGGCTCCAAATGGATCGAATACCTGGTTCCTGCAGTGGGCGAAGTTGGCTACGACGACTTTGAAACGGTCACCTCGACCACTCCTATCGAGAAAGACCGCCTGCTGACAAGGTTCAATGGTGACGGTTCGCTCAATGAACGCAACGACCCGATTATCACCAACACCGATACCGATCTGGGAAGTTACGCTTATAACGAATCCATATTGTCAAAACAGGTTACCGTTACCGGCGGCACAGCGCCGCTGGTCATTCAGTGGTATGATGCAGGTCTTGGCCCCGAAATGCTTCTTGAAGGAATTGGGATTTCTCCAATTGGAGTGATTTCAGGCTATATCGCAGGCACACCAGCCTTAGGAACCTACAGTTCGCGAGTTATGGTTAAAGACAAATACGGCCGCTACTCTGCCAAATATTTCACTATCACAGTAGAAGATGGCGGCGTTACTGGCGCGGCAGTGTCTTTCTCACCTTCTGTTGCTGCTGAACTTCCTATATCGACCTCTTATGAATATACTGTTCTGGTCAACGGTGTTTCTGTTCCCTACAACAGCTACACATTTTCGATATCGCCGGATCCATCGACATTTTCTTCTCCCGCCAGTGTCGGGGTTTATCCGACAACCTCTGGCGATGATACCAGTCCGGCAATGTTGAGTATCTATGGTTTTGATCCTGGTATGATAACATTTACAGTTACTGCCACGAGCGTGGCGAATGAATTTTCTTCTGACCCAATCACCATTTCATTCGGTTCATTGGCGGTTAATAAACGATAGTTTCTGATGAAAAAGACGCCCCGCAGCGGCAGTGCCGCTGCGGGGTGCTTTTTTTAGTTGCTTTAATCTGCGAAATCTTGCGGTTTCTGCCTTTTCAGTGCAGATTGCTCGAGTCGAAGCCGCCTGGAAACGAGGCTTCAGTCAGGATTTCCTGAATTATCTGCAGTGCGCCGGGGGTGACCTTTTTGCTGGTGGTCGCTTCAAAGCGGCTGACAAAAGTGTCGAGATTGGTGAGAATGAAATATGCTTCCTGCTGGTTCAGCTTCATACCCGTGCCTCCTGAAAAATGTACATTTTTTTCGCTATCTTTAATATCTATCGACAATCTCCCCCCTGAAGTTTAGTCTTTTCGTAATCGTAATCGTAATCGTAATCGTAATCGTAATCGTAATCGTAATCGTAATCGTAATCGTAATCGTAATCGTAATCGTAATCGCCTGCCGCGGCATAGCTTCAGCGAAGCAGGGTAATCGTTTATTGTCTGTTGCGGGAGCGGGGGATTATGTATAGAATAGCTGCAATCTGTTGTTTTTGATGAGGAATTATGGCTACACAAGACGAAAAATCGGGCAAGATTGCCTGGTATAGAAGAATTGGCAACCGAATCGTTCTTACAGCGATTGTTGCAGCTGTGCTGCCGCTGTTTCTGCTGGGCGGTACGGTTGCGGTCAAGGTTCGGCTCGACCTCGTGCGTCAGACCATCGCGGCCCAGAAAACCACGATGATGTCGCTGCTGCATGGTTTCGATTCGCTGTTTCAGAACTATCGAAGGCAGATCGAAGCGATGGTGGGCCTGCCCGATATTCAGTCGATGCGCCATGAACGCCAGATTCAGATCATTCATGATTTTCTCGATCAGCAGAAAATCTATTTCGGCTGCAATATCTATGATCGTGAAGGTCGAAAAATTCTGAGCGCAGTTCGCAACGATCATGATGTTGGCAAACAGCCGGCATCAGGAACCATAGATTTTGTCGGTGAACCTGCATATGGTGAGAGCTTTCGCAGAGTTCTCAAGACTCGTCAGGCCAGTCTTTTTGCTAACGACGCCAGCGAGTTGCACGAAAAAAAGCTTTTTCTCATGGTTCCAATCAGCGATTTCGTTAATCCTGACGAGGTCGTCGGCGTCATCAGCTGCTCGATAAGCATTTCTTCGCCAGATATTCACGAGATTGTCTGCGGCTTTCCAATTGCAGAAAGTGATGTTCTGATTCTTCTCGACCGCAATGGCAACGTTCTTTCGTCTCAGGGCCATCTCCCGGAAGGCCTTCGTGGTATCAACATCGAAAAGGTTTCGCGTAAGAAAGTCGAAAGCATTCTTCTTGACCTGGCCGGCACAACCTATCTTGGCACTATTGCCGCTTTGCCTGGCTCAGAAGGTCTGCTGCTGGTTGCGCGCCCGCGCCACCTCGTTCTGGCATTCCTCAATCAGCTGCTGCTGGATCTTGCGTTGATGCTGGTAGTGGCATTCGTTATTGCCGTTGCCGCCGGCTTTTTCATGTCGCGCTCACTCGCCGAGGGCATCAGTATTCTGGTCGATGCGATTCGCAATGTGGCCAGTGGAGCGGTCAGTCATCGTGTTGAAGTCAGAGGCAGAGATGAACTGGCCGAAGCCTCGCAGGCTTTTAACGATATGCTCAATACTCTCGAAAAGCATAGGATGATGGATGACATCTGGCATAGCGAATGGGAGTCGGCTCAAAATAAGCCGCAAAACCACGTAAAACCGGGGGCGGACAACTGATGGCTGAAAATATCGCCATGGCACCGGCTCATAGCGTTGCCGGCAGCCGCGAAAATCTTCCCCACCTAGTCGCCGGCTTTTTCATGTTGCTCAAGGCGAGCAATAACCTGCTCTATCTCTCGGTGCTGACGACTTTTCTCGAAAACGTCGGCGCTCATTCGCTGCCATGGGTTTATCTGTCGGTAAACATCGTTTTCATCGTTTTCCAGTTTCAGTTCATGTCGAGAATTGTCGGTTATGAGGGACACTGGCTGCTATCGCTGGCCAACTGGCCGGCGGCAGTGCTTTCCTTTGCGGCTGCTTTCGTTTTTCCGGCAAATACCATGCCGGTGCTGCTGGTCTTTCTGGTCATGGCGATGCTTATCGATCTGGTGTCGACCCAGGCATTCACCGCGATGATAAACCACTTCTTCTCGGTCGCCGAATCGCGCCGGTTTACGCCAGTTATCTATGCTTCCGGCAGCTTCGGGTTCATTATCAGCGGTCTGTTGCTCAAGTTCGTGCTTGATTTTGTTGGCATACGCGGCCTACTGGTTGGTAACGGCATGATCATTCTGATTTCTGCGATCATTTTGCAGCTGCTCAAGCCGATCGAACAGGCACGACTTGCCGAAGCCGACGAAGCCGATCAATCATCCTCCGCCGGCAGCACAGAGATTGTCAGCGAATCTTCGCTGCAGCACCCGCTGGCCCGGCTGCTCAATATCTCGTCGTTTCTGATCCTGTTCAACAAGTATCTCGTCGATTTTTTGTTCGCAGCTGCCGTAGCAACTTATTTTACCAGAGGGAACGACCTTGCCGCTTTTATGGGCGTGTTTGCCGCCTCTGCCGACTTTGCGGTGATCGGCCTGCAGACCTTCGTCATGCATCGCGTCTTCGCGGCCTTTTCCATCGGCAAAATCCTCGCCGCGATGCCTCTGATGCTGACAGTTCTCTGTTTCGCCGCCTCATTCAGCCTCAAATTTGCGGTTATTGCAGCGGTGCAATTTCTTGTTCTGCTGAACAGCAAGAACTTCACGGTTCCGGCCACGACTATTCTCATGGGCGTCATTCCGCAGAAACAGCGAGTTTATTACCGCCGCGACATGTCGATCGTCTGCTCGATTTCATCGACGCTGGTCGGCATATTTCTGCTGGTGGTAAGAAATTCGATCGGAGCTGAAGTGCTGTTTCTGATCGCTGCCGGCGTTTATCTGCTGATGACAGTGGTGCACTATCTGATCGATCAGGCTTATCTGACCACGTTGCGCCGGGCTATCGACAATCGTCAGCTCGATTTTGGCGAGGATCAGGTGGCTTCACTGCGCTTTCTGCAGTATGGTGAGCGCATGCAACAGCTGCAGCAGTTACTGGGTGATGAAAACCCAAGAATAAGGGGGCGCGCCATCGAAGAAGTTTCACTGCTTCCTGCAGCCAGTGCAACGCAATTGCTGTTGCCTCTGCTCGAGAACGAGACTGATTCGCGTTGTCTGACTGCAGTTGCTCGAAATCTCCTTGAGATCTCGCCGCAGGCAGCCGCCCGGAACATTCAGCGGGTGCTCTCAGAAACTGAAGACCAGCGCCTGCGCGCCGATATTATCGAGACTATCGGCAAGGTGCGCGCTCCCGAAATAGGAGAAGATTTTATTACGCCGTTTCTCGATTCGCCGCATCATCGGGTGCGGGCAAGTGCCATCATCAGCACGATACGGCTTACCCGCCAGCCTGACATGCTGTCACGCGCCATGCACAGGTTGGCTGTCATGGCCTATGATGCCGAAGATCTCATGCGCGCTTCTGCTGCTGCGGTCATGGGCGAGCTCGGTCTGCCGCTTTTTGTGCCGGCTCTGGTTACGCTTGCCGGTGCGCAGGAAACGGTTGTCGCCGGCAACGCCGCTTCGGCCCTGGCGCGCATTCAGACTCCTGACGCCGTTGTTGCTCTCGAAAATATGCTTTTTCATGACAACAGCGAAGTGACTGAGCGGGTAGAAGGGTTACTGGCAGCCTCTACCCGTGAAAGCATCAGCCGGATCAGTCGCCTGCTTCCGGGCATCACAGCTGAAGAACGCCGCAAGCTGACCACTCGTCTGCGTTCCGGCCGGCATCAGGACAGCCAGGAATTACTGGCCAGCATTCTCTGCATCGATAATCACGAGCAACGCCGCAATCTGATTTCTCTGCTCGAAAAGGCAGATCGCGAAATGGTCAGGTTGATGCAGGCCTGTATCAAAATGAGCCCGGGCGACCGGTTGGAACTGACGATCGAGCCCCTGCTGTCGCTGGCCCGTGAATATGCCGGCAGCGGTATGCCTGACTGGGCCGCTTTGCTCGGCATCCTGTCCGGCAACACTCTTGAGGAACCTGAAAACCACAAAGAATTCTATGACGCCTTCTGCGGCATGATCAAAATGTTGTGGCACGAGCGCCTGGCCTGCGCCCGGGCCGGTATCGGCGGTCCCGCTCTGGAAAAGTGGCAGGTTCGCGCTCTTTCTCTGGTTCGACTTATAGCCTGCTTTTCGTCTGAGCCGTCGCCAATGAGCAGAAGCATCAATGAGCTCAGAAGTGGAAAAGCCTATGCCAGGGGCATGGCGGCAGAGTATGTCGAAGCCCGGGCCGGACACAAGCTTGCCCAGATGATTGTTCCGCTGGTCGATGCTGGTGTTGCCATGCCTCAGGATTTTGAGTCTCTGGTCAGTTTCGCGGCGAATCGTGGCGTAGAGGCAGACGCCGATGAGCTCGAAGCCGCCCGCAACCGGCTGCAACGATTCGCAGTCATCGAGGAAAAAAATCAATGAAGATCACCATTTTTATCGTTCTGTTGCTCGTAATCATAGTGCCGGTCGGCTGGTTCGCAGCTTCCGGCCAGGAAATGCTGCGGCTGACACCGGTAATTGACGATGTTTCGCCTCTGTACATGGGGGTAATCCCTTTTATTCAGGCTGAAAAACTGCGCGAACAGACGCAGCCAGTTGGTGATTATCTCGCTTATCGTATTGGTAGACCAGTAAAACTCACTACTGTGCCAGATTACGAAAGTCTCGCACGCCTGCTCGAACTAGGCAAAATTCACATCGCCTGGTTCTCGCATGCTTCTCTCGAAAAACTGCGGGGCAAGCGTGACTGGCAGGTCATCTGTCGCCCGGTGCAATATGACAGCGTGCTTTACAGCGGTCAGATCGTCGTGCGCGAAGACAGCCCATATCAGAGCGTTCGCGATCTGCGCGGTCGAAAATTTGCCTATGTCGACCGCTTTTCCGGGTCTGGATTCTACTTTCCGAACCTTTTGTTTCAGGCCGAAGGCATCAGGCCGCTCGATTTTTTCAGCAGTGTCGAGTTTTCGCAGAGCCATCGCTCAAGTCTTCTCGGAGTAATTGACGGCAAATATGATGCTGCTGCCGTATTCTCTTCAGAACTGGTATACGAAGGCAGCAAAGGGCTGCGGGTAATCGCCCGCACCGGACCTATTCCCAATGATCCGCTGGTGGTGCGGGCTGATATGGCGCCAGAGTTGAAGTCGCAGATCGAAAAAGCCATGCTGACGATGCACGAAGACCCTAAGGGCATCGAATATCTCAATGACCTCAAAGTTCTGCGCGGCACCTCAAAGTACGTCGCAGAAAGCGAAGTGCAGGCACTTCTCAAACAATCCTCCACGTCAGATCAACCCAACAGATGACAGGATTTATTGAGGCTGTCGTTGAAATGTGGTAGAATGCAGCACTATGAAAAACACTGAAATTCCTTTTTTTCTTGGATATGTCGAACAGGCAGTCGGCGGCAGCCAGGATCCCCTGAATCCGCCGATTTCGATCAGCAGAAACGGCACTCTCGCCAAATGGCGAGGCAAACTCAATTTTATCGATCTTCGGGTTAACGACCCTGCTCTCAAAAAGAATGCGGCGGCATTCGAGCAGATTCTGCAAAAAGCAGCTTCGCTCGAAATCAAGGTCATCATTACGCTGCCTGAATATTCGCCGGTTTACTTCGATCTGCCACCCGAACCAGAAGTCGTCGAGCCAAAACGCCCGGCGCCGCCGGCACCGCGTGGCGTTATCAAAGACAAACGTCTGACTCATTTTAAGCCGGCTTATCTCGCCTTGCCATCGGCAATACAGGGCCACCCTTCATATTATGCATTGTCGGTCGAAGAATGCCTGCCAATAATCGAGCTGGCAGCGAAACATGCGGTCAAAGATATCATTATACCTGTTTCCGAACCCGGTGTTTTTCTTGACCCGCAGGCAGAAATAAGATTCAAAAAAGCCTTAAAAGAAATTCACAGCGCCGCGACTGCCAGTTCGATCAATTTGCATCTGCGCAATGGCGGCATCTCGTTGTCTGTCTACCGCAAACTGGCTCGCGAATTTGGCTGCAAATTCGCTTATGACGTGGGAATTGCGCATCTCGAAGGCGATGACATTATCGACACCTATCAAAAATTAGATAATAATATCGCGATTATTTCTCTGCAGCAGGTGCTGCCCGGTCTCGATAAATACAGCGGTCGTCGCGAGGCAATGGATAGAGCTCTCAAGGAATATGTTGCCGCTCGCAACGAATATCGCCAGAGCCTCAAGGAAAAAGACGAAAGCTACACAGAGAAATGCCTGAAACAGTTCAATTTTGCCCTCAAGGATTATCAGGAAGCGCGTCGCAACTCCTGTTTCAATCTCGGTTTGTATCAGAGTGGCGATTTGAATCTGGTGCCCCTGCTCAAAGAGATACGACAAAGCATCGATACCGGTTCTGAGAAACATGTGCTTCTCAATATGGTTCCCAATACCCGCAACAACGATTTTGTCGTGCAGAAGCTGGCGCCTGAAAACTTCTCGGGTGCTTTCTGAATGGTGACAGCATGAGAAAGCTCATCCTCTGTCTGGCGGTGTGTGCGACCTGTCTGACACCGGCTTACAGCAGAAGCAGCGACTCTGCCGGTGGCGGAGTGACCGCGCCTTATACACTTAACAACTGCCTGAGCCGGGCCGAAGAGCTTTTTCGCGCCAACAAGTATTCTGAAGCTTTGATTTTTTATTACGAAGGCATGAGCATGACCGCCAATGAAGAGGTCAAGGCACGTTTGCATTTTCGCATCGGCGAATGTCTTGAGGCTCTCAGACGATTTGATTTTGCCACTTACCATTACAAGCTGGCTGTACAGGGCAAATTGCCGGAACTACTGGTCAGTCGCGCTATCATGAAACTCGAACATCTGCCTGAGCTGGCACAGACAGAAGAAGCCACCCGCCTTTTCAATCGCGCGATGGATCTCTACCGCCGCCGCAATATTCGTGATGCAATTGACAGCTATCTTGCCAGTCTGAGGCTCATGCCGACTCTGATGGCACAGGATGAATCAGGCCTGATCGAAGACGCGGTCAAATATCTGACTTATCTGTCAGAAAGCAAAGAGCGCGAACCTGATCGTCTTCTCAAGCTCGCTACCTTTCTCGAGCTGCGTGGTGATGTCGAAAAGTCGATCGAAACTCTGCAGCAGATTGCAATAATTTATCCTGAATCAGACCAGGCCCGTCAGGCCGAAGAGAAACTTGAACAGTTTACTCTGCGGCGCACTGCTTATGTTGAGCCGGTCAGGCCTGCTGATGCTCTGAGCGAGGTGTATGACGAAGAGCCGGTGCTTATATTCAACGAGGTGTTTGAATTCAGAAATGCCGGTACAATTTCACGGCAGCTCGAAAATGCGGCGTTTACGCTGCGCGCAGTTAATGAGCGCCCGGGCATTCCGCCCGACCGGTTCGAAGTTTTTTCGATAACACTGGGGCAGGGGAGCGATCAGCGGGATTTCTTATTCACAGCAGAAGAAGGGATCGACCAGAAGAACCTGAGCTTTGTCTCTGGTGGTGTCAAATACTCGGTTACGTTCACTTCAATAAATCAAACTAACGGATTCATTCAAGATCTATATGGTGATGGCCGCCGCGCGGTAACGCTTTTTTCGAATGTCGGGGTACAGCTCAGGATCGAGCGCCAGCAGGACTGACGGAGGTATGCGCTAATGTTTTTTCAGATTTTCGGCTATGCTTTCGGTCTGTTTATGGCTGTACACTATTATGTTTTTCTCGTATTTCTGCCGGCACTTATCGACAGTTTTCTCGACGATAAATAATTTGGGCAAATTTCGGGGTTTTCTGTTATCATATCCTGAACGCCTTGGCGGACATTCCTGTTAGAGACCTTGGAGCGTGGATATGAGAACAAGATTTTCAGAGGAAGACCTCAACAGCCTGAGTCGTGAAGAGTTGTACGAACTCGCGCAAAAGTTTGAGCTGACTGTACGCAAAAACAGTTCGCGGGAAAAACTTGTCGAAGCCCTGCTGCCGTATGCGCAGAAAGCTGCTTCGAAGAAGGTCTCAGCCACCAGAAAAGTTGCTGCCACGAAACCCGTCTCTTCTGCCAAAAAGGCGCCAGCCGCTGCTTCCGCGAAAAAATCGCCCAAACAGGAAACGATACCAGTCAAAACCACGTCGAAACCGACTTCGACTGCAAAGAAATCAACTGCAACCGCCACGACTGTCGTTCCCGCCAAGCCCGCCAAAACTGAAAAGCCGGCTAAGACTGAAAAGCCGCCTAAGACAGAAAAACCTCTTAAGACTGAGAAATCCGCCAGGCCCGAGAAGCCGTCAAAGACCGCAAAATCGGCAACAACCAGGAAAACTGCAGGATCTGCAAAGCCGGTTTCAGCAAGTAAAACGGCCGATTCAGCCCCGCCAGTTGCCGCAAAAAAGCCTGTTAAACCCGTGAAATCTGTGGCTGGAACGAAAGAGCCGGTCACGGCGAAAGCTGCCCCGGCCCCGGCAAAAAAGCGCGGGCGGCCGGCAGGGAAAGCTCCGGAATCTTCATCTGAGTCACAGAAGCCTGCTGAAAAAATGAAGGCAGGTCGTCCCCGCAAAAGCATCGAAACTGTTTCTGAACCGGCTGTTAAAATCGAAGCCCCGCCAGCGGCTCCTCCCGCCAGAAAGCGCGGCAGGCCTGCCAAAGCTGCTGCGCCGGTGGAAATAGCTCCAGAGCCGCCAGAGAAACCGCAGGACAATGCCTCATGCACTGTTTCCGAAGCAGCCGTAAAAGGGCTCGCACGCGGTTTTGCCAGAAAGCCTGATGATGCGCCCCCAGCCGCCAGAAGCAAAAAAGGCGCTGAGGTTTTTAAAGATGGTGTTGCAGTTCCGGTAGAGTTGCCCGGAGCTAAGAAAATTGCTCTGCCACCATCTGAAAAAATGGAGTCGGTGCGTGAAAGACAGCAGGCTTCATTGAAAACTACCATGGAAGTTCCAATTTTTCAGCCGGTCGCTCCTGTTGAAGCAGCTTCGACCATCAGCGAAGAAGAACTGACCGGCGAACTGCCGCTCGAATACGGTGAAACCCGCATTGTACTGCAGATTAGAGATCCGCACTGGGCCTACGCCTACTGGGAAATTCCGCGCATCGAACTCAAGCGCCTCGAGCTTGAAGTTGGCATTTTCGAGTATGCTCACTCTCATTTTGTTCTTCGTCTGCACAACGTTTCGCAGGGATATTCGCAGGAAATTAAGCTCAGCGAACATGCCCGCAACTGGTATATTTATCTCGAAAGTCCGCAGACGGTCTATCAGGTAGAACTCGGTATGCAGAGCCCAACTGAAGGCTACACTTTCATCGCTCTGTCCAACCTCGTGCAAACACCTCCTGACCGTGTTGCCGAAACCTGGGCGGCACCTGTTCTGCCTGAACCCGAATATGTTCCCGAACCGGTCGAAAGACTCGGTGGCCATGAGATTGTCGAGCCGCCACCGCAGGCCCCCGGAATTCCGCAGGTCACAGAACCGGAACAGGTTTATTTCCGTAGCGTAACCGGCGAAACGGTGCCGCATCCCGGTTCGTCCGATCTGCTGGCTGGTCAGCGATTTCAGGCTCCCGAACAACCTGTCGGTGAAATGCCTTTCATACCCGGTGGTATCTCTTCGTTTGAAATGCCAGGTTCTTTCGGTATGCCCGGCTCTTTTGCAATGCCTGGCTCTTTTGGCATGCCGACGTCTCATGCTCCCACTTCCTCTGACTGGACTTCTCCCGGAGCTGATAGCTTCGGCGCCCGCCCGGTCGAATCTGAAGACGATGACATTTTTCTCGTTGCCGCGGTCGAAGTTATAGTTTATGGCCGGGTTAAGGTTGGTTGCGATCTGACGTTCCAGGGACAGCCGCTTCGTGTTCGTCCTGATGGCTCATTCAGCCTGCGCATGGCATTGCCCTTTGACAGCGGTCATAGTATCGACCTGGTTGCCACCGATCCCCGCACCGGAAAGAAAAGAGTCATTAAAGCGGCCGTCAGTCTTAAAAAAAACTGATACACCCCGATGAATAACACTACCGGCTACCTTTCACTGATACTGCATGCTCATCTGCCTTTCGTCCGTCATCCAGAACACGTCGACATGATGGAGGAAAGATGGCTTTTCGAGGCTATTACCGAAACCTACGTACCACTGCTCGATGTTTTCGGTAAGCTCTGTGATGACGGTGTCGATTTTCGCATCACGATGACGCTGACGCCGCCGCTGGTCAACATGCTTTCCGACGACCTGCTGATTGCCCGCTATTCGCGTCACCTCACACTTCTCGAAGAGCTCGCCGAAAAGGAAGTAGAGCGCACCCGCTGGATGCCGCAATTTCACTCTTCGGCGCTGATGTACCGCGACAAATTCCACCGCATCCGCAAAATTTTCAATTACTGGCAAGGTAACCTGGTCAACGCTTTCAAAAGCTTTCAGGATGCCGGAGTTCTCGAAATCATCACCTGCTGTGCAACGCACGGATTTCTGCCTCTGATCAATGATTTCAGAGAGGCTGTGCGTGCCCAGATCGACATGGCAGTTCGCGACTATAAGAAACATTTTGGTCGGCAGCCGCGCGGAATATGGCTGGCCGAGTGTGCTTACAACCCCGGCGACGACGAAATTCTCAAAGAATTCGGTATCGAGTATTTTTTTACCGACACCCATGGCATTCTCTTTGCCGACCCGCGCCCTACTTATGGCGTTTATGCGCCGATAGCCTGCCCATCAGGGGTTGTCGCGTTCGGGCGCGATGTCGAGAGCAGCCGGCAGGTGTGGTCGGCCCACGAGGGTTATCCTGGTGATCCTGCGTATCGCGATTTTTATCGCGACATCGGCTTTGATCTTGAGTTCGACTATATCAGGCCATACATTCACGAATCTGGTCATCGGCTCAATACCGGTATCAAGTATCATCGCATCACTTCTCGTGAAATCGAAGATAAAGAGCCCTACAACTATCAGGAAGCCATGGCCCGGGTTGCCGTTCACGCAGGCCATTTTATCTGGTGTCGTGAACGCCAGATCGAATATCTCACCGGTAATATGGAGCGCAGGCCGATCGTGGTATCGCCTTACGACGCAGAACTGTTCGGACACTGGTGGTACGAAGGGCCTGATTTTGTTCATCTGGTGCTGCGCAAGATTGCGCTTGAGAGCGAGATTATCAGGCTCGCGACGCCTGCTGATTATCTCGATGAATATCCACGTAATCAGCAGTCGACGCCGTCTCTGTCGTCATGGGGGCACAAGGGCTATAACGAAGTCTGGCTCGATGAAAGCAATGCCTGGATTTACCCACATATGCACAAGGCCTCCGAACGCATGATCGAACTTGCTAATTCGTTTCCAGCCGCTGAGGGCATCATGCTTCGCGCGCTCAATCAGGCGGCCCGCGAGCTCATGCTTCTGCAGTCTTCGGACTGGGCTTTCATCATGAAGACAGGGACGACGGTGGAATACGCGCACAAGCGCACCAAAGACCACGTTTTCAGGTTCAGCAAACTCTATGAAGACATCAGAAGCGGCAGTATCAACGAGAACTGGTTACGCGAAGTTGAACGCCGTGACAACATTTTTCCCGAGATGGATTATCGCATTTATCGGAGCTGATAGAGGGGTATTATGAGCAGATCTGGTTTTTTTGCCGCCATCAAGTCGGTGTTCGTCGCCCAGTCCGCGTCAAAGTCTCAGCAAACCGTAAGAACCGGCCTGATTTTCGGCTTTATCATAGCCATGCTTTCGTTGCTGCTTTTGTTGACAGGCATTTATGGCGGGGTTGATACCTACATCAACACCATGGTTCTGCAGATGGGTTTTCAGGTCCCCGAAAGCCAGCACAGTCGCGTCTGGATAGTCAAAAAGGATCAGGCGACATCAGAGCTGCTTGAAAAAAATCCCGATCGGGCCGAGTTCGCTTCAGTTATTCGCTTTCTTGGCCAACCCCAGATCGTTAAACGGCAGCATGGTTCATCAGGTTCGGGCCTGCGTCTGCTGAACGTCGATGTTGGTCTGTTTACAAACCATAAAGACATGCTTTTCAAAACCGGCTATGACGAATGGGGTTCTTTTGTCGACACGTCAGAGCAGGCTTCGGCAACGCGAGTCGATGCGTTTGACCAGAAAAAATGGCGCTCCAGCAGTAATCAGGTTCGCGCCTATTTTAAGGCGAATCCTGATAACCCAGGTTATGACAGCCTGATCAGAGTAACCAGTCAGCTGTGGAACCCTCTGCCAAAGAATGCTTTTACCATATTAGCCGGTGGCGGCCAATATCTGGTGCTGCCGACGCTGACCACCGACTGGAAAAATCCCGAGCTTCATCGATTTCTGCAGAGCAAACCTGAAAAGCAACCGCAGCAATCAGGAAGCGGTGACCAACAAGCAGCCCCTGCCGAACTTGAGCCTGCCATAAAGCTTCTCTCGCGCTGGCAAAATCTGCTGGTAAATCTAGGTCGGGTCGTGCCCCGGCTGAACATTGGATTTTGCGACAGCCCTGGCGTTTTATTCAGCATCTCGCTCGACATCGAGCTTTCCCCGCCAATGCCTGAATTTCTTGTCGAGCCATCGTCGGTCATCGGTTTCGACTTTGTTCTGCAGGGCGACAAGCAGCCCGCCATAGATGATGTTCTGGTTGCGGCAATTGCATCGAGCGAGAGCAAAGTTGTTCTTGCTGCTCACACTTATCTGGAAGAGCAGCAGACCGATATCGATCAGAAACAGCGCGAGGAAGATGACGCTGGCTCTGTCGGCAATAAAGGCACCGCCAGACTCGTCATGCGTCAGATCATGCCACATGCGAAGTTTGTTACCGGCAATGCCGAAACAGCAATGATAGATATGAGCGTTGGCAGCAAAAGTTTCGTGACGATGGCGCCGATGTTTATTCTCAACAAGCAGACCAGACAGCTTGTGCCCGCATTCAGTCTTAGAATTGCCATGCTGGAGCTCGACCGCCAGCATCCTGACAAAAAGCCCTCATATTCTGAGGAAATGAACAGAGCGCTCGCCGAAATATACGACAGTGTCGCTTCCGGCACATTTGTCGGTCCGCTGGTGATTCACGACCGCAGTATTCCTGTTAACAGCAAGGGTCTGATGTTGATCGACTATGTTGGTTCGACCATGACCGGCCGTTATAACAAGGCTGCAATTGGTTCAGTATCTCTTTATGAATGTTTTGACCGCAGACTCCTCAGCCGCCTCAGCCGGCAGATGCCGCAAAAAACGGCCCTGCTGCCAGAGAACGCTCATGCACGAACTCTCGGTGTCGGAATGAACAGTGAAAACAAGTCGGGGCGTATCATGCTGGTCGGGCCTTTTGAGGCCAGCGACTTCGATTACTTTCCTACACCTCTCGATCTCTACACGCCTTATCGTGTTCAGAAAGAACAGCTGATGGGTATTGAAATTCACGCCAATGCTATC
>Ga0209605_1002121_pt1 | contig 19955 bp, 21 predicted proteins | sample AD_UKC035_MetaG_FD_184408 | JGI IMG/M metagenome (GOLD analysis project Ga0209605, IMG submission 184408) | Active sludge microbial communities of municipal wastewater-treating anaerobic digesters from USA - AD_UKC035_MetaG (SPAdes) (version 2) | ecosystem: Engineered > Bioreactor > Anaerobic >...
TGAAAATGTGTACAACCATAAGAGGCTGCATTCAGCTCTCAATTACAGATCTCCGGTTCAGTTCGAAGTGGAGGTTGCCTTAAATACCATTGCTTAACTATTTGTCCATTATCAGGGGTGCAGTCCATTGGGAAAGCTTCAGACCGCCGCTCGAAGCTATGTACAGAAACAATACCGAATGCGGCGGTCGACCGAATCTCGATGTGATCGTGATGCTCAAGTCGCTTTTCCTTCAACAGCTTTACAATCTATCCGATGAGTAGCTTGAACGCGAAATTGCCGATCGCATTTCGTTTAGAGTGTTTCTTGGGACAACGGAGACTGTTCCAGATTCCACAACGATTTGGAAATTTAGAGAACGCCTTGCTGAGAAAGGAGTAGACCAGAAAATATGGGCTGAGATGCAAAGGCAGCTTGATGCCATGAAACTCAAGGTGCAAAAGGGAATCATGCAGGATGCCACTTTCATAACATCGGATCCTGGCCATGCCAACGCAGATACTCCTCGCGGCGATGAGGCCAAAACCCGCGTCATCCAAGCGTTGATGTTTGGAGCTTTCAATAGAACGCAGATACTCCTCGCGGCGATGAGGCCAAAACCCGGCGAAGTAAAGATGGAGCGTGGGCGAAGAAAGGAACTAAATCCTTTTTCGGCTATAAGCTGCATGATGCCATGGATGAGAAATTTGGTTTGGTTAGAAGGATCGAGGTCACGGCTGCCAATGTCCATGATAGTCAAGTAGATTTAGCAGAAGAAGGCGAAGTTCGATATGCTGATAAAGGATATTATGGAGCGAAGACAAAAGGATATGATGCAGCCATGAAAAAGGCAACGCGGGGGCATCCTTTAAATTACAAAGATGAAATGCGCAACAAGCGGATCTCAAGCAAAAGATCGCCTGTTGAGAGGTTCTACGCTTTCATCAAATGTGTCTGCAAGTCGGGACATGTCGCTGTTACCACGATTCCAAGGGTTAGAGTCAAGATGATAATCACAGGTATCGTTTTCAATGCTTATCATTTGGCCTCGGCCAAATGCAAATTGCAGGCATAGCGGTAGCTATCGAAAAAGTATGAAAAATCTGATGAAAATGAGAGATTCCGGAGGCAAGAACAGAGAAAACTAGATCGAAAGCGTAAAAATATTGGCGGTGTTCGTTATGGGGACCATCGACCTTAAGTTAATCGGAATTCTCCAAAGTATCACATCTCTTGACTATGCGATCGAATTCGGCTCCAACGAAGATCGCTCCAGCGGTAAGATTTGTGAAATAGGTTATGAGCCTCCAGAGTCCTACCAGAACTCCAAGAAGATAACTGGGAACAAACATGGAATAAAGATAGCTCATGCTGACCTCAGCTATACCACTCCCTCCCGGGGTTAAGGGAGCCAAACTGATTAATGATACTATTATCTGAGCAGTGATTGAGGAAATTAAGCTGGGATTTCTGCCCAGACCGACGAGCAGAACAGACGGAATAAGAAACTCGCAAGCCCATAGAATTATAGTAACAACGAATAAAGTTGGCATCCTGATTCTTTCTCCTGCAAGCGTGATGACCGCCTCCCGGAATAACCAGATTTGCTTTTCCACGGCAGTTAGAGTCTTTCCACCTTTCGTCTTTCCTCGAACCCAATTTATTAGTTGTTTTATGCTTTCTGGGTTGTGGATTAGCATCCAGAGGAAGATCATTAGAAGAATTAGAATTCCAAGAAAAGCCGCTCCTACTTTTAACCCAAGTCCCGGCACCAACTCTTTCAGGAAGAAGCAGACGACCAATGCTGATAGGAGGAGAATGCTATCGAGAAGTCGCTCTGCCAATACGATAGCCATCGCAGAGCCATAGCTAAGGCCGTTATCAGCAAGCATTTTGATCCTCATTGGTTCGCCACCTACAGATGATGGGGTAAGCGAGGCGAGGAAGTTTGAGGCAAGCGTTGTCTTGAAAGCCAAATAGAAACTGATCTTGTGTCCAATGATAAATGCCAGAAGCTGTATTCTCAAAGACCCGAAAAGCCATGAGAGTAAATGAAGAGACAAGGCCAAAAGCACAAACTTGACTCCAATACTTGTAAGTACATCATAAGTTATAACAGTGTTTGTTAATTTTAGAATAATAATGATAACGAAGAAACTTATGAGTGATGGTATGAGGACACCCATAGCTCCACTTTTTCTATAATTGAAAGACATACTTCATCTCCTTGGTTCGAAATGCAGATTAGGCCACGCTAAAAAGCGAATATATTATAATTCACCATCTGATTTCATCATATTCAAGCACCTTAAAACAGAATATGCCGATCTATTAACCCCCAACACATCTCTTTTCGGTGTCGGTTCCAACGCAATATAAATTTTTTATTGGAATAATTATATCCCCAAAACCAGAATTAATGCCCCAAGATGCATTTTCAGGAATTAATTCTTGGTAATGTATCATATTTTCTTCGATGTGTGGAATTGTTTTGATTATTTCATCGAATGCTTTTTTCCGTATCATTGACCCATTATATTCGCTGGGACGCGTAAATGCGAAACTTACAAGCTGCTTTCCGTTAGGTGCCAGTGACGAATCATAATTTGAAGTAGGAACAAACCAGGCATATGGCTCTGAGTCAATCCACATCTCGGAACCGTATTTCGTAAAGATCTCTCCTTTAAGACCTACCCAGATCGTTAGCGATTTAGCCCTTTTAATAGAAGTCAAATTTTTTATGTACTCTTTTAGCAAGCCATTGACTAGGTTTGGTAAATCTGAGACGAATCCGGAGTAGATAACTGTTTCACATCCGTAATTGTTGTCATTAGTGCAGACTTGCTCTATTCGCTCATCGCTTCCTATCTTTAAAACATTAGCAATCGTTATTATTTTCACTCTGTTCTTAGGAAACGATGATAGGATGGAATTAACTATGTATTGAAGTCCACCCTTTGGATATCCTTGATCTGTGGCTCCATCGGATATTAGCAAGTCATATAACTCTCCAATACAGGGAACCGGACTTGTATTGTGAGTTTTATTATCAATAAATCTTAAAACTGGGGCATTTTCAATCGAAGTGCTAACCATGAAATAACAAATCCAGTCCAAAAATCTTCTCGTCGCGACAGAGATATTTGCGGGAAGAATATACAATATATTAAATAAAGTCGCGATTAGCAATAATCTATCCGTGGTAGGAAGCAAACTGAATGTCATCCAGGCATTAATGCTCCAAGGAAACGGCTTTATCTTGCCACCAGTTCTCACATAGCACTTCCAAAAAGGGACGAACTGGGGGATAACATCAAAATAGCGATCCATTAATTCCCTTAGTGGTCCTCTTTCCAGCCTAGTTATTGTGTGAGGGCCTGTGTCTACACGATACCCATCGACTTCATAAGATCTGCATACACCGCCGATATATTCTTCTTTTTCTAATACCAATACACTTTTGTTTTCTTCCGAAATTGCAAGGGCAGATAATAATCCGCTAATTCCTGCGCCTATCACTACTACGTCGTATTTATTCATAAGTCACCTGATTTTGAGTTGTCCGTTTCCGAAGTTCATTGAAAATCTATGCATATACTGCCTTAGCTGAAGATTTTAGATCACTCATTTGTAAACGTATCTCTGAATACCAGAAAGGAACTTGCTTAACGCTTTAAAGTTCTCCAAGCTATCTATTGCTCTTTGATCAGGGTTACGTATCGGAACATATTTTTTATATTTTAAATATTTTGATATATACAAATTGCTAATCCTTCCGCTGTCCATCATCCCAAGCTCGAAATAATACCTGCATAGTCCAATCGCTCCATATGCCTCAAGTCGCCTTGGTGAAGTCACCACTTTTCTTTGGATCAGAAAATATGTCCGACCCTCTTTTCTTAGCTCTCGACTAAAAAAAGCATCTTCGAGGGCATAATTTTTGAAGCCGCCGACCTTGTAAAAGACGTCCCTTGGCACGCATAGATTTATCCCAATGAGACTAACGTTGTCAATTTTTGAATTTAGCCCTAGATAGCAATTGCTAATATATTCGTAGAATTTTGTTTTGATGTCAGCTCCGTCTAATTCAAACGCCGTAGTCAGCCCGACCACGCCGCTTTCTAGGTACCTGTGAACGGTCTCAAGGTAGTCCTCTTTAATCCTCGTATCCGCGTCTATAAATACTAAATATTTGCCTTTCGCAAACTCTGCCCCTTGATTCCGGCCCCACCAAATCCCCCTTTTTTCTGATACAATTACCTTGTCAGCGTATTTCCCGGCAATCTTGACCGTGTTGTCATTACTTCCCCCGTCTGAAACAATTATTTCATAACCATTTCGTGGAAATGTTTGCTCTGAAATCGATTCTAAGCAAGCCCCTATATAAGATTCCTCATTTAGTGCGGGCACAATGACTGAAAATTCCATAACAATCACTTAGTTAATTCTTCTGATCATTTTTAATCGAAGGCGTTGAACTATATTATGGGAACAAAAAGGGATTATTCTGCCTTCCGGCAGACCATAGTTAATCCCACACTGCTCCAACTTCCCAAATCCATGTTGAATTGATCCTGGGTGGAAAAACCCGATACTGCGAGTCTTCCTATCAGCTCCAGCTCGAAGTCTTTTGAAATGGTATCGAAAAAGGGGTCCCTTCCGGAGGAAGTAACTGCCTGTCTGAGTGTCGGCAGGCCAGTTATCGTTCATCATCCCAACTACGATCCTATCGGCCTTATCGAGGTGGCCGATGGAGTAATGGGATAGAGCCTCGGATATGATCAAAAGGTCCTTCGATGTCATCACGGTGGTTTCATGCATAGTGGATAGGCTCCTTGAAATCTACATCTTTGCAAAACTTTTTCCTCCTAAGGGATCACAACGGTGAATAGAATTGTAAGAACAGAAGGGAATGAGCCTTCCATCAGGCAGAGCATAGTGTATGGCACACCTCTCAAGCCTTTCCAAATCCATGTTGTATAGATCCTGGAAGTGCATTATCCCAATGAAGAGAAATCTAGTGTGGAAATCGATCAAAGCCTCTCTGGCACCCTCTATGAACACATTCAGGATCAATTTCTTGAGATTCAGGTTATCTGGGACCATGGCTCCATCTATAAACCTGGGAACATCCTTGAGTATCCATCCTTTCATCTTGAGCCTTCCAAGCCTTGATCCATCGAAGTCCGCCACCCTCTGTCTGACGTTCTCCATGAGTCCTTCAACGTCCAGGAACCTGGTGATGGGAATCATGTGGCCGCCTTGGCAATAGATGTATGTGCCGGCACCACAACAGGGATGGGCCATAAAAACCGGTTGAGATATGCCCGTTTCAGCCTCTATTAAATGGGATATGGGTTTGACAAAGGGAATCGGATAAAAGTCATCTCGAGTTATCTCGTTGTTCGTCTGATCCTCCAGGAGTGCAAGAACATCGGGTATGGTAATCCTCTTAGCCGTCCTCTCTTCCTGATCGATCCTGCCGGCAAAGGAAACCGGTTGGAAGTTTACACCCTTGATGATATCAAGTTTTTTAGATGCAAATCTAACTATATCTCCTGCCTGGCCGTCATTTGTGCCCTTGACTAGAGTAGGAACCAGCACTGTGCTCAAATTCCCTGCCTGACGCAGGTTCTCTATGGCGCGAAGCTTTTGAGGCAGAAGGTTTACGCCCCTAATAGCTTCATAGGGCTCTGGAGTGACGCCGTCAAACTGCAGATAGACTGTAGAAAGCCCACTTTGGATAAGCTCATGGCATAGATCTGGCCTGGAAGCAAGCACTAGTCCATTAGTTGCCAACAGGATCTGGGCGAAGCCCATCGTTTTTGCCAGGTAGACAATATCAGGTAGGTCAACCCTCATTGTAGGCTCGCCGCCAGAGAACTGAATTGCAGGACAGGGTACTGGTATTTGGTCCCTTAGAACCTGCATCATTGATGCTATCTGGCCTATAGTAGGCTCATTCTTATCATTCCCAGCATCGGCAAAGCATATCGGACAAGAAAGGTTACACCTGCTGGTAACATCGATGATCCCCAAGAGAGTTCCAGATTTATGATTCTCGCATAAACCGCAATCCAGAGGACAGCCATGACTTGTCTTGCTGGACTTATTGATCCTTAAGCCATCGGACCAATAGCTCATGAACCTTCTGTAAATGGCTGCATCTGACCAGTAGATATCTTTAAAATCACCATGCTCCTCGCAATGCTTCTCGATCATGACTGCCTCATCCTCTTGAAATATGCGAGCGGATATAACTTCCAAGCAGACAGGGCATAGGGACGAGACGGTTCTGGCAATGAGGGGCGTTTTGCCATTCATTGGATCTGTCTCTTTAGCTTCCTGAAAACTATGTATATTAATCACATCTTTAATATTATGCATATTATAACTCCGGCCTTCTGCGGCTAGATGATGATTGGAGATCACTCGTATTATATCGCTTTAAGGCTTCGTTGTATACATCTTCCGTCTTCGAGGCGATGCTATCCCATCTGAATTCGGCGTCGATCCGGTTGTAGCCTTCATAGGCCAGCTTTTTCATTTCATCTGGACTATCGAGCAGGCGGTTGATGCACCAAGCTATGGACTCAGGTTGGACGTAGGCCAACAGTCCATCTTCGAAATTATTTATTATACTGACCGCCTCAGTAGCGACAACTGGTTTGCAGGCGTCCCATGCCTCTAAAACTACAATTCCAAAAGGTTCATTTCTGCTCGGAATACATACAAGATCGCAGGCATTCAAGACTTCTTCCTTCGTAGGACCGCTGACATAACCCAAGAATCTGCAAGCTTCACCGATACCCAACTCCCAGGCCCTGCGCTCGCATTCAGTCCTCATGCTCCCCTCTCCGATGAAAATGAACTTTACATCACCGCGGTTCTTGAGTATGAGAGGAATTGACTCCACTAGCAAATCCGGTCCCTTCTGAATGCTCATCCGGCCACAAAAGAATACCATCGGCGTGATTGGAGAGATGCCATATCTCTCCTTCACCCTTCCTGCATCAAGAATTTGCGGGGTCTTTCTCCTGATAATGCCGTTGGGTATAATGGTGATCTTGCTCTCTGGAATAGAATATATCTGCATGAGTTCGTCTTGCATGCGCCTTGTTGTTACGATCATCTGCTGTGATTCGTAACCTCCGAGCCATTCTCTGTGAGATATCTCCTTGGAAATGTCATCGCCAAAATAGTTTCCATTTCTTCCCCATTCGCTGCTATGTAAAGTAAGGATATACCGAAGGCCGTAGTCGCTCTTTATGCGGTTTAGGGCCTTAACAGGATGCCAATCGTGACCATGGATTATATCGAACTTTCCGAATATCTTTTGAGCACGCTCAAAGCTCTCAAAGAGAGCATCACACATCTTGTCCATCTGGAAAACTATGTTTCCCAAGTTTTCTATGGCAACCCTATGATAATGGACCCCATTGATTATATCATAGACATCGAAGTCACCGCGACGGGTAAAGATATGTACCTCGTGGCCTCTTTTCACCAGTGCTTCGGACAGCTCAGACACATGAGGTGCTATTCCACCGATTTTTACTGAATACAAACTCTCCCAGGAAAATATACCTACTCTCATCTCAGTTCCTCTTTTGCGGGCCCTTTGGAGCATCCGTCTATCAGATCCGCCAATCATTTCCTCACCCAGCAGCTTTTAAAGCCTCTTCAACTTTCTTTAGAGCTTCAATTGCCTTAGATCACTCCAACGATTCCTTTATCTCATCCAAAGATTGCTTTCTCAGGAAGTCTATCGCTTTCTTTCCCATTTCATAGGATTGCCTAAGAGAAGCAATTCTCTCCAGCAGATACTTTGCATCATCTCTGCCAGCCAATATGTCTGATTCTGTCTTGTTTAGGGCCTCGCAAAAGAGCTGCACCTCTTTGGTAATGGCGTCCAGCATATTAGTTTTGATGGTTTCCGGATCAGTAATCGGTGCATATAGATGCCTTTTATCTCCGGGTATCACAACACGCTTAACTAATCCCAGGTTCTTCAATTGGTTCATATTTAAACTCACAGTTGACTTACTGTAGCCGGTGTCCTGCACCAGTTCATCTAAAGTCACTGGATCTTTGGCCGAAATCGCCAAACCCCTGAGATAACCCGCAGAGTCGCTATATCCCTTGATCCTGGCCCACTGGATACAGGCATTTATGATATGCCTCCTTATATCCCGATTCGAAGCCTCACCTTCCATTTAAATCACGGTTCTGTCTATTCTATTTCCGTCCGGTTGATGACGATGGTATTAGATATCTTATTGAACAAGCGCTGCCTGCTCCTTTGAAAGAGAATCAAAGACATTAGGACGTCAACGGGAAGCAGAAATGCCTTTCCAAATGACTCTGCAGCCGCATCTCTAAACCGAATTTGCTCTCCATAAGGTCCTGTTACAGCTATCTTAAGGAACATCTTCCCCACCGATTGACCTCTGTAGCCTTCCAGTGAAGTCCAATAAATGAACAACAGAGAAGATAGAAGCAATATTCCACTAATGGTGAAAACTCCTACCTCTAAGACGATTATGATTTTGTACCATATAAGACAGATAAGAAGGACATCGATCAACCAGGCCCAGAAACGATCTCCCCAGCTTGACAATACTATTATCTCATCCATAAGAGCTCCCTTCGATAACCTGATCCCGCTCGTTGTATCCAGATTTTCACATTTTTATATCGTGATTTGACCTGATCTTTTAGCCCCCAAAAAAACGGAGGGGGGCCTGGCGCTCAGCAGGCCTCCTTAGGCCTTTTTCTGCTTCTTTCGGTACATGTATCCACCGGCTGCGACTATGATAATGAGAACAATCACCGCAGGCAGAAGCAGGGATGAGGAGGCGGCTTTGACAACCACTGGTATCTTCATGCTTTCCGAGATGACTGTGTCTCCATTGACATCGGTATACTTGATCTCGCTGCTTATGCCGTAATCCTTTGGTGTAGCATCGGAGTCGACGTCCATCCGGAAGATGACAGTGGTCTCATTTCCCGGCTCCAAATTCCCGATGAAGGCCTGATCATCGGTGGAGGAGAAGGGCTTGAAGATGGAAAGCCTGGCTACAGCATCCCTCACCGGGTCCTCGCCGATATTCTTGTAGGTTGCATGGATCTCCTGCTTCTTGCCCCCGGCCATAAGCTCAGCAGTGGTGTTCTGGATGACGAAGTCCGCCTGCTTCTTGACCCGGATGGTGACGGGAACCGTCTGGTTGGCCTTCTGGTAGACATAAGAGACCCGGTAGTTGGAGAAGGTGGACGTGCCCCCCTCGGTGACCAGCTTGGAGGCATAAACCCGGACGTTATCCTGATAGTCATAAGTCATGTTCAAGTGGAGAGGATACTCTCCGGCAGGAGCATGCTCGCCGATCTTGATGGTAAATTTGAGAGGGGACTGGGTCTTGTCCCCGGACTTGAGCGACTCGACCACCTGGTCGCCTGACTTCACCTCGATCTGAGACCCCAGACTGACCAGGGTGGTGGTGACCCCCAGAGCAGTGGGCTTCTTGTTCTCCTCCTCCAGCTCTGCACTGGCAAGGGCATACTCCTTGGCATTCTGGGGCATCTGGTCCTGCTTGAAGCCTATGATCCTGCCGTAGTTGGTCAGATCAAGGTAGAGGGTGACGGTATCCCCCCGCTTGAACTCATCTGTGCCGGAGATGCTTGCGGATATGTCCGGACTGCCGTACATGGTATAGTAATTGTCCCCGCCAAGCTCCATGGGTATGTAGGTGTTCTGGGCTAATACCGGAGCCAGGAGGATGAACATAGAGGCCAGAGCGATGGCATACTTAATTTCCATTAATTCTTCTCCATCTTTGATTGTTGATCAGTGCAATTGCTCTCTTCATTTCCAGTTTTGCATTCTCTAATACTTCACGCTGGACTTCCATTCTAATGGCCAGGACTACGAACACGGTGAAGGTGGTGACCAGGGCGAGCACGACCGACATCACTGTGACCACTCCGAAGTTGCTGATTATGTTGAAGGGCGATGAGATCAGTGCGGCAAATCCGAATATGGTGGTAAGCCCTGAGGCGATCAATGCCGAACCTATGCGGTTGGCGGTGATGTTCATCGCCTCATATGGATTGCCGACATTGTCCAGCTCCTCATAGAAGCGTTCCATCATAAGTATGGCATACTCCGAGCCAATTCCCAGGACCAGAGCACCCAGTGTGGCGGTGAGGGGGGTGTACTTCAGCCCACCGTAATACATGACCAGCCCCATCCAACCTATCACCACCAGCATGGGCAGCACCGGCAAGAGGGCCTTGATCAGGTCCCGGTAGATCAGCAGGAGCAGGAAGAAAATCAAGACCAGACCCAGTAGCGACATCTCTATTCTGCCTGAGGTAAGGGCATCCATGACCGTGGTCATGAGCACTGGCTGGCCCGTTATCCTAACTGAAACTCCGGGGGGTGGAGTCATCCAGGTCAAGTCGTCTTCATACGACTTGATTAGCCGGTCCATGCCTTCCGTACCCAAGTTAGTCTCTGCATCGCCTATATTTACGTCGATAGCTGCCAGGTTATGGCCGCTCAGGTAAGCATCTTGCACGGCCTTTGGCAGGGAGGCAACTATCTCCCTTATTCTCGTTTTATCATCAGGCAGCTCTCCGTCATTGGCCGCTTTGATGTAGGTGGCTATGCTTGTAGCGCTTTCCGTCCTGTCTTCTCTAGAACTCAGCAGATAGTTGCCGAAATCATCCATCCACCTGAGATTTTCCGGATCGGTAATGTCATCGGCCTGAACCAGGAACTGAATCGAGTCTGTTCCACCGAAGATGGCCTTCATGTGTTTCAGATCGATCAGAGGAGACAGGTCTTGGGGGATGTAGTTCTTCGTATCCGTTTCTATAGGAACAAGAGTATCGACATAATTGCCGGCAATAGCCAGGACCAGAGCCACGGCTAGAACCGCTTTCCATCGCTCGACACAGATATTTGCCGTCTTTGCGAGGAAGACGCCAATCGATGAACTGCCGTCGGAATGTCCCTCTGCCTTCTTTTTTCTGGGTGATTTTTTTTCCGACAGATAAAGGACGGTCACGTTCACGAAGAGGGCAGAGAGGTAACACATGACCAGGCCGATGATGCAGACCTTTCCAAAATCGTTTATCGAGGGGACCGTAGAGCTCAGAAGTGAGATGAAGCCTGCCTCGGTTACAATTAGGGCGATGGCCACCGGGATGGCCACATGGTTGACCGTATTGATGGCAGCCTTCATCAGAGGTAATCCTTTGTCCAGCTCCTCATAGATCCGGTTGTGGAACTGGATAGCATAGTCTATGCCGATTCCGATCATGATTGGAAAAGCGGCAAACGAGACCATGCTCATAGGTATGCCGAAGAAACCCATGGCCCCGAAGGTCCAGATTATGCCCAGTAAGACTACGGGAAGGGGAAGGAGGGACCATCTGACGTGCCTGAAGAACAATAGCAGGGCTACAATCATCAGCACTCCGCACAGGGCAAGGACCGATCCATTGCTGCTGTTCATCAGCTCCAAAATTGCTTCCTGAAAAGATGGGTCGCCTGTGACGGTGATTCCGTAGCCTGCAGGAAATTCTGCAAAATTAACTGCATCATTTATTTCCATGAGGAGCTCTTTTCGTTGAGACTCTGTCAGCGTGGCGGTGGTAGGCATGCTCACGATCATCCTGGTATGCTTGCGATCCGGCATGAGCGCCTTCACCTCGGGGCCGGCAGCGGCCAGGATCTCGTCTATTTTCTCTTGGGAGGGTATCCGGCGGATACCGCTGCTTTGGTATTCGGCATCAGCCACGGTGTCGGCTATGCTCTGGACACCCACAACATGTTGAACCTGCTTGATGTGATCTGAGAAGCGCAGGCTGGCCGATAGAAACTCGGCCTTTGCCACATCATCTCCCTCCATCAAGATCACATTGCCATCTGTGCCGAAGTTTTCCTGGTAAAGGTGGTCATATAGTTGGTATAGGATAGAGTCTTTTGACACGAAGCTCTCTGTAGTCATACCCTGGCTCTCTACCTGCTGAGCATAGTGGACGGAGAACACGGTCAAGAGAACGGCTAGCGATATAATTATTGCAGGATTTCTGGTAATCCACGCCCCTAATCGTTCCAAGCTGATCATGCCAATAAAACCTTCTATTCGGATGTCTCCGAATGCGCCGTGAAAGCGCAAAATACTTAAACTTTGTGTTTGAATAGAGTTTTGTGAAGGATGAAGAGATCATGGAGCTAAAGAGGCCTCTAATTGAGGCATGCATCAAATCCGCCCAAATGGCTGGGTGGCGCGATGCGATGGGATTGCTCAGGGGAATTCTATTCCTGGAGAGCGAGCCCGTATCCCTCGATGCGCTGGCCGAAAAGACAGGCTACAGCAAAACGACAATACGCTCCAATATGAACTGCCTGGAGAATATCGGGATAGTGCGTCGCGTGGTAGTTCCTTTGGGAAAGCCACATCGATATAAGCATTACCGCTATTCTCTTGTAAACGATGCGGAAGCCATGAGGCCGGTTATTCTGTCTGCCGCGAATGAGGGGATACATCTGATCTTGCAAGCCCTCCAACAGGTTGAAAAGAATCTCAAGGGCAGCAACGTGAAAGATGCTGAATTAAAGGCTTCCTTAGTTAAGGCCGTACAATTTTATGAGGAGATAAGCAGGATTTTAGATCTCATAGGCGAGTATTCGCCAAAAGAGCTTATTGCGATCTTTGAGAGCAAGAAAAAATGTAATTCCAGGAAATCAAATGACAGTCATGTTAATAAATGCAAAGCGTGCGGCAAGCAAACGTTGAATGGTCCATTTTGCAGCCGCTGTCAGGATATGAGAGATGAACTTCGATGCTGGCCGAAGTAACGTTACGCTTGAGGTGCTAAATGAACCCTATTTCTGATATGAAACTACCTCCCGGGTTGGAAAGCCTCGTCGATCTGGCCTTGGACCTGCGCTGGACGGTTAGAGAGACCACCGATGAATTTTGGGAGTTGCTCGATGCAGAAGCATGGGAGAAGACGAAGAATCCCTATCTGATACTTCAGAACGTCTCTCGAAGCCGTCTTGAGGAGATGGCACTGGACGAGAGCCTTAAAGAAGAGATCCGTTGGTGGAAGGAGCAACGACATAGGCTTCTCAATGAGCCTGGATGGTTTGAAAAGCAGCATTACGATGTCCGTTCCATTGCCTACTTCAGCATGGAGTTCGGCCTCAGTGAGGCACTGCCCATCTATTCCGGTGGCCTGGGCATTCTGGCTGGAGATCATCTCAAGACCGCCAGCGATCTCGGAGTGCCTATCGTCGGATTAGGCCTCCTATACCAGCAGGGCTACTTCCGCCAGGTTCTGGGCAGGGACGGAATGCAGATAGAGGCTTTTCCATACAACGACCCGACTACTCTGCCCCTGGAGCCGGTCCTGAAAGAGGACGGAGGGCGGCTCAGAATCAAGATCAACCTTCCTGGAAGGCCTCTATATCTAAGGGTTTGGAAGGCTAACGTTTGTCGGGTGAACCTTTACCTCCTCGATTCCAATGAACCCCTGAACAGCTCCTGGGATAGGGGCATCACAGCTAATCTATATGCCCCCGGAGAGGAGCTGCGGTTGATCCAGGAGATAGTATTAGGCATCGGTGGCTGGCAGGCTCTGAAGGCGATGAGGATCGAGCCGGAGGTCTGCCATTTGAACGAAGGTCATGCTGCTTTCGTGGTACTTGTCCGGGCTTACAGCTTTATGCAGGAATTCGGCTGCTCTCTCCAGGAGGCGTTATGGGCGACCAGAGCCGGAAATATCTTCACTGTTCACACTCCGGGAACGGGAGGCTTCGATCTGTTCAATCCCGAACTGGTAAGAAAATATGCAAATTACTATGCTGACCAGATTGGTATGCACTATTTGGATCTGATCGAAATGGGAAAAGGGATCTGGGAGGAGGGAGGAGAACCGTTCGCCCCCGCTCTTTTGGCTCTGAAGGGATGCAACTTCGTTAATGGCGTAAGCCGCCTTCATGGGCAGGTCTGCAAACGTATATTTCAGTCTCGTTATCCACACTGGCCAGAGAGAGAGGTTCCGGTTGAGTATGTAACAAACGGAGTACACATTCCCACGTGGGATTCTCCCGCCTCTCAGCGCCTCTGGATAAAAGGATGTAAAATTGATTCTGGAAATTATTATCTCGACTACACCGAAGAGAAAATCTCAAAGCTTTGCGATGAGGACATATGGCGCTTTCGGGCAGAAGGTCGCCGCGATTTGGTGGAATACGTCCGAAAGCGTCACGCCCGCCAACTTCAAGAACGCGGAGCGTCTCCACAAGCCGTAAAGGCAGCCAAACATGCCCTGAATCCGGATATACTCACCATAGGTTTTGCCAGAAGGGCCACTGCCTACAAGCGCACAAACTTCCTTTTGAAGGACGAGGCAAGGTTAATACGAATTCTGACCAATCAGGAGCGGCCAGTGCAGTTGGTGATGGCGGCAAAGGCCCATCCCGGGGATACTTTTGGAAAGGCGATGGTAAAGCAAATGGCAAACTTTGCAATGCGTCTGGACATCTCTGATAAGGTGGTTTTTCTTGAGGACTATGACATCGATCTGTCACAACATCTTCAGCCTGGTGTGGACCTTTGGATCAATACGCCTCGACGTCCCAATGAAGCCTGCGGGACCAGCGGCATGAAGGTGCTGGCCAACGGCGGGCTAAACCTTTCAACCCTTGACGGATGGTGGGATGAGGCCTACAATACGCAGGTGGGCTGGTCTATAGGAGATCACCAAGAGCACAGCGAATCCGACCGGGACGACCGGGAGGCGGAACTGCTCTACCGGATGCTGGAGGAGCAGGTGATTCCCATGTTTTATGATCGGAACGAAAAAGGAATTCCTGCTGCATGGGTGGCAAGGATCAGGGCCAGCATGGCCGGTCTTACTCCCCGCTACAGCAGCAGCCGTATGATGAGAGAGTACGTGCAAAATGCCTATCAGCCGGCAGCCGAATCCTATCGCCGCCGCAAGGCAGACGGTGCCAGTTTGGCCCGAGAACTGGCTAGGTGGCAGGAGCGGCTGGATGAGAACTGGAAAAGCCTTCGATTTGGTCGCCTGATGGTAAACAAAGAGAACGAATCATGGCATTTCAAGGTCGAGGTGTATCTAGGAGATGTATCGCCCGAAGACGTGCATGTTGAGCTTTATGCTGATCCTCTTAGAGGTACTGAGCACGGAGAACGACAGGACAAGCCGATGAGAGTAATCATGAACCGAATAGATCCTATTGCAGGTGCTGTAAACGGATTTTGGTATTATGCAAACGTATCTGCAAATCGTCCTGCAGAGGACTATACGCCCAGGGTTGTGCCCTACCATCCAGAAGCATTCGTCCCTAAGGAGGTTGCTCACATCTTGTGGCTGCGTTGATTAAGAGGTGATATGAACATGATCTATACCATCACATTAAATCCTGCTATTGACCGCACTTTTTGGATCCAAAGGATTCGGGATGATGTCTCTAACCGCATTCTTGAGGAGAAGAGCTTCGCAGGAGGGAAAAGCATTGACGTTTCCAGGGTTTTGAAAAACCTTGGGATTGATAATACCGCTTTGGGGTTCGTGGGAGGATTTGCTGGAAGAGAGCTCGAGGGCAGACTGCTAAACGATGGCATACAATGCGACTTCGTTAGAGTTGCCGGAGAGACCAGGACTAACATAGTTCTCCATGAAAAAGAGACTGGAAATCAAATTGTCTTCAATGCTCGTGGTCCGGAGATCAAGCCCAACGAAATTATGCAGCTGATCGAACAAATAGAGAGTCTAGCCTATCCAGATTTTGTGACCATCGGAGGAAGTCTCCCACCTGGAGTCAGCCCGGAGATCTACCGTAAAATCATAACAATGTTTGGCAAATATCATACCAAAGTGATCTTAGATGTAGACGGCCAAGCCTTGAGGGCTGGCATAAAGGCACATCCCAATATTATCAAGCCTAACATTCATGAGCTTAGCGAGTTGGTGGGTCGTGAACTCTCGGGGATTGATGAGGTCGTAGCTGCAGCCAGGGATATCAATCGAGGAGGAGTGGAGATCGTGCTGGTGTCGATGGGTGCCCGTGGAATTCTCCTGGTGTCGAATGGAGATGAATATATGGCTGTGCCCCCAGAGGTAAAAGTGGAGAACACCATCGGTGCTGGGGACTCCTCAGTGGCCGGGTTTGTTCTGGGACAGGTCAATGGCAAAGATCTGAGTGAGTCGCTCATTTATTCAGCGGCTGCTGGCACAGCAACCACCATTCGCCAGGGAACTGCCCTTTGCCAGGAGGAAGACTTCTTAAAGCTGGTTCCTCAGGTGAGGCTGAACGTTCTATCTAGGGGGCAGGAAAATGACCCTAGATAAAATTCCGATTACTTTAGATGTTCCTGAAAAGATGCGCCAAAGATACAGAGAAAATTATAACAAAATCACCAATGGCAGTGGAAGGCTGATGCTTTTCGCTGGCGATCAGAAGGTTGAGCATTTAAGTGAGATATGAGCAAAATATACTTGAACTTTATGTCCGAATTAGGTATTGTGAAGTATGAAGAAATATTGGCGATAAAGATGCCTCTAGTTGAGGCGTGCATCAAGTCCGCTAAGAGGAACGGGTGGGGCGATGCGATGGGATTGATCAGAGGCATTCTCTTTCTGGAGAGCGAACCTATGTCTCTCGATGAGCTGGCGGAGAAGACAGGCTACAGCAAAACGACATTGCGCTCCAACTTAAACTCCCTGGAAAACTTCGGACTGGTAACGCGAGTTGTAAGTCCTTTGGGAAAGCAGCATCGTTATAAGCAGCATCGCTATGCTCTGCAGACGGATTCCGAAGCGATGAGGCTTGTGGTTCAGTCTACTGCAAGGGAGGAGATCCGCCTGATCCTGCAGGCCCTCAACCAGGTAGAAAAAAATCTCGAAGCTCGCGGTGTAGTTGCTGAGAATATGGGCCTAATGATGAGCAAAACAAGGCACTTTTATGAGGAGATGGACAGAGTTATGGAGCTCATGAATCAATTCACCCTAAATGAGATTATTGAAATTCTTGAGAAAAATATAAATGAACGGTCTACACTATCCATATGACCTATGATTTGTGTGAGGCCTATCGAATGCTCCTTCACATGAAAAACACCCGGAAGTCGGGATGAGATTGTCATCCACATCCCTCCTTAAACCTTTAATCTCTCAAGTATCCTGCCCGACTTACTTAGTGTCTTTACCTAGATCGCTCTTTTCGTTTAGCTTCTTCCTGAAATATTCGGCTACAATTTCTTTGGAACCCCATCCTAGAGCTATTCCCATAGATATGGCTATGCCAATAGCAGTTCCCCACATTAAGGGGGCAAGTATTGTGTAAATGATGGTTGTGTCGACAAGCAGCTGATCGAAGGCCAAAACGATCACAATAATCGAAAAGATCACCTTGCAAATGACTGCTACCGATTCGGTGAACGGTACCTCGTGCAGTGTTAGTTCAGACCGTACCCAACTCATGATAATTGTTCCCACGATCAATCCTACAAGTAACACCATGAGGCCAGCAACTACATGTGGAATGTACAGAACAATTCGATTGACCAGTTCAGAGAGCATCTTTATATTCAAGACATCCACGGCTGCAACTATTGATATAAGGTATACAAACCATCTCGCAATTAGGTCTAAAAGTCTTGAAGTAGTCATTTCAGATCTTCGAATGGCCTCCCCTAAAAATGTTTTATCCAATATATCGTCCAAACCCACGCTGTCCAGCAGTTTAACCACGATTTTGCCGAGTATACGTCCTCCAATCCATCCAATGATTAGTATCGCGATTGCAGCAATTATTATGGGACCATAACTAATTGCATATCCCACGTCATCTCTGAGTACGGATTGTAGCATTTCCACTGTTCCTTCATTCATGTTCTCACCTGATTTATCTTCGTGCAGAAAGATGTCAACACAGATAATACTGAGTTATCCGTGTATTTCAATATTTCGGTTTTTACAAAACATTGTAGAGTCCTAAAAGCTTGGCATTTATATACTCATGCACTTGGAAAGGATGAAATGGATTGGCCAATGCCGATGATATGATATAATCGATTGTGCCAGAGAGCTTGAAACAGCAGCGGATGCCATTTATCCTGCATCCTTGCAGTCTATTCCTTTCTGCTCTGAGGATAGCAGCATCCTCAAGCATGGCCGCAATAACCTTTTTCCCCCAGCAGCGCCAATGCAACAAATATGTCCCCCAGCCTCGCCATCTACCGCGGCCTGAAGCGTGCCGGGATAGACTTCGCCGCCTCCGTCCCCTGCGTCAACCTGCAAGAGCTCCTGACACTGCTGGACGAAGACCCGGATATCATCCACCTCCCCGCCACCCGTGAGGAGGAGGGGGTGGGCCTTTGCGCCGGTGCCTGGATGGGAGGACGAAGGCCGGCTCTGCTCATGCAGAACTCAGGATTGGGAAACTGCATCAATGCCCTGGCCTCGCTCGATATGCTCTACGGCATTCCCCTTCTAATGATAATCAGCCACCGCGGCGGCAAGGGCGAGCCGATAGTTGGCCAGGTGCCCATGGGCCGGCTCACTGTCCCCCTTCTGCAGACCCTGGATATCCCCTACCAAGCTCCTGCAAGCGGAGAGGGTGAGGAGGCAGTGGTGGCATCCTGGGAAGAGGCCCAGAAAAAGCGTCGTCCAGCAGCCGTTCTCCTGGACCTGGACTACTGGAGGCGAGCATGAAGCGCATCGAAGCCATCGCTTTAGCAGCCGAATCCGCCCAGTCACAAAATGCTCTATTGATCTCGAATATCGGCTTTCCCAGCCGGGAGCTGTACTCAGTCTGCGACCGGCAGGAGAACTTCTATATGCTCGGCTCCATGGGATTGGCCTCTTCCATCGGCCTGGGCCTGGCCCTGGCAAAGCCCAAGAGAAGGGTGATGGTCCTTGACGGCGACGGCTCGGTTCTCATGAACCTGGGGACCCTGGCCACCATTGCCCTTCACGGCCCGAAAAACCTTCTGCTGGTGATCCTGGACAACTGCTGCTACGGCTCCACAGGCTCGCAGCCCACCTGCACCTGCTACTGCACCGACCTTGCCGCCGTCGCCCGGGGGGCAGGGATCAGAGAGGTGGAGAACGTCGATGACATCGAGGGTCTGGCCCAGGTCCTCGAGGGACAGGGCGTGGTGGTGGCGAAGGTGGAGGCGGGCAATGCCATCGTCCCCATAATTGACCTTGGCCCAGAGCAGATAATCGAAAGGTTCACCCGATCCGCTCTATCGGCGGAGCCATCCTGAACGATCCTTCCAGAATCCTTCTTTTCAGCTCCCCGGATAGCTTCACAGCTCTGAGCCTGTCCGACTGGCGCAGGACCACCGGCACAGAGCGGACGCTTCCCGAAGAGGTCTTCATCCGCAACGCACCCAGGCGGCAGCGGAAGGCGCCGTTCGGACATTCGGTCACGCACAGGCCGCAATGAAAGCAGAGCGACCCATCCCGGATGGCCACCCGTGCCTCCTGATCGTAGCGGACGGCCCTCATGGGGCAGGCCCTCTCCACCAGACATTTTTTGCATCCCCTGCACCGCTGCGGATCAAACTCCACCTCCAGGTCCACGTCCTCCCAGACATCCCCATAATTGGCCTGGCCTATCACCATCCGGGTGTTGATGTCATTTACCGGCAGGGCGATCTCCCGATCTCTGCGGGCGATCTCTTCTAGTATTGTGGGGCTGGTCACGGGGATGGGCACCGCCAACGAGCATATGCACTCCGGCCCCAGGCCGGTGACAAATCCGCCCATGTACTCCGCGGTCATATGATGCATATCAGCAAAACCGGATAGATTTGGTTTGTCGCGGCTGCTGCGGGTTCCTGTGCCAAGGACGTAGCCCTCTGCCCCGTTGAGGAGAATGCGCGTCCCAATGCCAATCGTCTCCAGCAGGGGGTCACACTTCAGGGGAT
>Ga0209605_1002130_pt1 | contig 19849 bp, 24 predicted proteins | sample AD_UKC035_MetaG_FD_184408 | JGI IMG/M metagenome (GOLD analysis project Ga0209605, IMG submission 184408) | Active sludge microbial communities of municipal wastewater-treating anaerobic digesters from USA - AD_UKC035_MetaG (SPAdes) (version 2) | ecosystem: Engineered > Bioreactor > Anaerobic >...
TGTCAGACCAGATGGATGCAATCAAGACCGAAACCGCTTCTATCCTTGAAGACACTGGCACTACCATTCCAGGTACGATTACTACAATAGACAATGAAGTGGCAGTTATTGATGGTATCGTAGACGCTATCCTTGCTGATACAAGTACAGATGGTGTACCTCTTACCGCCGCTGCAATAGACGCAATACTTGATGAAGTAGTTATCGGTACTTATACAGTACGACAGCTTCTAAAAGTAATATCTTCCGCGTTAGCTGGAAAAGTAAGCGGCGGGGGAACATCAACCCTAACATTTAGAAGTGTTGACGATACAGTTAACACAATCGTAGCAGAAGTTGGAACTAGTGGCAATAGAACTTCAGTGACACTAACAGTATAATTTTATAGGAGGGTACTATGGCACTCGAACTTTGTAGAATATACAAAATAGAGTATGAAGATAGAATTATGACGATTCCTTATGAAGATAGAATTTACAATATAGAACCCTATAATTCTATTTATAATATACAAAAATCTGAACCAATCTATAGCATAGAGGTTGAAGATAATAATTATGAAGTGAGGTGCCAATAAAATGATAGACGATTCTATAAAAATTAAAGACCCCGACGAAACGCTTGCTTTTGGCTTCAGTTGGGAGGATTGGTTGTCAGAAGATGAAATAATACTTAACCATGAAATATCTTCTTCCGGAAGTGAATTGGTTATTACAAATGATTATCATACGTCTTCCTCTGTTATCTTCCTTGCTTCAGGCGGAGTAAATAGAACAAGATACTCTGTTCTTTGTACAATAGAAACAAGTGCAAGCCAAATAGCACAAAGAACAATGAAAATTGATATTAAGAATAGATAGCGAGACGCGAAAGGGGTAGTGCAACTCTACCCCTATCTTATAAAATACGGCTTTTAAAAGCCATTAAATTAAAATATTAAACGGAGGTTTTATGACAGACATTAAAAAATACCCGTTAGGAAGAAAGCCAAGTCCTTTCGACTCAAGAGATTATAACTTAAGACATTTTATTCCGCAAGAAGCTTTTGAGGAGGAGCCAATTACAGCTAGAAAATGGGATTTCCCTTCCGAAAGTTTAAATCAGGGGGATTTTCCACATTGCGTGGGCTTTTCAGGCGCTTCTTGGGGCATAAACTCTCCGATAAATACAGTGTTCGCAAACGATGATGGGCATAAAATGTATTACGAATGTAAAGTAGTTGAGGGAGAGCCTAACGAAGAAAATGGGGCATATGTTCGCTCAATTGCAAAAGTTTTAAAAAGTAGGGGAAGATTAGACGTATATGCTTTTGCTCCGGATATAGCTACTATTCGTTGGTGGCTTTTAAATAAGGGACCCGTTATAACTGGAACAATATGGACTCAATCAATGTTTACTCCTGATGAAAATAACATTATAACAATAGATGCTAATGTTGTCGGGGGACATGCTTACCTTCTAAATGAATGGCGTGAAGATGGTTACATCGGTATTCAAAACTCTTGGGGGAAAGAATGGGGAGATAATGGAAAAGCTTATATACACTTCTTAGACTTCGAAAAACTGTTTAAGTACGGCGGAGAAGCAATGGCTGGCGTAGAGCTTCCAACTCCTATTCCTAACCAAGAGACAAAAAAACACTGGCTTTTAGAGCTTATCTTAGATTTTTTTAAGAGCCTGTTCAGATTATAAAAGGATGGTTTTATTATGGCAGAAAGTATACCAGACGGTCTCTGCTACTGCAGAAAATGTCAAAAGTTGCTGTCTGAAAATAGTTTTTATGATTGTACAGATAATAAACTTATAGATGCCAATGGGAAATTTTCTGTTTGTAAAAACTGTGTTCAAAAATTATATGACGGTTTCTACCAAGAAACCGGAAGCCTAGAAAAAGCTATTCATAAATTATGTACATCTTTAAATGTCAAGTATTCTAATGAAGCGGCTTCCGCAACCCAAGCACAAATTGCCACGCTGGTTGAGCAAGGAAAAGCTATTCATAGTATTTTTGGCATATATAAGTCAAAGCTAGTAGCCGTAAACCCCTCAATGGATAAAAGCACTGAAATGGATTTGACGTACTCTGATATGGGTACTATTTATGTGGAGAAGGAATCTGTTATAGAGGAAATTCCTATACCACAGGATGTAATTGATTTTTGGGGGGATGACATATCTAGAGAGGATATACTATTCCTAGAAAAAGAATATACAAACTTCAAACAAACTCACAAGGCTGATACTCGCGCAGAAGTTGTTCTTTTAAAGCAAACATGTTTTAATCTGTTGGATATTAAAAAAGCTAGGCTTAATGGAGATGATACAAGCAAATTGGTAAAAGAATTGCAGGATTTAATGAAAAATCTTGCTATTTCACCAAATATAGCTAATGCTGCAAATACAGCTAGTAAAGGCTCTGAAACATTTGGCTTGTGGATTAAAGATATTGAAGAAAAAGAGCCGGCGCAATGGCTTGCCACAGACCCACGAGGGGATATGTACAGAGATGTTGGAAATGTTGAAAAATATTTTCAAGAATATCTTGTTAGACCCTTGAAGAACTTTATTCTAGGAAGCAAAGATTTTAATGTTTCAGAAGATGAAGATTCTAATGATGACCTCATATTAGACAAAGACGAAATGGTTGATTATGGTCTAATAGACGATGGTGATGTGTAGGAGGTTCTATGGCTAGAACACCTAAGAAAAGTCAGACCCCTTTTTTAACAAATATGAAACCATATGGAAAAATGGGCGAACCGGTAAAGATGTTTACAGAGAAAGAAATGTCGCGTCAAAAAAAAGACCGCATCAAAAGTTGGGTAACTTTCTATAGGAAGAACCTGTGCTTTTTTGTTGAGCATTATATGGGAGTAAAACTATTTCCTTATCAGAGGTTTTGGATAAATCTTATATCTCGGTCAACAGAATTTATTGGTATAGCATCTCGTGCATCAGCTAAATCATGGTTGATTGCTGTATACGCTATTGCTCGTTGTATTCTGTATCCGGGAACAACAATTGCGCTTGCTTCATCTACAAAAGCCCAAGCGGGTTTAATTATAGCCGATAAGTGTGTTGCTCTTAAAAATGAGCATCCCAATATAGCAAGAGAAACAGCGAATATTGTGACAAACCAAAATAAATGGGAAATGACATTTTTAAATGGTTCAAAGATAAACGTTGTTGTTAGCGGTGAAGGCGGTAGGGGACATCGTTCCCATATTACTGTTCTTGAAGAAAGACGTTTAATACCAAGTCTAATTATAGATTCGATTATTAGACCTTTCCTTGTTAGCAGACAACCACCTTATATGAAAAATCCAGAATATTCTCAGATAGCCGAATTAAGAGAAGAGCCGCAAGAAATTATTATTACAAGTGCTCATTACAAATCCGCCGAATGGTATCCTGAAACGAAAAAGTTTTTAAAGCAGATGGCAGAAGGAAGCCCGGATATTAAAGCGGTATTTTTTGATTATCTGATTTCTTTGAGGCATGGTATAAAAACAAAAAAACAAATGATAAAAGAAATGGATACTTTAGACCCGATTACATTCCTCATGGAATATGGTAACATCCCTTATGGTTCTTCGGCAAATTCTTTTTATAAACTTGGATTATTTCATAGAAACATAAAAAGAGGTTGGAGACCTATAACAGATGACGCCTACATTACAACAAAGAAAAACCCCTATGATATACCAAAGAATACAGAAGAGGTAAGAATAGTATCTGTAGATATTGCTATGAGAGCGGGTTCTACAAACGATAATACTATTATTGCCTGTGCGAGATTAATGCCTAATCGGAAAGGTTGGCAAACAGAAATTACCTATATGGAATCTCATAACGGAAAAAATACCTACTTACAATCTTTAAGAATAAAACAAATATTTGAAGAATTTCAAGCAGATGTTCTTGTACTTGATATTGCGAATGCTGGGATAAGTGTTTTCGATGCTTTATCTTCCGTTACGAAAGACGAAGTCCGGGGGGTAGAATATCCCGGTTATACAGTAATGCGTTCTGAGCATGTTGATGACAGGGTTTTTGAAGAGCTAAGGAATAGAACATTATCTCAAGATTCAAAAGAGTGTGTTTTTCCAATATTTGCATCATCTTCTTTAAACTCAGATATTGCGGTTTCATTCAGAACAAGATTAAAAAAGAAGCTTGTTTCTTTCCTTGTAGACGACAATACGGAGGAAGAATTTCTAATAAAATCCGGTAATAAAGATATCTTAGACCAAGATGATACTGGAATAAGGGCTTATTTACTACAAGCACACTTGCAGACAAGTTTGTTTATAAACGAATGCATTGCTCTTGAAATGGTTTTAGTCGGTGGAAATGTTAAACTTGTCGAGCCCGAAGGGGCGAGAAAAGATAGATATACCGCTGTCTCATATTTAAATTATTACGTATCTCTTATGGATACAGAATTGTTAAGAGATTCTTATACAGAGTATGAAGATGAGCTCGCCTTTTTAGGTGTATCTCTTATTACATAAAGCTCGTATAGAAAGGAGGTTTAATGGAAGAAAACGAAAAGAATTTGTTGACGGAAGAGGAAGTATGGGATGTAATTGATTTTGCCCGCTATTTAAATGGGTTTAATTCTTATGTAACTCCTGATACTATAAACTCAAGGATGAAGCAGATAAACTTGAATCCTATTGCGGCAACAGAAGCCTTACTTTCTGCAGCTATGGCAGACCCAAAAAATAATGAGGATAATCTGCAAGCTTTCTCTCAGAATTTTGAGCTCATATCAATGGTATATAAAAGACTTATTTCTTACTCTGTAAATATGCTATCTTTTGATATAACTTATACATCTAACGCAAAAGCTGAAGATTATAAGTTACCAAAATATAAGAAAGACCTTGATATTGTAGAATCCTTTCTCGATAAGTTTAATTATAGAAAGGAATTTCGCACAGCAATTAGAGGAATGTTAAGAAATGACGCATTTTTTGCAACATTTTTTGATTTGGGAGATAGATATATTTTGCAGGAATTGCCCCCTGCTTATTGTAAAATAACAGCAAGATGGGCAGGAGGGCTATTATTTAGTTTTGACTTTAGCTGGTTTGAGCAAGCCGGAGTGGATATAGATATGTATCCCGACTGGTTTAAAAAGAAGTATGTTGAACTAGATAAAAAAAGAAAAAAGGCATATAACAACCCGACATCATATAACCCATCTCTGCCTTTAAATAAGCGGGGAAATTCAAGTTATATAACTTGGGTTGATATACCTCCCGAAGTAGGTGTTTGCTTTAAATTCAGCCCGGAGCTTGCAACTAGGTTACCATATTTTACTCCATTGTTTAATGACTTGGTTTTACAACCAACAGTTAGAGCTTTGCAGCAAAATATGAATATGGCTGAAGCCAGTAAAATGGTAATTGGTGAAGTTCCGATGCTAAATAGAGACTCAAAAGCGACAGTGAAAGATAGCATCGCTATTAGTGCTCCTTTGCTTGGAAAATTCATGGCTCTTGTCAAAAGCGCAGTATCAGAATCCGTTAAAATTGCGGCTGCCCCATTGCAGAATTTCAAAGTTGTTGATTTTGAAGGTAATTCCGACATGTACGATAGTTATATGCGTACAACATTGGCTTTAAGTGGTGTGAATACAAATCTTATATTCAGCAGTAATGCTAAACCAAATGTCATTGAAACCCAACTAAGTTTAAATGTTGACGAACAGCTGATGACTTCTCTTTATGAGCAATTTGAGGAATATCTCGGGTATCAGATAAATTTAAGAACAAAGAATTTTAAATTTAATTTTGTATTTGAGGGAACAGATTTTTCTGTAAATCGAGACTCTAGATTTGAAAAAGCAATGACCTTGTTCGATAAAGGTATTATATTACCCCAAAAAATAGCCGCCGCAATGAGAATGAAACCATCTGAACTAAGAAAACAAATGGAAGAAGCAAAAGCTATGGATTTTATGGGTATGATAACAGCTCCTTCTTTCGAACAGCAGAAAGAACTTGCAAACATGAACATTAAATCCGGGCAAGAAACCGCAGAAAAAAACATAGAAGCTCAGAAAGAAGCTGCAGAATCTGCTGGGAGACCTCAAAAGAAACCAACAGAATTAACAGATGAGGGGGCAAATACTCGAGCCGGTGGAGCAAACATTGGGAGAGGGGGTAAGGTATAAATGATAGTTAATACAGATTTTATTGAGAATAAATATAAATGCGGACACACAATTGCAAAATATCTTGTATATAAATGTCATTTACCTGTTCTATCTATGGATGATAATTCGTATTACTTTTCTAATACGGAATCATTGAAAAAAGCCCTTAAAACTATGCCACTGCATTTAAAATTGCTGGATAGTTTAAGCGGGAAAGGAGGTAAAATGTGAGCGATAAAAAAATAAAATTTTCAGTGGAAGACGCCACGATAATTAATGAAAATCCTAATTCAAACTTTGCCGTTTTATCTCTTGATTTCTTTGCTTCAGGTGATAATTTGCATGACCTATATGTTTCAGAAGAAACCCTTTTGAGAACAGCAGATACGATAAAAAACTGCCCGCTTGTTTGGAAATATGACGAAACATTAGACGATGTATATACTCACGATAAAGATGAGGTTCCTTGTGGTTTTGTTCCGGAAACCTCGGAGATAAAACAGAGAGTACTTCCGGATGGAAGAACAATGCTTTCAGTAGTTGCTTATGTATGGAAAAGATACACAGGCGCTTTACTTGGCTTTTTCAAAAGAGACGGTGGCAAAAAACCCGTTAGTGTTGAGATGAGTGTTTATAAAATGAAAAAGCTCGATGAAGAGAAATATGAATTACTTGATTTTAAATATGAAGGCATCACTATATTAGGGAGTTTTGTAACTCCCGCAATCCCGCTTGCTCATGCGCAGGTGTTATCATTTGCCGATATAGCAGAGGAGTATAACAAAGATTATAAAGAGGAATTTCCAAAACAATATATAGATATGGCAACCTCTACCCTTGTTACATTTCCTTACAAAAATATTGGCGATATAAATCCCTCCTTGAAGGGGATAACTCCCCCAATCAGTCTCGGTCAAGCTAATCAGATTGCGGCGCAAGCCGATTCTATTGGCTCGGATGGAGAAAAGAACGGGTGGGCAATTGCAATAGCTTCATTTAAAAAAACACACCATGTAGAAGACGGAAAATGGGTATCTAACAAAGCCAAAATGTCTTCAGGAGAAGAGTCTATGAATGAACCAGAAAATTTAATCTTTGAGCTTGAAGATGAGCTCGAAAAGGAGGATTTATCAGTGAAAGAGGAAAAAGATTTTACTTCCGAAAACGAAGTTATTTCCGAAAATTCTAATGATGAAAGCGTGGTAATTGAACCCGTAGATGCATCAATAGATATGGCTAAAGAAGAAGAAAAGAAAGAAGAAGAAGAAGAAGAAAAAGAGCCAGAAGAGGAAAAACCAGAAGAAGAGGAAGAAAAAGAAAAGAAAATATTTGAGTTCCCCAAGAGAGCTACTCGAGAAGCCATGAGCGCATTATTTGTGGAAGATGAAGATGTCGAAGATGAAGAAGACAAAGAAGACATTAAAATGGCTAGAGAAGAAATCTCCAAAGAGGAAGTCGAAGACTTTTCTGTTATAATGGCAGGTCTTTTTGCTAAAATAAATCAGATGTCAAAGAAAATGAAAGTCTATATGTCTGAAATAGAGCAATTAAGATTATTTAAAGCAAACATTGAGGAAACTCAAAAATCGTTTGCCGTCGAAGAAACCATAAGACAACTTGAAGAAAAAGTAATTATTCCAGAAGAAGCAAGAGCAGAAATGCTTGCGGAAGCAGAAAAATACTCCTTTTCGGATATTGAATTGTGGAAAACTTTATGTAAAGCAAAATCATTTGACTTTGTTGTTAGAGATAATAAGGAAGCATTTGCTAATGTTAAAAAAGCGGGATTGCCTTTTGGTGATTTACCGGAAAAATCTAAAACAGGCCTGTGGCGATAATCGAGGCTTGGTCAAACAAATTTTATTTATAAAAACAGGAGGTTTTTATTATGGCTGCTAATCATGGTATTTTTATTCCTCGCCAAATCGGAGCAATGAACGTGGATATTTGGAATCGCCACGCTATCTCTGGGAGTACAGTTGGCGATGTTGATAACGGGTCAGTTTTTACATTGACTGGGAAATCAACAGAAGTTGATGAGTTCGAAGTTTGGACTACTGCATTAACATCTGCATCTCCAACCGCTGACGTTTTGTGGATGGCTTATTCCGGTGAGGAATTTATGCCCTCTCTACAACCTGCTACAACTGCGGATGACGTCAAAGAATTTACAAATCTTGAAGGTAAGGTTTTCCCTGCCTACAGACCACAGGTACATGACCTTATTACCCTAAATGCTGATGCTATTTTAAGTGCATTCGCTGATGGAGACTTGTATTTAATTCCAGTTGCTGGTCAGAAAAAGTTAGATTGGTCTGCCGCAGACCCCGGTACTGGCTTATGCTATAAGCTCATCCAGACTACCACAATTGCTTTCGGCAGCACATCTTTGAACTCGAGCTTTGGCTCTGGGCGCGAGACTGCATACATTTTCGAATGTATCCGCGCATAATTATAAAAAGGAGAAAATTATGAGAATTCCTAATAATGTTTTAACTTTCGCGGGTTCAGAAAATCTCAAACCCTATGAACAGTTCGTTGACTACTACAATCACTATCGCGCTATGAATGGCGATACAAAAGTAGAATATCAGAAAATTTCAGAAGCAGGTAGAGAAATTAGTTTTTCTGAAAAAGAAGACCAATTAAATGCTGCTCTGAAGCGCGAGATTTTGCGCGTTGCTGGTATTACTAATTTCGATGCGTTCCCGGTTGCTTCGTGGCAGAATCATCCGACTTTACGTTGGGCAACATTCGCTGTTGTTTCAGCAATGATTGACATGATTCTTCCTGACGTTTTAGTCAGTAATGTCGGTTCTTATTCCGAAATCCGCAATATCGGTTGGGGTGATATCGCCCAATTTACCGTGAAACCAAACGAACTGTTTGTTGTTTCAAAATCAAGCCGCCTCGGAAAGCGCACAACCGAACTGCACAAATGGTATGCTGGTGAGGTTACTGTTAGCCCTGAACCACGCCAGATGACCGTTTATGTGTCACTGATGAAGGTTTTGGATGGCAAGGAATCCCTTGCAGAGTTTGTTCGCGTTATGATTAATTCCTTCGCTTACTCTCTGAACCTCGATATTTACAACGCTTTTTCCGCTGCAATGGAAACCATTGACAATACCCCAGTTACCGGATTGCGCGTAGCTGGTTACACCCCCGAAGAGTTTGCTCGCCTTTCACAGGCTGTACGAACTTGGAATGGTGGTGCGGGTGTTGTAGCTATGGGTACGCAGGTTGCTCTGTCCCATGTTCTGCCTGATAATGCTAACTATCGTTATGACATTAACAGCGAATATACCCGCTTGGGTTATATTAACAACTATATGGGAACCGATTTAATGGTTATGCCGCAAATGGCTGACCTATCAAATCCGTTTGCCCTGAGACTGCCCGATGACAGAATTTACTTCTTGTCTCCCGGCAGCCAGAAAATTGTTAAGGTTGTTCTCGAAGGTTCGACCTTATCATGGCAAGACGACACCTATGACCGCGCTAATTTGATGCAGGTTTCTACCATGTACAAAAGCTGGGGAACAGGGATTGTGACTAACGCCGTAGCCGGAGTAATGAGCGTCTAACATATAAAAATTAAAAGGGTGGGGTAATACCCACCCTTTTATTATAAATTTTAGGAGAGAAATGACATCACAAGGTACAAAACAGCTTTCAGATTTAGATGAAAAAAAAGAAATCGAAATCTTAAAAGCGAAGCTTGCTGAATTAGAAAAAAAGCAAGAAGTAGTAGAACAAACCAAAGAGTCTGCAAAAGAAGATAAGATAAATTTGGACGATTACATTCCAGTAATGAGTCTCGTCCCATACAGCCTTAACCTTTCTACAAAAGAAAGAGGACAGGGAAGTATAAAAAAATTTTCTAAATTTGGAGAGGTAAAAAGAATATTATATAAAGATTTAGTAGATATTATAGAAACCAATCCAAAGTTTCTTAGCGCTGGTTTTTACTACATACTTGACCCGCGTGTTATACGCTTGCATGGTCTAGATGATGTATACAGTAAAATACTTACAAAAGATAAAATAGAAGATATTCTTTCAGCGAACTCAGAGGAAGGTTTATCCCTGTATAATTCCGCTAACCCGGAACAACAGAAGGTAATTATTGGTTTGCTTATTGAGAAAATGGTTAATGATTCTGACTCTGTTGACTTAAATGTCGTAGACAGTATTGCTAGAATTTCAGGAATCAAGATTTCAGAACGAGTAGAAAATGCAAAAATGCTGCTCGAGCAAACAGCAATAAAACAGTAATTTTAAATTAAAAGGAGGGTCTTATGGGCACATCACTAAGTGAAATTTTCGATTTGTTTATGCAGACCGTTACAGACTACAGGCTCAATGACCTTTTCAACGCATCCGAAGAAGATTTTGAGAACTATTTGCAAGCATGGCTCGAATTTGCTATTATTGAGTTCGATATATGCAACCAAGATTTAGATTTTGATGAGGCAACAAAAACCTTTCCGGAGGTATTAACCAGAGAAAATAAAATAATACTGGCAACCCTTATGATGAAATATTGGATGCAGAAAAACGTTCAAGATATAACGCAAATGAATTTGCATGTTACAGATAGGGATTTTAGAGTTGCTTCCGAAGCAATGAACTTGAGAGAAAAGTCTATCCATCTTAACCATATAAAAGAAACTTGCTCACAACTTCTGCTTGATTACACTTATAAGAAAAACGATTGGAGCGAATGGCTTAATCAGACTTTTATGGAGGTGTAATATGAGCAATTATAAATACACCTTGGCATCTTTAGCTGCTGGAGCGCAAAAAGGTTATGAGCCAAAGAGTGACTATGTTACCTTATTCCAAAAAACGCTTGATGAGCAATTTTATAATGCCTCTAACTGGTGGACAATACAGGAAGAAACCTCTATTGGTTCTCAAATATTTAGAGATGTAGATGTAAGAATAAGCCATGTCATCAACGCAGAAACTGGTTTAAAGTTGGGAGATGATTGGAAAACATTGTATTTTAAAAGTACAAGCATCCCCCCAGAATTAGGAAGGTTTTACAATTTTGACGATAGTATTTGGTTGACAACGAATATAGAGTTGTATAAGAATTTAACTGCTACATGTACGATAAGGCGGTGCAATAATACACTTAGATGGATTGATGAAGCAACTGGAATTTTCTATGAGGAACCATGCGCTATAGAGTATTTGGTAAAAGAGCCAAGAGACTATGCAACGCAAGGCTCTCCTTTTAAAACACCCGGTGGTTTTGTCCACATTGATACTCAATTTAACTCACGAACAAATTTAATAAACGAAAACCAAAGATTTTTATTTGGAAATCCCGAGCATTGGACTGGCTACAAAGTAATTGGAACTGGTATAAATGACTTTAGAAATACTTCAACTTATAATTGGGGAGATGCAAGAATATTGACACTTGATTTAATTGCCGATTTTGTTAATGATGAGCTGGACGATATAGTTAACGGCATAGCGGATGTCAATACAAATTTGTACACGATTTCAATTACGGAAGATAGCTTTTCCGGTTTACCAGGAGAAGGAATACAGCTTCACGTAGATATAACTTACAATAATCATAGCGTTACTCGTGAAGTAGAATGGTCTTCTTCAAATATCCTCGCTGCAACTGTAACATCCTCTGGTTATGTAAATTTCATAGCTACAGGTAATGCTGTTATAACTGCCAACATAAAGGGAAACCCGGCTTCTGATACATGCGATATAATCGTATCTGAAACTCCGGAAACTAATTTTGAAATAAGAATATCCCCAAACAAAAATTATGTATTAGAAGGGGATACTCAGATTTTCCAAGTATTTTTGTATGAAGATGGTGCTGAAACCCCCGAATTGTTATCTATTACTTGTGACAGAAATGACGTCCCTTCTGAAAATTATACTTTTACAGGAGGAAGTGCAGTAAACAGCTTCCAAATTTTAAATAAAATAAAAGATGTAAATTCTTACCTTACAATAGAATGCAGTTCTGGTTCTATTGTATCTAAGCAATATAATATCTTTCTGAGAGGAGCATGGCTATATGACACCGCATGAGACACAAATAATTGGTACGGAAGCTTATAATGAATTCAGGCAATTTTCAAAACTATCTTATAATTGCATAAAATATCTTATGGATAATAACGAGTTAGTGTGGAAACTTCTGAAATATAGTACCCCCGATGCTTGGGATAAGCCGGATTTAACAAAAGAAGAAAAAAGCCAATTGATATATGCCGGGCAGCAAGATAGTTCTAAATACCACGTGTTCATGGATGGAAAGCAGCCAGATGTTCTCGTAGAGGAGATTTGTCTTTTAAGAATAATGCCTTATCATGCGATAGGCTTTAACAGGACACTTGGAAAAATAGAAATGAGCATGGAAGTTTTTGCACATTACAAAATAAACCACTTATCCAATTATACTACTCGAATAGATTCCATCGCCGGAGAACTTCTGGCAACCTTTAATGGGTCAGATGTCGGGGGTTTAGGGTTGATGTTTTTCAATGTTATGGGTGATGAAAGTAGCAGATTGTTCGAAGCGGGTCAAATACCATTCGGCGGAAAACAAATTATATTTACTACTTACTCGGCATAAAAATGGACATATCGCATTATATCACATATGATTTACCCGTTCCATACAGAAACATACTTATATATCCCATTACAGTTAAAGACTACAGCATGTTTTCGGCATTGGCTTCCTGTTTGACTATCGACAAAAATAGCATACCAAATCCCATTATAATAAGAATGAGTGATTTGGAATATATATATAAAAACGATAGGGTATCCGAGGATAAAGCGCCTTATTTACTATTCTTAGATAGATTATTATCGCTATGCCTTAAAGATGATAAAAGCTTTGAGAAGCTAGAGGAGAGTATAAACAGGTATAATCTTGATGAAAAAGGGAAGCCGTTCTTTGTAATAGATGGGGAGATATTTAAGAACAAAGATTTTCTCGAGATGAGAAATATTATAGCACAGCAAAATGATGTCGAACTCATTGATGAAAATATATCAAAAGAAGTACGGGATTCTATAGAAAAGGCAAGAGAATATAAAAGAAAGCTAAACGGGGAAAAAACCGCATCATTAGAAGATTACATTGTATCTTTATCCGTTGCGACGGGATGGAGCTTAGAATATGTATATAACTTAACTATACGAAAATTTTTAAAAAGTATAAGAAGAATGGATACTCTGGTTCATTATAAGATATTTTTACAGGCTTCTATGTCTGGTATGGTTGAGTTTAAAGATAAGTCTTTCATAAAACACTGGCTTTCAAATATAGATGATACCGACAAATACAAAGATGTTTCTGTCGGATTGGATGCGCTCCAAAACAAAATATCACTTGAAAGCGCAAAAAAATAAGGAGGTCAATTAATATAATGGGCAATAATGTTTTTATATATGAATTAATTGACCCCCGAAATGGCTTAGCGAGGTATGTTGGGGTAACAAAAAATTCTTTACAAAGAAGACTTAATCAGCACATAAGCGACGCAAAGCGGGGCGGAAAAAGTTATCGTTGTAAATGGATTAGAAAACTTATTTCTCTAAATCTTTTACCGGTTATAAGATTAATAGAAACTGTTTCAGAAAAAGAGAGAGAAGAAAAAGAAAAATATTGGATTTCTTTTTATGGAAGAGAAAATTTAGTAAATGGCACAGACGGAGGGGAAGGCGTACTTGGTTTAATTGTATCCGAAGAAACCAAGAAAAAACTTTCAGAATCCCATTTGGGTCAGACTCCTTGGAATAAAGGTGTCAACACCGATACTTCTCATTTGAAAGACTTTCAATTTAAAAAAGGAGAAACCCCTATAAATAAAGGCGTACCTCATTCGCTTGAGACTCGCCAAAAAGCATCTAATGCAAAATCTCACAGTCAATACTCAGGAGTATCTTATCAAAAATATTCCGATAAATGGGTTGCCCAAATAAGGTATTCAGGTACGTCTTATTATATTGGATGTTTTGATGCTGAAGATAAAGCCGCCAGAGCATATGATGTTGTATGGATGTGGCTGTCTCAAACGGACAGTATTATAAATTTTCCAGAACTTAAATATGAATATAAAAAGTTTTTGGAAGACAATCAACGCTTAGCCTTTGTTGCGCTAAGAAAAAAAATCAAATATCTATTAAAAAATGGAGGATTATATTATGGGAATTAGAAAATTTTTAACATCGGTAAACTAAAACTGCCGAAACGTATAGAAATATACGGAGTTTTTAGTAAAAAACTCAGCAGATAACTATATCGGTTAAAAGTCAGACATGATTGAGACCGAGGAAAGATTATTATAATTAAAGGATTTAATTAAATGACAATCGGGATATATTTTTATAAAAATACTATAAATAATAAAACCTAAGCGTCTCTTAGAAATAAATTTAATAAATCCAAATAATTATAATAAAATCCCTACAGACTGCGGGGTATGATAAGTAATTATCATACTGAAGTTATCCTCCTGTTTTTACAGGATGAATATACAGTCGGACCTGCATATATAATGTTAAAAAAAGAAAATGCAGAATTAGGTAGAAATTCCTAATCGCCTTATTTTAATAAGGTCATAAAAGTAACAGATTGCGCGGATGTTTACGCCTACGACGCTAACGATAACATTGTTTTTACAGGTAAAACTTTGTTAGATAGCTCAATTGAAGTTACACTAGGCTCAACCCCTGTTCGCGGCGGAATTGGTAATAAGCTACAATATATTTATTATCATACTGCGGAAATGAATGTTACCATCACTGATACCCAGTGGAATTTGGGAATGCTTGCTGCAACAGTTGGCGCTACTCTAGAGACTGGTAATTACTACAAGCAGGAAAACGTTACTACAACTGCTGGTTCTGGCTCAGTTTCTGAAACACCAATTGCTTTTGACGGCGAAACAATTTACGGTTGGGCTACTTCTTCAAGCGGCGCAACTCAAAAAATTGAATTTACCGGAAGCACCTTTACTTTAGCTGCAGGGTCATTCACTGAAGGTGAAGTTTTCTGTGTTCGTTATTATACAGCAAATACCACAACCGGTAAAGCCTTCACAATTGATGCTAATATGGTTCCCGGTATTGTAAAAATTGTTTTGGAATCACAGCTTAACTCCGCTGATGTAACCACAAATAAGATTGGTTTAATCCAAATTATTATACCAAGAGTTGCCTTATCCGGTGCTTTTACTCTGTCAATGACAGCTGACGGCATCGCTAACACTCCTTTAACTGGTATGGCACTTGCCTATACCCCAACAAGCGCTGCGGAAATTGACGCTTGTGGTGGAGCAAGAGAAATCTATGCTTACATTATTGAAGTTATTGACAATACAAACTGGTGGGACGATGTTGTTTCGCTGGAATGTGCTGGGGGTGATTTTGATATTGCTAACGGTGAATCTGTAACCCTTACGATATATGGTATTACCCAAGATGGTATATCTTTTAAAGTACCAAACGGGGATTTAACTTTCTCTACTTCCGCAAGTTCTATAGTAGAGGTTGTTGCCGAAACCGGTGTTGTAACAGGTGCGGCAGTTTCTGGTTCATCTCTAATAGAGTTTGAGACCGAGGAAGATACCACATCGGGTTCTCCGGCAGTTGGCTCTGTCACAATTACAATCGGTTAAAATAAATATTATGGGGCGGGTTTCCCCGCCCCTAAAGGAAAAATAATTATGGATGAATACCTTGATGTACCCGACGATGGGCCAGAACCGAAAATAGGTGAAGTAATGGACTTAGACGACCAAAAACCGGAACCAAAAATACCGCCATTAGAACCTGAAAAGCCGTCTAAAAAAACAAAGTCTATTCCAATTTCTATTGCCGAAGAACCAATTTCTACCGGATTTAAAGTTATACTATCTCGGGATAAATATTTTATTACTTCCAATGGTGTAAAAATCCAGCGGGATGAATCAACTAAAGACATAAAAAAGGGTGACCTTTTTTATATGTAAATAAAAGGAGAAAATATGTCATTAACAAATAAACAAATTTATGACTTAAATAACGCCATGAGTGCAAATCAGAATGCATCTGTTGGGACATTGCTATCAGATATTTCAGGCAGTTTTGTCGATATTTCAAGCACTGTTGACGAAATTTCAGGTAGTCTTGTAGATGTTTCAAGCACTGTTGACGAAATTTCAGGTAGTCTTGTAGATGTTTCAAGCACTGTTGACGAAATTTCAGGTAGTCTTGTAGATGTTTCAAGCACTGTTGACGAAATTTCAGGTAGTCTTGTCTATATAGATGACTTTGTAATGGGTAATACAGAATTTAAATATCCTTATGTAGCCGGAAGTACAGTACCAGTAAGTGACCCGTCTTTTTCGCTGTCAACCGAGGATATTTTCGGAGACCCAACCATAAATTTTATGGGGGTAGTGTGCTCTCTATCAGGAAGCCCTGTTGCTAACCATTGTATGTCAACAGCTACTATATCTGGCAGTATTGTAACTATAAATCAATGGAGATTTGATACTGGAAGTTTCGTAGCGTCTGCTTCAGCAAGTGATTTTGCAAGCATTGCTTTCGTCGCATATGGCGTTGGTTCAGGCCGCGTACCCCCCTCCGCCTAAACTAATAATTAGAAGCCGGTTAAAACCCGGCTTCTTTTTTTAAATAAAAACAAAATAAAATGGAGATTTTAAATGCTAGAAAATAAAGTTAAGTTGCAATTACAGGTTCCCGAAATTGTCACTATCGAATATGGGGATGCAAAAATAGAAGTTTTACCATATATGGATTTGGCGCAGCAAGTTGTTCTTATCAACGCATATATAAATGATTACTTCGGGAAAATAGAGGGTGAGCCTTTTGTCCCTTATTCGGAATATCATTATATAGAAGCAGAAACAAAACTTATATATTATTTGTTCCAAACCCATACTAACATTGATGTTTTAGATAAAGATTTTGACCAAAATATTTTGGCAGATGAGCGCCTCACAAGGACAATAACTAGCATGATTGTAAACTACGATGATTTTAAATTTAAACTGAATACAATTATTAAAGAGATGAAAGAGCAAATGGTTATGGCAACAGGAGCCGGGGCTGTCTTAAAAGGCATTGCTGATAAAATATCCCAAATATTGGATAGTATACCCGAGATGAACCCGGAAGACATTGAAAGACTTCAAAAAGAAGGCTCGGAAATGTTAGAAAGATTAGAAAAGTCATCTGTTTTATCTAATAAAAAAGATATAGAGGAAGAATCTCCGGAGTAAATATGATAGGTAAACTTAAACGTTCTTTAAAAGAGCGTTGCCCTGAATGCGGCTCAATTCTACAAGTGAGGGCAAGAGAAGTTTTAAAGATTGAAAAAGGCGTTGAATTTTATGTTTATGAAGATTATATCGCTTGCTCCAATAGAAATTGTGAGTATGAAAAAGAAATAGATAAAAAATCCGGGAGGAAGCATATTAATCCTTCTTGATGAAAGGAAATATAGTATGGGAGAAAATCAAGAGGAGAACTTTAATTATGAAAATTTAAAAGCAAAGGTTAAAGCTGATTTTCAAAAAAGATATTGTGATGGTACATCATCTGACGCGGGAAAACTTGCATTACAAACAACAGCAGATATTGCTACAATAGAAAGAGATATGGCGATTAACGCGACGCCACATATATTAAATCAGCTAATTAATAACCCGTGGATTGAGTTACTTGATAGAAGACAATCTGTTACTGTCGGTGATAAAAAAACATTCAAATATGTGTCAAGTTTTGCATCTTTCAACCCGGGTGAGGGACGTAATATACCCGTGGGTAATCTTAGAGATGCCGGGAGATACGGGAAATTTTTTGAAAATATTTTCTTTGGCGGTGGAGCCGATAATCTTTCAATACCAGACTATCTAGGAATGGCAAACGATGCCCCTCCTAATAGTACAGGAGAAGGAACAGAATATCTAAGAAAAGTATGGGTAGAAGTGAAGTCAAAAGTTTTAAAAGAAGGTGAGTCATTAAGAGGAAAGAGTGTTTCTCACTCAAAACATAATACTATATTAGATACTATTAATAATCTCAATAAGCAAAGTCAAAAAGAAGGGGATGCTGCAATCTTAGAACTTCAAAATAGAATTAAATATGAAATACTGAAGGGCTATGCCGAAAAAACACCTAATCTTTTAATTGCGGGGGTTCAAAAAAGACCTTATCAAGATATTGACCCCCAAAAGGGAGGGTGGAGTTTCCTTACAAAGGATGGATGGCAAACTTTAAATAGCCCAAAATATGCCTTTTATTTTAGTGTTTTAGAATATTTTGCAAGACTTATAATTGACCAATTAATTTTGCTTATAGATGAAGAGATTGTCATAACAAAAAAGATACTCCGTTCTTTTGATAGAAATGTTATAGAGGTAAAGACCGATAAAAAAGGGCTAATAACTTCTTTTGCTGTAAGTATTAAAATGGCATCACTGCCAAGCAAATTAAGCAAAGGTAACATATCTGAAAAAGTCAGAGAAAAACGAAGAATTTTATATAAAGACCAAATTGTATTATTTGATGCAACAAAAGATATAGAAATTGCTAGAGAATATTTTAAAAAATTATTAAATATATATAACAAGCAAAACGATAAAAGAACAACCGCAGAAATATACAATCTTGATAAAGAAACCGAATTTAAAATTTAAGAATAAAATACAACCAGAAATAATGTATAAAAAAGGAGTTTTTATGGAAGGATTTTGGACAACCGCCCTTGGCGGCGCATTAGGCAATGTTTTAAGTGCACTTTTAGGAATTGTGGTAACCGGTGTTACAACAATGGGTGGTTTCTATATCAGCAAGCTTTCTAAAAAACTTAAAATGGACAGCCTAGAAAAAGAAATATTTCGTTTTGTTAGATGGGCTGAACAGGCTCCAAGATTTGCTTTATCTGATGGGCAAGCTAAATTATATACTGTTCTCGAAAACGCCAGACTATACGCAAAAGAAAACAATATCAGTATAACGGATGAGCGCCTTGATATTATGGTTGAGGCGGCAGTTAAAGTTATGAAAGAGGCTGAAAATCCAATCTGGCACTCAAAAGATGAAGTAAAAGAACAAATAAAGGAAGAAATAAAAGAAGAGGCATTAGAAGAATGCTCGGATAAACCATTGGGTGTATTGAAACCCGAAGAAAAGCAACCCGGAGTTGAGGAAAAAATCCTAGCTGTGGGATAATTTTTAATAAAAGGAGATTTATAATATGATAGTTCCTATTTGGAAAAATAAGCAGGTTTGGTTAGCCGTTTTAGCAGTTGTGCAATCTTTAGTTTTACATTATCTCGCTGTTCCATCAGAGATTTGGCAATCAATTGATGCGTTAATTGTTGTATTAATTGGTGCTCTAACTGTCGAACAGGTTGCGACTATTAAAGCAGAATCCTATAAGGATGCTGCAAGAACGTATTCTAAAGCCGCAAGAGAGACTCTTGTTGAGCTAAGAAAAATGGAAAAGTAATATTTAAGCAAAAGGAAGCCCCCAAAAGGGGCTTCCTTTTTTAGGAGCGTAATAATGAAAAGATATGTATATGGATTAGATTTATCCTTAAATTCAACAGGTATTTGTATTTTTACCGATGATGGTAAGTTTGTAGAGACTTTAACCATAGACACACATAG
>Ga0209605_1002131_pt1 | contig 19849 bp, 21 predicted proteins | sample AD_UKC035_MetaG_FD_184408 | JGI IMG/M metagenome (GOLD analysis project Ga0209605, IMG submission 184408) | Active sludge microbial communities of municipal wastewater-treating anaerobic digesters from USA - AD_UKC035_MetaG (SPAdes) (version 2) | ecosystem: Engineered > Bioreactor > Anaerobic >...
GTTATAAAGTCCCAGATATAAGGGGAGATGCTTATGGAACTATGAACGACAAACAGGGGGGTTCTTATAAAAATATAGAAGTAAGCCAGACCAAAGGAACTTCCGACTGGGAAGGTTGGGGTACTGCTCTTAAACCAGCACTAGAACCTATTACAGTAGCAAGAAAACCATTAGGAGAAAAGACAGTAGCCGAGAACTGTTTGAAGTGGGGAGTTGGTGGAATAAATATTGATGGGTGTAGGGTGGGACACGATGAACCAGTAAAGACCACAACCAGAGATAATAAGATGTGGCTCGGTTCAATGACGAATACGGATACTATGGCAAGTGCCAATCCTACTGGTCGCTTCCCAGCCAATCTAATCCACGATGGTTCTGATGAGGTAGTAGGGTTGTTTCCACAGACAAAGGGTGGAACTGCTGTAAGAAGAAATAAAGGCATAGTGGCAAGTAAAAATGTGAAGTTTAATGCTGATGACCCAAATAATAGAGAAGATGTATGTTTTGGCGATTCAGGTTCAGCATCTCGCTTCTTTTATTGTGCTAAAGCAAGTAAGAGAGAAAGGAATATAGGGTGTGAGGGGTTGGAGGAGCAAACAGTAAACGATGGTAGAGAGAAAGATATAGACAACGCTTTCCAGAGAGGGATAACACCAAGAAAGAATACACACCCAACTATTAAACCCCTTGCTCTTATGGAGTATCTTGTAAAGTTAGTAAGCAGAGAAGGACAGGTGGTACTAGACCCATTTATGGGAAGTGGTACAACTGGTATGGCTTGTAAAAGATTAGATAGAGATTTTATAGGAATAGAAATGATGCCAGAGTATATGGAAATAGCTAAGGCTAGGATAGATGGGGTTAAGAAAGAGGATCAACTTAATATGTTATAATTGTATATATGGAAACAACAGTCATAGTTTTGTGTATTTTACTTGGCATTGCAGTAGTAGCTCTTGGAGTTATAGCCTCTCTGCAGGTGATAACGGGCTCTAGTGAGAGAAAGGAACTACAGAAGTTACTTAAGGCAAGAGATTTACCAGAGTTTACTACTTATGCACAGAAGCTCGAAGAAGAAGAGGTAGAAGATACTAGTAATCTGGTGGATTTAGAAAACATGGACACGGTAATACAGGAGGCAATAGAAAAGACTTTTAATAAAAAGGAATAAAGAACGAGGAGTATTAATCTAGTTTAGAATACAAATGGTAAGCACAGCTCAAGATTACGAGGAGAAGGGTCGTAAGAAGAAGTACGACAAAGAATATTGGTTATCCTATACTAAGGAGAAGTTTGATGAGAGTAGGAATTGGAGAGGCAATAATGTTGAACTTCAATGGTTTGTGAACTACATGTATTACAAGGGTAACCAGAATCTCAAGTATGACAGAGTAACAGGTACATTTGTTAAAGATAATCGTAACCCCCTAACATTCTATGTAAATCATACCTATATGGTATGTAGAGCAATTAGGAATGCTGTAATTAAGACACAGCCAACTTGGGATGTAGATGCCTTACCTTATGGTCAATTAGATGCAGACACAAGTAGAATATTAGGAGAATATCTTGCCTTCCAGTATGACAAACTAGGATTAGAAGACAAGACTAACAAGGCGTTGCTTTATGGATTACTTTATGGACTTGGTATTTACCAGTATGGATATGACGACAGAGCAGACAATGGAGAGGGTAATGTCTGGATAGAGGTACTAGACCCATTTGATACTTATATTGACCCGTATTGTACAGGAATAGAAGATGCTAGATATGTGGTTAAAGTTACAAGTAAGCCTTACGAGTTGATTGTAAAGAACCCTAACTATGACAAGAAGGTTGTAGAGAATCTATCTACTACAAGTAACTTATCTGAGAGTGATTATAAGAATCTTATACTTAACAATGAGAATAATGTAGCCAATAGTGGTAAGAATATTATCTTACACGAGACTTGGTGTGTTACTGAAGATGGAATAAGAGTAATTACAACAGCTAACAACGAGATTTTAAGGAACGAACTAACAGACTTTGACAAACTTCCATTTGAGATATACCAACCTGATATAAACATAGGAACTATTTATGGAGAAGGATGGGTTAAGAACATTGTTCCACTTAATAAGGCTATCAACTATCTTGAGACAAGTAGGCTTGAGTACAATATATTGATTAATAAGGGAAGGTTATTAGTACCAAAGGGTGCAGGAATAAAGAGTGTAACAAACCAGAACGGTGAGAAGATACAGTATAAACAAGGATTCAAGCCAGAGTTCTTACCAACACCACCAATGGGTAGTGATGTAGACAAACAATTATCAAGTCTTAATGTTTACTTACAGACAATAGGAGCTGCTAACGAGGCATTCATGGGAGTAACACCAACAGGAATTAAGAGTGGTATTGCTATTGAGACATTGATAGCGTCTAACTTTAACCAGTTATATGACCTTGTAAATAACCTATCCAACACCTTAGCAAGACTTGGAGAGGATATATTAAAAATGGGGTATAAGTATCAGTTACTCAGTAAACCATTTAGAACTAGTGAGGGAGATTACTGGTCTGTAATAGGTGGTGAAGCTCAAGAAGATGTAGAGAGATTAATGAAGACGATACAATTACCAAGTAATCCAGAGGTTAAAGTAAGAATAACAAGTGGAGTAGCACATACAAAGGAAGGTAAAAGAGATATACTAATGACTCTAAGAGCAGGTGGAGATGTAAGTAGGAAGACACTACTTGAGAACCTAGACATTGATGCAGAAGAGGAACAGCAGAGAATTGATGAGGAGATGTTACCTCAGATGCCACCTGAGATGGGAGAGATACCAGGAGGAATGTCGGCAGAGGCAGGTATGCCAGAGGGTATGCCTGTTTAGTGTATAATTAAATAAGGAATATCTTTAGTATGCAGTGGGTCCATCCTCGGCCCATTGCATAGTGGAGAGATTCACTTTAGCTCTTTACATCTGTTCTCTCGTAGAGGGTATGTCAGATATTGGGGTAATTACCCATACGAATATATCAGGTGCGAATCCTAGGGCATACCCTGTCCGAGGGAACAGAAATATATAAATTGTTTTAACCCGTTCGTCACTTAAGACGTTAAAATGTGGGTAAGTTTATGGAGGATACAAACTCTATTGCTGTAACACCAACGGATGCTCCCGTTACTGAGTCAGCACCAGTAGAACAAGCAACTGTAGATACTTCTGACACTTCGTCAGGTGAGACGCTAAATACACCAGAAGAGACACAGGGTACTCAGGCTCCCGTTGAATCTAAGTCTATCCCATACGATAGATTCCAAGAGGTAAACGAGAAGGCAAAGAAGTACGAAGCAGAATTAGCAGAACTCAAAAAGCAACAGGAAGAGGCACAACGAGTAGCTAGTATGACCCCTGACGAGAGGTTGCAAGAGCAACAACTCGCACAAGCCAAGGAGGCTTTACGCAAAATGGGGTTCATTACTAAAGAGGAGCAAGAGAGAGCACTCCAAGAGGAGAAGGCTCAGAACCTGTTTATCTCCGAGATGAACAGATTAGAAGGTAAGCATGACGGTAAAGACGGAATGCCTAAGTTTGTGGCTCGTGAGGTTGCAGAGTTTATGGACCAGCTTGCTGCTAAGGGACAGTACATATCTGACCCCGAGACAGCTTATAAGTTGAAGTTCATAGACGAGATAGCAGAGGCAAAAGCCAAAGCACAGAGAAGCACTGCGTATTCTGAGAAGCAGGTAGGGGGAATGAATCAGGTGGATGACACCAGAAGTTCAGAACTTGAAGCTGCTGCAAAAACAAGAGACTTTGTACAGTTTCTTAAAAAGCATGCACCAATGCCAAAGTCTTAATCTTTAGACGTTGTAAAGACATTGGAAAGGCGTAAATAGTCGCTGTGCTTTATAGGCTGTTAGGTCCTTGTATTATCGGGGACTTTTAATTATTAGAATTACTAAAATGGCTGTATATCAGACATACGATACAAAAACAAATCACGAAGATTTGACAGATGTATTAACAAAGATTGGTGACATGAGTACACCTGCTTTCTCAAGATTGAGAAAAGTAAGTGCAAAGAACACACTACACGAGTGGAGTACATACGAGCATGACGCTGCTGCGGTAAACGCACAAGTTGAAGGTGCATCATACTCTTACGGGACATTAACTGCTCCAAGTAGATTATCTAACTACACTCAGATATTCAGAAAACTATTCCAGGTATCTAATACCCAACAGGCAATAGATCCAGCAGGAATGGAAGACGAGTACGCATTTAGAGTACAGGTTGCTCTAGAGGCTATTGGTAGAGATATCGAGAAGGCTCTTATCAATGGAACAGCAAACTCAGGTGCTTCAGGAACAGGTAGAAGATTAAAAGGTATAATGGCATTCATTACAACCAATATCTCTACAGGAACAGGAACTGGAAGAGCATTAACAGAGGCTGAATTAAACACATTGATTCAGAACTGTTACTCCAACGGTGGAAGACCAGATTGGTTACTAGCATCTTACACACAAGTAAGGAAGTTAGCTGCTTTAATGAGTGCAGATAGAACATACAATGATGGCAACACAACAATGACATCAAACGTATTGGTTTACCAGAGTCCATTTGGTCAATTAGCAGTTGAAGGTGATAGTCAAATATCATCAACAGAACTCGCAGTCTTACAAAAAGATATGTGGGCTGTTGCTCAACTAAGACCAGTAAGCAAGATAGATACTCCAGAGACAGCTGACGCAAAGAACGGAGTTGTACATGGCGAATTGACTCTTGAGGCAAGAGCAGAGAAGATGAATGGTAAGATGACAGGATTGGCATCATAACATTAAGTCTTTTAGAGGATGCACAGGAGGGCGAAAGCCCTCTTTGTGTTATAATTAACTATGGAATTAATAGATGCAGACGGCAAACCATTACAAAGTAGTAAGTCTAAGGAGGAGGTTATTAACATCCTAAAGACTGTTAGACCTAAAAACAGAGAGCAGGAGAAGATATTGGCTATGGCAATAGGTATGAAGGTAGAAGATAGTCGCAAAAAGGCTATGAACAAGGGGTTAAAAGAGGGCTTTGAGGGTACATTCCAAGCAAATGCACGTATGAGAACCGAGAATGACGGATACTCTAAGGGTAGAACCATGCGTTTAATAGCTGCAATACCTAGAGAGATGGCTTATGTAGCACGACAGATATGGGGAGATGATGTTTTTACTAATAAAGAGAAGTTTAAGGAAGCCTTTGTTAAAGATGAGCTTGGTCAATACTGTTTAACAGTAAAACCAGAAGGAATCTAATCGTATATAAATTAAAACGAGGATAAACTCAATGAGTAACTCCAAGATTAAGGGTAAAAGACCCTTGCAAGTGCTATTTTTACCTGTAGATGACGGTGGCTGTGGCTGGATGAGAATAAGACAGTTTGATGAGGCGTTTAAGTTTAGGGATGATGTTAAAAGCTACCTTATGAATGGTAAAGAAGACGCCAATGAGCAGGTTGAGATGATTAAAGAGGCTGATGTAGTGGTAGGGAGACTAGGAGATTACCAGTATTTTAAGCTGATAAAAGAAGATATTGACCCTCACAAACCAGTGGTATTTGACCATGACGATAATACCATGGAGGTTCTACCTACAAGTGAGCATTATAAAGAGTTTGGTACTCAAGACGCTTGGGCTTTAGTTAATGGACAAGCAAGACCTATATGGGTTACTGGAATGACTGACGGATTTAATAGATACAAGAATATCTCTGGTCAAATGAACTTGCTTTATATATTAGCTGTGGCTGATATGATAACAGCCCCTGTTGAGAATCTGCTAGAGTATTATCTACAGTTTGGAAGTAAAGAAGTACAAGGGGGGATAACTCATAACTGTATTAACTTTAGTTTGTACCCAGAAGGAGAGTTTAAACCAAAAGACAAGAAGGATGGAGAGATCAGAATAGGGTGGCATGGTGGAGTAAGCCATTTAGGGGACTGGCAAGAGATTAAAGAGCCAATGACTAAGGTTATGAACGAGTTTCCAGAGGTTAAGTTATATGTTCAGGGGAGTTACTACAAGAATCAGTTTAAAGAGTTTGCTGATAGAATTATTAGAGCGCCTTGGTATCCGTTTAAGGGGTATTCTTTAGCTTTAAAAACAGCAGGACTAGATGGTGCTATTATTCCACTAGAGAGCAAGGCGTTTAATGAGTTTAAGAGTGAGATAAAGTTTAGTGAGTTTGCAGCACTTAAAGTTCCTATGGTGGTTAAGGATATGCTTCCATACTCAAGAGTAGCCAAAGATGATGAGAACTGTTGGGCTTATAAGACACCAGAAGAGTTTGAGGCTAAGTTTAGAGAGATGATACTAGATATTAAAAGTGGTAAAAAGAAGTGCAATAGACTCTCTGACAGGGCTTACAAGTGGGTTAAAAGGAACAGAGATATTAATGATGAGGCTGGGGAAGTTGTTAAGTTGTATAAGAGTTTACTGTTACCTGACAAACAGTTAGAGATTTTATAAGCATGGTATAATTATATATATAGATACTAACGAGGATGTATTTAATTAAGAAGGAATGACCATGACATTCTCGCAAATGCAAACAGAGGTAGGAGATTTACTCAATATGACAGTAAGTGCGACAAGCACTGTTACCACTACACAAGTACAAAGAGATTTAAACACAGCAAGAGACCTTGTTTTAAACAGGCTCTTAGTATTAGGGCAGAGCTATAATGTGAGAATTGCCAAGGCAGACTTGGTAGCAGACCAAGCCCTGTATTCTCTTCCAACAGATTTTAGGAAGTTTGTAAGACTAGAAGTAGGTTACGAGAGTGCAGCAGATAGAGTTAAGGTAGACCAGATAGACCTAAGTGAGATAGGAGACCCCAATATAGATGTGTTTACTACTGCTAATCCTAAGTACACAATAATAGGGAATATGTTTGAACTAAGACCTACACCAACTACCAATGTTACCAATGGGCTTTATATGTATTACATAGAGAACGTTGCTGATATGAGTGGGAATGACGACACATCAAGTTTACCATTAGATTATGATAGTTTGTTACCTCTTTATGCGGCTGCTAAGGGTAGTTATACTCTTGGACTTCACAATGAGGGTAATAACTTTATGGCACAGTTCAATTTAGGTCTACAAGAGATGGAGAACAATATCATTGAGAGGAATGTAGACAGTAATGGAACTATTGCTATGGTAGATGATTATGGAGGGCTATAATGAGTACAGCATGGACAGAAGTAGCAGACGTATCAACAAGTTGGACTGAGACAGCGGACAATTCCACTACTTATACGGAAGTTGCTGATGTAGATACGCAATGGGGTTTGTTTGGTGGGCTTATAAGGCTTTGCACAGAGGGGGATAGAAACGATTTAATGACAGAGGGAAGGACCGATTATATAGTAATAAGTCATGGCGAGGATGTAGAGATATGGACTGATACAGCAGATGTATCAAGTATTTGGACTAAAATAAGCGACATATAACATGGCAGGTAACAAGACAATAACCGAGCTAACGACCTTAGCAACAGTAGACAAGGCAAATGATTGGTTAGCAGTAGTAGATGTAAGCGATACGACAGCATCAAGTTATGGAACAACTAAAAAGGCTGTAGTCAATCAATTCATAGGATCAACTGGGATTCAGGGGGATACAGGTGTACAAGGAGACACAGGTGTACAAGGTGACACTGGCATTCAAGGAGACACGGGCATAACAGGTGCTACAGGTATTCAAGGCACAACTGGTGTTCAGGGGGACACAGGGGTACAAGGCGACACTGGTATTACAGGTGACACTGGAGCTGATTCAATTGTAGCTGGACCACAGGGTGACACAGGAGTACAAGGAGATACTGGAGTAGGAGCAAGTGGTGTAGCAGGAGCTACGGGTAGTGCAGGAGCTACGGGTACTAAGGGTGATACTGGTTCTACAGGTGCTAAAGGAGATAAAGGAGACACTGGTAGTACGGGTGCAACAGGAACTCATGGGGATACTGGAGCAGACTCTACAGTAGCAGGTCCTAAAGGAGATACTGGAACCAAAGGAGATACGGGTACACAGGGAGATTCGGGAGTTGCTGGTGCTGGTATAGATTGGAAGGGAGTATGGAGTGATGTAACGACTTATGTAACAAATGATGGTGTGTCTTACAATGGAAGTTCTTATATATCAAAACAAGATGCTAATACAAATCACTTACCAACAGATACTGCATGGTGGGATGTTTGGGTAGCCAAGGGTGAGACTGGCTCGGTAGGTGCAACTGGTGTAAAAGGGGATACTGGGGTTAAAGGTGATACAGGGGTAACTGGTAGTACGGGTTCGGTAGGTGCAACTGGTGTAAAAGGGGATACTGGGGTTAAAGGTGATACAGGGGTAACTGGTAGTACGGGTTCGGTAGGTGCCACGGGAACCGCAGGTGCAAAGGGAGATACTGGTAGTGCAGGTACAACTGGTGCTACTGGTGTGACTGGTGCAACTGGAACTGCTGGGGCAAAGGGAGATACGGGAACAGTAGGAGCCAAAGGAGACACAGGTGTTACGGGAGCAACAGGTACACAAGGTGATACTGGACCTCAGGGAGATACTGGAGTAATAGGTGATACTGGAGATGCTGGTGCGGCTGGTGTACAAGGGGATACAGGTGTGACTGGTGCGACAGGGGTGGCAGGAGCAACAGGAACAGCGGGTACTTCTTATACATGGGAAGGGACTTGGGCTACAAGCACAGCTTATGACCTAAACGATACGGTTGAGAATGACGGGAGCGGTTATGTATGTACTTCGGCTCATACTTCTGATGCTTCTACAGAGCCAGGTGTAGGTGCTTCATGGACAGATAAATGGGATTTGTTTGTAGAAGGAATAGGTGGTAATAGTATACAAGTAGACTGCTCGGGAGGAACATCAGACACCTATGGGGCATTGTCAGGACTGGTGAACAGCTCAAACACAGTTTATACAGTAAGCTTAGGCTCTTATGTATCTGGAAGTTTGAGAGTTTATCTTAATGGACAATTACAAACCCAAGGTTCTAGTGAGGACTGGGCAGAAACAACTCCAGCTTCAGGAACATTTACATTTGCAACAGCTCCTACAACAGGAGATATAATAATAGCAATTTATCAATTTAGTACAGGTTCAACAGGGAACGCTGATACAGTGGATAGTTTACATGCTTCTGCATTTGCCCCAGAGAGTGAGTGGAATGGTGGGTGGATAGCAGTAAGTGATACTTGGGCATATGCTTCTGCTACTACAATCACAGTTCCTTCAGGTGCAGCAAGTAAATATCAAAAAGGGGATAAGATTAAGATTACTAATAACTCTGCGACTAAGTATTTTTATATAGTTAGTGTAGCAGATACAGTTTTGACAGTAACGGGGGGAAGTGATTATACAGTCCATAACTCAGCAATAACTTCACCTTATTATAGCCACGTAGAAAATCCAATAGGATTCCCACATTGGTTTAAATATACACTTGCCTTTACAGGGTTTTCTTCAGACCCAACGGGCTACCTTGCAAGGTTTAATATAAATGGTCGTGTGGTTCACCTTGTTATTAGTGCTATAAATGGAACGTCTAATGCAGCAACTATGACTATGAGCCTTCCCGTAACAGCAACTTCTTTTGCTTCCACAATGGGGAGGGTTAGAGATAATAATGTAATGGCAGCCTCCCATTGTTATATTTCTTCTGCAGACTATACTGTTGTTGCTTTTGGAAAGGCACCTACGGCAGATGGGGGCTTTACCACAAGTGGAACGAAGGGTGCTCAGTTTGAGATATTTTATGAGATATAGCTTAACTTTAACTTAAACAACAATGGCTCAGACAACTTTAAAATATAGACAAATAGCAGGAGGACTAGACGGCTGGATACCAGCAGAACAGACTTGGACTTATGCTTCGGCTACAACGATTACAGTTCCTAGTGGTGCAGCAAGTAGGTATCAGAAGGGCGACAAGATTAAACTAACCCAGACAACTGTTAAGTATTTCTATGTGGTTGGTGTAGCAGACACAGTCTTGACAGTAACAGGTGGAACAGATTATACAGTTGCAAATGCAGCGATTACAGATAATTATTTTAGTAAGATATTAAACCCTCAAGGGTTTCCACAAAGATTTGCTTATACTCCTACTATAACAGCAGGAAGTGGTACATTTACGACTGTATCTGCAAGTGGAGAGTTTACACTAACAGGTAAAACAGTTTGTGTGGCTGTTACTATAACGATAACTACAAAAGGCACTGCAAGCGGAGCTGTTATATTTACAATACCAATAAATATTAGTAGTTCTAGCTTTATCTTCGCAGGGAGAGAGAATGCCGCCACAGGGAAGATGCTACAATGTCTTTACAACGCTGCTGATAAGTTATCTATTTTTGATTATACAGGAACTGCAATGATAGTAGATGGGTATGTTTTAAGAGCATCTGGTACTTACTTAATAGCATAGTAGCCTTTAACTTAACCCTTTAGTACAACGAGTGATTTTAACTTGAGAGTGGATTAACAATGGCAGTAGTAACAATAGACAGTTATAGTGAGAGTAATAGAAGTGCAGATTTTACTTTTGGTGCTGCCACTTCTCAGGAGCTTTATCTTGCACAGTCCTTCACCTGTAGTGATGGTATTATATTGGATAGTTGCAAGTTTTATCTCAAAAGGTCTGATATCGTAGATGGTGGAACATTATATGCAAAGGTCTATAATCTTACAGGGACTTATGGAACAAACTCTTATCCCAGTGGAAATGCCCTTGCCACTTCTGGTTCAGTTGCTGTTAGTAGTATAGGCACTAGCTACTCTTTAGTTACCTTTAGTTTCTCAGGTGCAGGAAGAATATCCCTATCCACGAGTGGTACTTATGCAATCGCTCTTTATTATGCCTCTTACGATACAAATAACGACGATATGGTTCAAGCTGGGTATGACTATACATCTTCCTCTCATGGTGGAAATCTGTCCTATTATCGTTCTGGCTCATGGGCTACAAGTGCAAACGATTTTATCTTTTATGTCTACGGAGACACCGTTGCCCCTACAGTAACAACGCAGGCTTGTTCAAGTGTAACTCATAACACAGCAACAGCAAATGGAAATGTAACAGCCACAGGAGGAGCCGCAGTCTCAAGACGAGGGTTTTGTTATAAAACAGGTACTTCTGGCGACCCTACAACAAGCGACACGACTGCTTATGATGATGGAACATTTGGAACAGGTTCTTACACAAAAGGATTAACAGGTCTTAGTGCTTCAACAGGTTACAGAGTGAGGGCTTATGCAGTCAATTCGGTAGGGACTTCTTATGGAACAACTGTACAATTAACTACACAGGGTGCAGATGCTCCAGTAGTAAGCACTACAACGACAAGTAGACTAGACAGGAAGTGCGTTATCTTTGGGGGGAATGTAACAGACGAAGGGACTGAGACTGTAACAGAGAGGGGTATTTACTATGGAACAGACGAGTTTAGTCAAACTAACAAATTGACAAGTGCAAGTGGGGCTGGAGCTTATTCTATCTTTTTATCAGGACTTACTCCGAATACAAAATACTACTACAAAGCCTTTGCTACCAGTTCCATAGGAACTTCTTACGGAGATATACTAAACTTTACTACAGGCAGTGATAAGCCGGAGGAAGATTCTATACATTACTTACCACCCCTTAACTTGACTTAATGGTATAATATATTATTAAGATAACGAGGATACCTCATGGACAAATGGCAAGAAGCTCAAGAGTGGGAAGCAAAATGGTGGAACACCTGTGCTAACACTGTTTGGGAGGATGTTAAGCAAATGGCACTGGCGCCATATTTAGGGCTCAAGATTATTCCAAACGCATACACCAATTATAGAATACCAATGAACAACGAGAGAGTTTTAGATATAGGAGGGGGACCCTCTTCTTTACTTCTTAAATGTGAGAATGTTAGAGGTACAGTTGTTGATCCATGCGACTATCCTAAATGGGTAGGGCAAAGATATAAAGAGGCTCATATAGACTACTACAAATGGAAGGGAGAAGATATTCCTTGTATTGATGAGTGGGATGAGGTTTGGATTTATAATGTACTCCAGCATACAGAAGACCCTCAAAAAGTAATACAGAATGCTAAGAAGCTAGGTAAAATCATAAGGATATTTGAGTGGGTCAATATGGGTATCAATGACGGGCATTTACATTCCTTTACTAGAGAGCAACTCGAAGAGTGGCTTGGTGGTAGAGGGCAAGTAGTTAAACTTAGTAGTCATGGGCTTTTTGGTACTGCCCTTTATGGGATATTTGGAGGGAATAACTATGGTAATTAGAGATAAAAATGGAAGGTTTGCCAAGGGTAATACAACCAACTGGAAGGGTGGAATTAGATTAAGGAGGGGATATGTGTATATATATTCGCCAGACCATCCATATAAAGATAATAACAATTGTTATCCAGAGCACAGACTGATTATGGAGAAGCATATTGGCAGGTATTTAAATAGAGAAGAGATAGTACACCACATTGACGGGAATAAGGCTAACAATACTATAGATAATTTGATGCTCCTTCCTAACAAGGCGGCACACAAAAGATATCACAAAGAGGTTGGTCTTAATACAAGATTCAGGGCTGGGCATAAGGCAAGATTAAAGACTTGGGTAAATACTGAGAAGATTGTACTACTCAGAGGGAAGGGAATCCCTTACAAACAGATAGGGGAGATAGTCGGCTTATCTAAGTCTGGCACAATGAGTAGATATAAAAGATATATTATGTGTCGGACAATTATCTAAAATATGTAATCACAAATCATGGGTATAAAACATCCAACTGTGTCGTTCTTAGATAAAACTATGATACCTAGACAGAAGAAGTTTAGGATACACATAGTGGGGCTAAGCCATTTACCCGTAAACAATATGTATGCTGGTTGCGCTTTTACTTCTAAGGTATGGAAGATATCTAAAATGCTAACCGATTTGGGTCATGAAGTCTACGTATACGGAGCAGAAGGTGGTAACCCAATATGTACCGAATATGTAGTAACACACTCTCTTCAAGATATTAGAGATGCGTGGGGAGATGGGGATAATAGGTTTGACATAGGATATGACTGGAGAAGCGGAATGTTCAGACATGATATAAACAAGCCACAAACAGAGTGTACCAAGAAGTTTATAGCTAATAGTATTGCAGAGATAAATAAAAGGAAGCAACCTGACGACTTTTTAATGATAATGCAGGGATATTTTAACAAACCTATAGCTGATGGAGTAGATTTGTTCTTAACAATGGAGCCAGGAATAGGATATAGAGGTAGTGTCCCTAAGTTAAACAGTGGTAAAACAGTCTATAGGGGCTTTGAGAGTAGTTATATAATGAACTTTACATACGGTAGGGAGAACGCAGCTACTGGAGATACTCCTAATGGTGCTTATTATGATAGGGTATTCCCTAATTACTTTGATAACAAAGATTTTATCTATAAAAAGGATAAACAGGACTACTTCTTCTTTATAGGGCGTTTAATACACCGCAAGGGAGTACAGACTGCTATAGATACCTGCAATGCACTAGGTAAAAAGCTAATAATAGCTGGTCAAATGGATGAGAATGAGAAGATTAACATGAACTATCCTAATGTAGAGTATGTGGGATATGTAGATCCTGATAAAAGAACTGAGTTAATGGCTAGTGCAAAGGCTTGTTTTATACCTACTTGGTATTTAGAGCCCTTTGGAGGTACAAATGTAGAGTCTCAGCTTTGTGGAACCCCTGTTTTAACTACCGATTTTGGTGCGTTCTTAGACACTGTGGAGCAGGGTGTAACAGGTTTTAGATGCCATACTCTCAACGATTTTGTGCAATGTGCCAAGTTAGTAGATACACTAGACCCTAAGATTATACGCAAAAGAGCCGAGAGATACCTTATGAGTAATATGATGTGGGAACTTGAGGACTGGATGCGAGAATTATATCAGGTATATTTATCTGCAACAGTACCAAACACAAAGGGCTGGAGTTTAATAATGGTATAATTATATATAGAGGATATTTACTTTATATATATCGATATGCGAAGCAAACGAGTTACCCAGAAGTATATTGATTTTAGTGGAGGGTATCAGACATTTACATCTCCTCTACTTCTAAACATCAATGAGTCCCCATTTTTATATAATGTAGACATAAGTAAACCAGGAATACTAGGCAAATCATTAGGATTTGCTCAAATAGGTTCTGGCACTGGATCAGGAAGTAATAGGGGTGTTTATGCCTGGAATAAAGAGAATGGTAATAATGAACTTTATCAGGTTTATGGTTCTGACCTATATAAGTACAATGGAAGTTCATTTGCGTCCATTGGTAGTGGATTTGGAAGTGGTACAAGCCCTGTTGAGTGGGCTGTTAGCTTTATTAACACAGGAACTGGAGTAGGAACAGCGGCGGAGACCTTTGTAGAGAGGTTGTATATCACACAGGGATTAGACGGTACTATGATGTATACGACTGGTACGGATATATCTGCAGTTGCTAATACCTACGCAAAGCACTTAGAAGCATATAAGGGAAGACTGTATCTTGGTAATGTAAAGATAGGCACTAAAACATACCCATCAAGAATTGTATTTAGCGAAGTAAGTAAAGACTCCTTCCCTGATAACAATTACTTTGACGATATGGGAGAAGGTATTACAGCCTTAAAAGAATATAGTGGTGCTTTATTTGTGTTTACACAAAATAAGGTTGCAGCTTGGGACGAGTATAGTTTAACAATGCTTAATGTAAATGGTGGTACTACTAACAAAGAGACAGTACAAGTAACTGAGAGTAGACTTCTTTGGTATAACCGAGGAGGAGTTTATATGTATGCTGGTGGTACAGAGGCAACTCTAATAAGCAGACCAGTGCTAGAGTGGCTAAGTGGTGTTACAAGTGCCGAGAGTGTAACTGGAGGACTTGATACAAAGGGAAGATATTGCTTGTATCTTGGAGATATTACCTATAGTGGGACTTCTTACAGTGATGTTGTACTCAGATATGATGTATTACTTAATGCGTGGGATGTGTTAGTAAATAGACCCTATAAATACTGGACACGCAACAAGGCGGCTGGTGTTTATGAGGTTTATACAACAAATCCAGATGGACAAGAAGTATGGCAGATAGATACGGGTTATGCCCTAAATGGATCGGCACAAGGGAGTGTGTATCAGACACCTAAGTTGTTTGGGGCAGCAGAGAATGTAGACGATATTAAGACAGCTTATGAAGTACAGGTAGTTTATAAGCCCACTAATGTTACTGATTACTTAACAGCACAATACAGAATAGGTGGAACTGGGACTTGGAGTAATATTGAGAACACAACAAGTAATGTTAATTTATCTGGCACAGATGAGATTAAGGTACAAAGTCTTAACATACCATCTAAAGCAGCTGGTAAGTTTATAGAACTTAAACTATCACATAGTGCAAGTGGCTCAGGATATGAGCTATATGGTGTCAATTTAATCTATGATGTAGAAGCACAGGAGAATCACTAATGCTAACAATGACTGCAGAACAAATAAGGAACTCTCTGGGACAATATCTAACTAAGCCCTTAGAGGTAACAACTGGAACATTATCAACACAGCAAACAGTATCGGCTACTTCTTTGTCTACTGGTGGGCTTAGTGGGGATTTTATAATAAAGCAAAATGGTAGGATATTAGTTTATGATGGAACTACATATCGTGTTGTAATCGGTAAGTTGTCATAAAAACACAATGGCATACGGAATAAGAATATCTAAAGATGGTGTGGATGTAACAAAAGATATCACTGATACGAATAAGAAGGATTTTGTTTATATCAGTGATGACAATTCTCCAAAGGTTTATTACGCTGGATTTGTACAGGGTCCAGATGCGTTCTCTGGCATTACGTATACCCACAACCTAGGATATATCCCAATGTACTTTATGTTTATTACAGACTCTGTTAGTAATCCCACTTTTTATTCTGCAACCAGGAATACATTGGCTTCAACCAGTGTTATACTTGAGACGATTGGTCAATATGGGTATTTAGTAATATTAAACGAAGGCAACTAATGGCATACGGAATTAAAACATCTAAAGCTGGTGAGAACGTATTAACTACTGGTGTAGAGAACCTTCTTCTAGATACAAGTTACCCACTACTTAAAGTTAAATCTCATGGAACTGGGACTTTGAGTGTGTCTGACGGGGATAGCGATTCGGATACTATTACTCATAATCTTGGATACATTCCAAAAGTCTTGGTCTATGGAGAGTTTTATAGCGTATATTCTGGGGCAAAAAGTGCATATTATAGAAGATATCCCATAAACGAGTTTCTGTCTACATACTATTCAAACTTTACCTATACAATTACAGATACGCAATTAACTATAAATGCAGAGTTTTATGATGAGAGTTCTTACTCTGGAACATTTAACTACTTTTATTATTTATTTTATGACGAGCAATAATGGCAGATTACGGATTAAAAGTGTCTTTATCAGGTAAGGATATAAGCTCTACAGATTTAGATGATTTATCACTAGATAGTGGACATTCAAATCTGATGTTATTAGAGAAAAAGACCTTATCGTTCTCGGCACTTCAGGGACAAACAAATCAATCTGGAACAGAAACTTATAGCCATGGATTAGGATATGCACCATTTACACTTGGTTTTGTTGAGTACCCTCTCTATACGGACACCATATCGGACATATTACCCCATGTTTATGACAATGCAACTCCTTATGGCTCTAATATCTATATTGATGTGGCATTAACAATTACAACAACACAAATACAACTCGCATGGAGTGTAGAGCAAACGGTAAGTGGAGTACCAGAGGGGTTAGATAACGACATAGACTTTGATGTAACATTACATATTTACTCGTTTAAGCTAGGGAGCTAGTTTTATAGTATGTTATAATATTATATATCTATAAGTGTTAATATAAACGAGGAGCATTAACTTAGAATAGGACACAAATGGCAGCAGCTCCACTATATCAGCAGATTATGAGTGTACCAGGGCTAACAGGTACATGGAAACAAAGATTATCACAATACTACAAAGCACTAACAGGAAGGTCTTATACAGGTACTAGAGACCAAGGTATTTATATGTTGGGACAAATTGCCAAGGGCAACTACCCTCAGACATCTGCACAGACACAAGCAGCAGTAACTCCCGCAGAGTCGGCAGGAACAATAGCCGGTAGAGAAGCTGGAGCAGCAGTGGCTTTAACACCTTTTAAGGAGGTTTTACCATTTGAACAATACTTCCCAACAGAATTAGCACAGGGGAGTGCACAACAGGCTTATGCTAATTACTATGCCCCTATCGTACAAAAAGCACAAGAAGAGTTAGAGAGTGGTTATGCAGGAAGAGGATTAACAAGAAGTGGTCTAAGAAGTGGTGCTGTTGGAGATTTATACAGGCAATATGGGCAAAAACAACAGGCAGGAGTTGAAGCAGATGTACTACAGCAAAAAGCATGGGCAAAAGAAGAGTATAACAAAATGCAAAACTTGTATGAGGAGAGTGAAGGTAAACAAAAACCAGCAGCAACAACTTATACGCCATACAAGGTGGCAAAACCAAAAACAGCAGCAGGTACTTATGGAAGTTCTTATCTTGACTGGCTTAACAGAGCCACAAGAGTTTAGTTTAGTATAAATAAAAATGGCAACAACAGAGCAAAGACTAGCAGAATATGAGGATTTGTTTAAGAAGGCACAGTCCTATGATATGAACAAGTATCAACAAGACTTCCAGAAGGCTTATAACGAAGCAATGAACTATAATCAGGACCTAATTCAACAGAAGGCATCCTCTTTGGGAGAACTACAGGCAGTAGCACCTACTTTAAGAGAAAAGTATGCTAATTCTCTTATAACAGACCCTACAGTACAAATGTCTTTAATAGCACAAGCAAGACAAGCTCCAATAACAAACTGGGGACAGGCAGTAGACTTACTTAGTGCAAGAGGAGCTAAGTATTCGGACATTTTAGGTAAGGCACTTGGAAGTTATCAGACAGCAGCAGAACAGGCTAATACAGCGGCAGAGAATGCTTGGAGATTATATCAAGACGCTGTAGCACAGCGAGAAGCAGCAAGGGCAAGAGCAGCAAGTTCTAGGGGTGGAATAGATTTGGCAAGTTTACTTGGATTAGGTGGTGGTGCGACAACTGCAACTGGTGGTGAGATTTATGAGATACCAGAAGGTGGTACACAACTTACAAAAGGTGGATTAATAGCCAATCCAACAACATGGGTAGATAGATTAGCAAATCAAGTATTACAACAAAGACAGGCAAAGGGATTAAAAGATGTTCTTAAAGCATATTCAACTTCAACTTTAGAACCATATAAAAATATAAAGAGTATTAATGATGTATTGTCTATTCCAACTCGTATGGGTAGTGTTTATACAACGATAGGTTCAGATATATTTAGTAGATTATTTAAAAAGAGATAAATATGGCATACAGACAAGTAACTAGAGAGGAGTTAGAAGATTACCTAAGTCGTAATCCAGGAGCCTCTTATAGAGTAAATGGTCAAGAGTATACTGCACCGACAGAGGACAGTAACCAAAGCGGTCTTATGAAGATATTAACAAGCCTAACAAACCCATTAAGGATGGTGGGTGGTAGTGCTTATTCTGCAATAACTGGCAAAGAGAAGGACAACCCATTCTTAACACAGTCCGAAGAGCTAAAATATGCAAAAGACCCAACAGTAGCTGGTACTAAGGCGGCAATAGGGTTAGGCTCATACTTATTACCAGTTGGAGCCGCTGAAGGTATTACATCCGCCGGTGGTAGGATAGGAAGTGCAACCGTTAGGGGGATTACGCCTGGTGCTATGGGTTCCTATGCTTTAAGCCAAGAGGGTAAGGAATTAGAATCAATACTGGGTGGTGCAGGACTTGGTGCTGTTATGGGTGGTGGATTACAAGCAGTAGGAGAGGGAGTCAGAGCAATTAAGGGTGCAAAGATAAGTAACACACTGGCAGATATGTCTGATGACTTAAAAACTACTGCATATAAAAAGAAGATAGGAATGGCACCAACAGCAAAGCAGGGTAAGTATGATTTGGTAAGAGATAGTATGAAGTTAGCGAATAGCGAAGGTCGTAAGATTACCAGTGCGGAAGATTTATACCAGTTTAGTGATGAGTTATTTGGTAAATATGGGAACACTGCAGATGATATGGCAAGAACATTTGATGACATGGGTGGTGCAATATCAGTAGATACAATTAAAAAACCTATTTTAGAGAAGATAGCTTCTGTTAAAACACCAGAGTTAAAAGCACCTTATCAAAATGTATTAAACAGTATAGATGAGGCAGTAGGTGGTGCTAAAACAATATCAGCAAAGGACTTACTACAACTAAGAAGAGAGTGGGGTAACTTGGGTAACTGGAACCAATTAACACCAACAGCAGAACAGGCAACAGCAAAAGCATGGGAGCAAGTATATAAAACAGCAAACAATACTCTTGATGACACTTTTACAAAAGCAGGGTTATCAGGGTTTAGAGACATAAATCAAAAGTTAGCAACAGCAATAGAACAACAGAACTGGGCAAGAAGAGCAATGGCTGGTAGGGCTGGACAGCAAGTATGGACTGATATGGCACAGGATGCAGTTATGTTTGGAACAGCACTAGGTGGTGGTCCAGGAAGTATTGCTGGATTCTTGGGTACAAAGGCATTACAAAGTCAGGGAGAGAACATAGCAGCAAAGGGTTTAGATATAGCTTCTAAAGTGGCAGC
>Ga0209605_1002132_pt1 | contig 19847 bp, 16 predicted proteins | sample AD_UKC035_MetaG_FD_184408 | JGI IMG/M metagenome (GOLD analysis project Ga0209605, IMG submission 184408) | Active sludge microbial communities of municipal wastewater-treating anaerobic digesters from USA - AD_UKC035_MetaG (SPAdes) (version 2) | ecosystem: Engineered > Bioreactor > Anaerobic >...
CCCGATTACACCTGCTGTTTCGCTCAATTCGTGATTGATCGAAGCAAAATACTTTCGTTATAATTCCCTTATTAATGGAATCCAGCAGTAAAGCAAATTCAGGCCTGTCTTTAATGTCATCCTTTGTTCCACTTATTGCTCTGTCGATATAAGATTTATATTCGAGACCCTCCGATTTGGCAAAAGCGATACCTTGCTCCAACTGTGTTTCAATTGAGACATCTTTACCTTCTGCTTTATGTTTGCTTATCCTGCAATAAATGCCGATCATCAGAAAAGGATTTGAAAAGGCTTAAAGTTAATCATTAGCTGCAAATGATAAAATACAGTCACATAGTTACACATTTAGGATTTCGGTAGATAGTTCAAATTTTTTCAGAAATTTTTTATAAAAAATTTCATCCCAAAAGATATATCGGGCCGGAATTTTTTCCAGATTTTTTTCAGGTCAAGTATTTATTTATGTATCACCCCTCCTTAAGAAATAGCATACCCCAGGGGGGGGAGGGATAACGGGGGATACCCACTAAACATAAAAATATGTACACATTTTGTAACAAAACAAGGTATTTCATTCTAAGTCAGAAAATGAAACTCAAGTCATTATTGTTACGTCTTGGATGTTATTTTTGTCCATCATGGCACTACATTGATAATGATTGTATATGCACAACTGGAAAGGTTCTAAAACTGAATAAGATTTATAGTTTCGTTGAAGGGGGGACAATTGATATTGTACGATTAAATGATGTTCATCTTGAAAGAGGTTTTTTATATTGCAGTTTGTTTTTCTTTTCAAGTTATAAAATAATAACATTACGTCAGTTGATGCTAAAAAGTAACCGAGTATCCTGGAGGCTTCTGGATGATGAAGAATATGATGAAATAATGTCCAGAAAATTATGGCAGGAAGTTTGCGACCAGGATGAATTTCTGGATATTGATTTCAATAGTTAATTTCGAAATTGTCATGCCTCGTTCTCTGGCAATTCAAGAATATTATCTTTTGGCCCAATTTCTTTTAGCTGTGGTATCGAAGTACCGGCAATTCCTTTGATTGATCCGATAAAATGATTTGTATTCAGCAATACTTTCTGAAGCTGCTTTTCACGCTCCTTCCAAATCCGTTCCATTGCACGTTTCTCCCTGATGTAACTATCTTGAAGATCTGAGAAGCCTTCGATAATTGCGCTTATCTGCATCATAAACTCATTGCTTGTCAGGTAATCGTAAAGCATTTGCATTTTTTCACCCTTATTGGTCTGTGAAGAAAATGCTTCAGATATCTTTAAAAGACTCTCCCTGAGAATAATCACCAGACCTTTAAAATCAAAAAAAGAACAAATCCAGATCCCGTCCTTCTGGCCAATTTTTTCAATCCCTTCCGGCAAGGCTTCTGTAATTATAACAAGAACATCAGCTTTGACTGTCAGAGCATCAGCTTTCAATTTTGGGATCCAATCATTGACAAATGTCTTCGTTCTTTTACTTTCATATAAGATTTTGCCACAATCAACTCCAAACCGGTTCCTGACTGTGTGAATTACATCAGCACCTTTTATACCCTTACCTACTTCTTCTATCAAATCTACAGGGAACATATTCCTCAGGATTTCTTCGATAGCCAATTCCTGAACCTCACCCTGAACCTGCATTGATCCTTGTTCAGCCTTACGGCTCATTTCTTCCACCTGCTTTTTCAGGGACCCGATCAATTCATCACGTTCTTTAATCTTCAGTTCTACTCTTTCTGATTCACGTTTTTGTATGGTTTCAGTTTCTTGTTTCAGTTTATCAGTCAGAGTCTGTTCATATTTTAAAGCAAGGTCCTGTTCCTGGTCATTAAGCTTCCTTTTCAGTTGTTCATTTTCAATTTTAGCTGTTTTCAGATTTGATATTTCTGTTTTTGCATATTCTGCTTCCTCTGATAGGGTTTTAAGCTGTTGCTCATACTGTTTTTCGAACTGGTTCTTCAACTGTTTAGTGGCTTTAACAGATTCTTCTTTAAGTTTCTCAGCCACCAAATGATCAATGTTTGCTTGCTGTTCTCTGATTTCAGTTTCTTTTTGTTTAATGGCATTTTCCTTCTCCGTAAATTCTTCCTGAATCTTTGAAATGCTTTTGTTCATCTCATTCCGGTACTTTTCCTCAATTTGCTGGGCAAGTACATCCTCGACATTGAATTCATGCCCACATTTGGGACATGTAATCCTGGTATTTGCTGGCATATGTTAAAGTTTTGGTAATGACAATAGATTTATATAAAGGCTAATTGAACAATAAAGTTAAAAACAAATAAGATATCCTACATTTTAAAAAGTAAGAGCATCGTATGTTTGTAATAGCTCGTCCCGTGTGATTCCCAGATATCTTCGGGTAACAATAACAGAAGAATGGTTAAATAGCTGGCTTAATTTAACTAACGCCATTTCAGCATTGGTGCCAGCTTTATTAAAAACCTGGCGTCCAAAAGTTTTTCGCATGCTGTGGGTGGAAAAATTGGTGACATTCAGGTTATATTTTGTTTTAATGTTTTTGAATATAGCATTCAGCCGTTGTATCGAATATGTTGTATTCTTTTGACTCAGGAAGATAGGTTGTCCATCTGATTCCGGCCTTATGGAATCATAACATTCCTTAATATGCTGTTTTAATTGCGGATTAATTTTAATCTCACGTCTTTTGCCAGTTTTCTTTTCGATCAACACAAAATCATTTTTACCAAGGATATCGACCCATTTAAGTTTTAGTATATCACTTGCCCTAAGACCCCAAAAGCTACCTACGGCCACAAATAATGATATTTCGAATTTTTTGTCATTAAATAGCTTCCTGATCAGATTCAGGTTCTGATCCCAGCTTAGGAAATCTGCAGTTGTTTTGCTGTATTTAGCGCTCATAAAATGTTCATTTTTGATTGGTTAAACATATAAGTGAAATAGCAGTTTTTTATTGCCTTTGATTTCGCATTATTAATCAGACACTTATAAGTAAATATTCAGTTTTATACAAAAGTGAATGTTTTGGTCTCAGGCATTTTTTCACTATTAATTCCTGTCTCTTAATTATAACAAAATTGGTAATACTGAAATTTTTCATCCCAGAATCTGAACCAACTTGGATATTTAATAATACTGATTCCAGTTATTTTTTCATTTGACATGAATAACAGTATAAGATAGTTTTCCAATGTCTCGCTATTAATACAAACCTTAAACTGTAATATCTTTAATTCCTCATGCATGTTGCAAAGATAATAAAATGTTATAATTATATGGCAATAATTATATATTTATTAATATATGGTTATAATTATGACAATATCAATTTTAATCTAAGAATTTGATTCTTAATTTTGAACTAAATTTTTCATAAAATGGTTTACGAACGTATAAATCCGATCTCTGATCGCCACCAGGCAACATTGACTACAATTGGAAAGAAAATTCTCGAACTACGCAGATCCACAGGTCTATCTATTGAAAGATTCTGTGTAAGAAATGATCTCCCCCGAATTTCATACGCAAATCTTGAAGCTGGTAAAAACTTTCACATGACAACACTTTTAAAGGTACTTGATGCATATCCTGAAATAAAATCATTGGGAGATTTTTTTATGGGGTTTTAATAATTATAAAAGGGATGAAGGACTTTGGATTAACAAACCTGGTTTCCATGTGGCCAGAAGATTGTTAAGAATTTTATTTCAAGAATTCAGGTTTCATTAAAGTTCCGCTGACTAAAATTGGAATTTTTTAAACGAAAATATCTGTGCTGGTGGTACATTTTGATACTTCAGATGGTGAAATAATCATAGGTTAGCGTTGAGTGCTTCATATTACCATGATGTTGTGATGATCATTAACACCATTAAGTGCAGCGTATTTTACCATTAAATGTATTTTAGATGTCATTATGGAACAGGCTGATCAATATTATATTGTGGCTGTATTTATATTGGAATATACAGCAGTTTGAATATGAAAAAAAATGATATAATATCCAGCCAATCATCGATACCCAGCGAGCAGTTGGTCGCATTAGAAAAGATTGGCCTAGTAGTCCGGGAACTTCGGTTCAATTTCGGGTTAATAACACAAAAAGAACTTGCTAACAGGTGTGGAGTGCACTTCAACACCATTCGGACAATTGAACTGAATTAGTGAAATTATAATCTGGTGAGTCTCATTAAAATCATTAGTTATTTTGAATATGACCTGCCAACCTTTATGAGGGAATTGATATAAATTCTTTTATTATCTTAAAATGTTACTTCATTTTCATAAGTCAGGATTGTTCACTTTGCTTGGATTATCATATACAGCATTTACCTCTTTCTTGTAATCAGCATTAATATCTTTCTTGGTCGAAATTAGTTGGACAGTATTGGAAATTTCAGTAAGTGATAAGGTCAACTTACTTTTTGAAAGTAGCTGATTCAGATCCTGAACGTTATTGGAGTTTGTTATTTTTAAAAGGTAATAATATAATACTGACTGAAAAATCTTAATTGAAATTATCTTTTTGTCTGATATTTCAATCCTATATCTTTCATAAAGTTTTGTAACCAATAATTGGTTATGACCAAAAAAAAACTTGGAAGGTGTTTTTAAGTAATCATCGGTTTCCTTAGCTAATTCAATAGCTGAAAAAGATGGAGAAACCTCTTTTTGTTTTTCTTCTTTTATTTCTTGTTGGTTAATATTGTTATCAGGGAGTTCGCCTGGTATGTTAGTAGTCGTATTACCACTATTTAATGGTAACTGACCTACTACATTAGTGGGATTATTACTATGAGTAGGTGTACCATTCTCGGTAACACTACTAATAGGTGAATTACTGTTAATAGAATTATCATTGGTAATTGTACTATTAGGCAAGCTCCCATTTTTATTTTCTTTATACTCAGGTACCGCTGCCAGCCTTAGTATCTCATTAATATTTACAGCAATTGTCTTATCAGTGACCTGGTATATCAATTTCATGTTCCGGAACTTCTTTAATGCTTTTTTGATTGTCCGGTGATCTGATCCAACTGATTTTGCAATACGGTAGATCGTGATTCTGAACGATTCGGCATTTGATAATAGGTATGCCAGTATCAACTTTTCAGTGGCCGATAAATTGATATAAAAAAGTGCGTTCGGTATTTGTGTAAAATCAGACCTAAGTTCTGTTTTTTTAACGTAAAAATAATTGCCGGTGCTTTTCATGTTAATTTATTATGAATTACATTTTTATTTTTTGATTCGGCCAATTGTATAACATAATTTGTTCCATGTGTAATGTTGTACAGTGGTATAAGTAAGAAATTTAACATGGCGAGATCAAATTCTTTTCCGCATGGCATCACATTGAAAATATTGTAAAAGTTATCCTCCCATGCATAATCGCGATCATTAATTCGATAATAGCTACCATTTAATGTGTATAGCGTTTGCAACAATAAATCGGGTATGCAGATATGATATTGAAGTGCTCCATTCTCATGAATCCAATCCATTTCTTCCTTCCAGTTGGATATGTTTTCTTTCTTCATGAAATCCTCCAACTCATTGTCCATCCGGTTTCTGTGTTTGTCGTACCATTCTATCTGATAGTCCATCTGAAATTTGAAAAAGTGTGTAATTGATAACATCACCATTAATGCCTGTTCAACTTCCATATTAATTGTTCCATCATAATATTTTTTCCTGGCAAGGTCAATTATCAAGTCGATTTTACTTTCGTTTAAAATTTTATTACCCATTTTATAATCATCTATCAGAGATTCTATGGTTTTGCGACCAGACCAGAATCCCAGGGCACATCCTGTTTCACGGTAAAAATGTATTATGTCACTTATTGATTCGATATGAATGCCGGATCCCAGGAATAATGTATGAGCACTGTTACCCTCACCGGATTCAAGTAGAACCTGATAATAATAATTCTGCTCCTCATCTGACACCGTTACAAGGAACTTATGGTCTCCTTCCTCCCAGTGGATCTTTAAAAGATAAACTGTTTCATCCCAATCATTATTTAGTAATTTAATTGCTTCCGAGATATCATCAACAAAAGAATCCGTGATCTTGGTTCTCAGTGACAAATAATATTCCCATTCCTCCTCTAATGATCTTTCCAACTCGCCTAAATTTATCGTGTCGGGCTCCTCAACCTTCATGAACTCACAATCATCATAGAAGCCTTTAATCCTGAAGTACTCCTCAATATTGTCACCGGCATCAAATAATCCTGATCCAATAATATTGTCATTTTCGTCAATAATAAGATAAAATCTATCCAAATTGGATGCTTGTTCCAAAGCCTCCCCGAATGTCAAATTTGCATTAGCCCAACAAAGGTCCTGAGCAACATCCGCCGAATCAATAGTGTCTACTCCTTCTATTAGATGACATGCAGGCCACTCACTCTGGTTAAAAAAATCACCTGTGAAAGGATTGATTCCATTTTCCAATAAGTACCATTCATAGTCAGACACATATGCATAATCATAACCCTCACCAGGTCCAGCAAAATATATGTTTGGGTATAAGGTTGATTCCCCAAAAAGGTATATGAATTCTTCCTCCGTCAGATCTTCGATTCCTTCTGATGTTATGTAATCATCAATTATCTGACCCATTTCTTCCCACTCAATAATTATTTGCTTCATCTCTTCTATTGTATAGCGATATGGATTCGTTATTTTCATGATCTTAGTCTTTTATGATTTTATTATCCGGGATAAACTCCCATACGGTCGGGTCTTCATGTTCGTCAAAACCAAGAATTTCGTATCGATATAACCTGTTACCATCTATTAGTATTTTTTCGACACTTTTTTTAGGATCGAACGCTTTTTTTAGATAAGGGAGTGCAAGACCCTTATAATCCCGATTTGTTCTACGGGCTAAGGCATGCAGTTCATCAAGTGTCCAGTGCCCGTAAATAAGTTCACGCATTACTGCGCAATTAGTAAGATCAAATACCTCTCCTACAAAGGAGATCTTCATAGATTCAAGCATTGTTGGCCTGTAGCCAATCATGCCAATTGTTAATTCTGTTTTATTCATTTGTATATTTGTTATATATCAATAATCATAACTGTTAATAAATACTGGGATTTACAAAATATTCAACCTTCTGTTAACCAGAAGTCAATTGAGAAAAGGACTACTTAATCCAGGAACTATGGAAAATTCGACTTCTTTTAAGAACCCGGATAACTCACCATTGTATCTCTCTGTGCTATCCAATCTCAAGGTATCAGTTGAGGGATCTATGCTGTATATATGCAACTTCTGATCCTCCCTCGATTCAAATATTATCTTAATTTTGTCATCCTCAGGGAACACTAATACGAAGGCTAATGTCTGAAGTTCCTGGCATCTTGAACGGATCATTTGTTTTAACCAAGTCCTGTCACACCATTCTTTTTCGGTCAGTTGCCAGAAAGTTCGTGGCTCCCTTGAATCAGTAAGGAAGAATAATAAATATCCCATGTATTGACATTCATTATAAGCATGACACAATAAGTCAAGCATGTCATTATGGAATTCTTGTGTTACCCTTTTCTTATCTGAAACTGTCAGACATGGGTCTGAAAATGGATTTGAAAACCTGCCTTTATATTCATCTGACGAAATTACAAATTCAAGCTTCCGGTTTTGATCCAGCTTATAAAGCTGGATTTCCTGAACGTCATTACGTGCACTATAAATCATCATAACTATTTCTTCCCTGTCTTCACATTCTGATGGCCGTTTATTTTCTTTCTCGGCAATTTTTGAGGTCCACCCTTCTGTAGTAAAGACACTGGAGATAGCTTTTGAATCAGTACAAAGTTTTCGCATGATGTAATTGAAGTTTTCTTTGTCAAGAACACCATCAAAATTTGTAGCAAAGCTTGTTATGGTTCCATCATCGTACTGGATAGTAAAAGTCGGCACAATACTTCCGTACTTTTCGAAGATGGCGATCATCTTCTGTTTTTCCTGTTCTAAAAAATCATTGTTTTTCATTTTCTTTAAAATTAAATTAATAATAAATGTTTGTAATGCAAATATATTCAGTGCATTACGAAGGAAATTGATGATTTTTAGAATGTCGTAGGAATTGTCGTTTAGGACAACGACTTAAAGAATGACAATACCAAATAAATAGATATTATCAAGTGCTAAGAAATAAATTAGAAATAGTTGTATAATGTCGTATTTTATTATCGAAATGTCGTAATTTTTTGTAATTCAATCCTTCTCATAATGGCATCAAACCGCTTTTTAATCTCCAGATTTGTATGCCCTTGATCTTTGGCTTGACTTGTAGAAAATTTAGTCCCGTCAGCAGACCTAACAAGAAAATCTAAGGCTATTTTAAAATTTCCTGGTTCCTCTGAGCGATTTAAAAACGGACGATTTATACATTTAAAGAAATATGAGAAATGGGCATAATTAGCACACCATATTACCGGAGATGGGGTACACTCTGGCATTTTGTCATCTGGCAAAAGGAAGAGCTTTTTGAATTCACGGAAATTACAATTAATGTAACCAGCTTTTTTTAATTCTTTATGCAATTTTTGAATAATATAAAAACCTGTCTTTTCAAATTCTTTTTTCACTCTGAGAACATGGACAGGACTTGCTTCCTTACTAATCAACTCATCCGCTGATATATTATTTTCCTCAAGTGTAACGTTTAAGGTTTTTTCAATGTACCGGATCTTAAGATCGATCAGGGAATTAAGTGTAATATCCTTATATGGAATAACTGATTGCTTTAGAAGTATCAATTCCTTGTTTGCATTGGATACCTGCGCATTAATTTCTCTCTTGATTCCTGATTTATTTACTGTCGCACCACTAATTAATGCAATTTTAAAAGAATTGAATTGGTTTTCAAGAATTTCTTCCAGATCCACTGGATTGCTTATTCCATTAATTTCAAAATAGCGCATTGAATCTGGCAGATTTCCATCCATTTCAAGTTCAATTTCGGCCAACAATTCGTCTTTAAGATCAAATTCATCCGGAATTTCCCGGTACTTGGGAATGATATTATTATCAGTAAGTAATTTTATAAAGCTAACAACAGGATTGTCCATCTATTCTGTCGATTTAAATATAGTACTTGAAAGATAGTGGTGGAACTTCATTCCTATTTAAAGGCGCAGCAGTTAATATATCACCGATATTGTCTGCGAATCGCAAAGTTACCGGTTTACCATCAGCATATATGCAAGCATTGTAATTTAGTTTGGTAAGAGAAAGAATATCCTGGAGGACCTGTCTAATATCTGAATCTCCCTGAGTAATTTCAACATACAAAGGATTAGGTACTTCAGAAGCCAGTGATGTATCAAGTCTCGGAACAAAACCTACTGTCCACAAATATCCTGATGAGGGGGAATTGATGTATGCCAGGCCTCTAAGTATCGGGAACTTACTGTTGTCTCTGTAAATTTTTAATGGAGCATGATCTTTGATTGTAACACCAACAACATTAATATTCATTCCGGCACCTTTGACAAATCCTTGCCACTCGATTTCATTAAACCTGGTTTTAGCATGAAGGAAGATTTCTGAAGGCTCAACACCTTCCGAAGACTTATAAGTATCGATTGCCATCCTAATCAGTTCCTCAGCCTGAGCGGGTTTTAAATGGAAATCACCGAATTTTGAATTGTACCATGGACCTACCGCACCTTTAAAAACAAATCCGTCACCGCTGTCAAGAAACATTTGTGCTGCACAACATGCAGTTCGCGGATCAGTACTTCTTTCATCTTTTTTGAATACGAGGCCTACATAGCAGACTCCTTTTCTTATGTCTGCCAGTTTCCAGGGTTTACCGCCGGTTTTATAAAATGCTGCAGTAGAAATTGACCATGCCATATGTCCCCGGATTTTAGAAAAGTCCCGGCGCACTGTTCCCAATGAGTTAAGATAATCATATGGATACAAGGTGCTTTCTCTTATGATCTGTGTTGGTAATGTATGTTTGAGCAGTCTGGCTTTAAGTTGGTTATGAAAATTAGCTTCAAATGCATACGGTGTTGAAGCAATATTTAATTCATCCCAGATTGACGGTTCCTGTAGATATCTTTTCGCCCTGCTCTTTGTAATAGTTTTCTTTGTTACAATCAGGTCTTTCCTTATTGTTGACTGTGGTCGACACGATTCATAAACTTCATCAGGAACAATTATTATCCACAAATTAATGTCAGGATGCTCATCTTTCTTAGCCGATATTATTTTATCTGCGAATAATGAAACAGTATGATAGGTTCTGTCGTGCACATCTTCATAATAAAGACATCTTCCAAGCTCAGTTTCTTCTATATTTATATGATAAATTTTTTCGTCTGACCATTCCATCTTGAACACCGAATTAAAACCGGGGAAGAACGGTCTGGAAACATTATCTCTGTTGTATAATGGTTTTTCAATCTCCTTCAGGAATACTTTAAATTTCTCAAGTCCTCTTTTTGTACTTATCACACCGCTTATTATCCCATACGGTCTTAATTTCTCAAGTGGCCCGAATATGGTTAATCCATCTCTTGGATCTTCCAGCTTCTGATCATACCCAAATAATAATTTTGGTTCTTCTATTTTGAAAAGATCATTCATATAGAAGTTGTCGTTTCTTCGGTTATTGAATTAAGCTCATCATCATCAGGAAAGTCATCCAGTGCCTCCCTTGATTCGTCAGGATCAATATAACTTACCTGACTCTTAAATGCGACAGGTCTGCTTTTTATTAAAACATATTCCGATACACCGACATTAATTCTAAAAGATTCTTCTTCTCCTGCAAGCAATGTTACAGCTGATAAGAGTTTTTGCTTCCAGTGTTTGTTCCACCAATGAGCACCCTGTTTCCTTCTTCCAGCCTGTTGTGCTTTTTTCAAATCTACAATGGATCCATTTTCTGATAGCAGAATGTGTGACCTGAAAACAAATACATTATGTTGCAGATCAGGAAAGCCACTAAATGCAAAATGCCAGTTCCGCTCCTTTAATTTTCCTACAAGCTGTCCATAACGAAATTGTTTCTCATTATTAATGTCTTTTGGGAAACAAAATGCAGTTTTACCGGACATTTCATATGAAAGAAGTTCTTTACCTTTTAAAGTATTAATAAAGCCTGTACTGATTAAATTGTTAATTAAATTTTGCAAGGTCCTGTTCTTGATGAATGAATCTTCTGTCTTGTTGGTTAATATTTCTTTAACAATATACTTTTTGCTGTTTTCAGGATCATAATTTTCTACTCCGGGTATATAAGAAATGAAATCAACAGAGGGACTAAAGCTTACAGTACGTCTTTTATATCCACACGTTGGGAAAGGCATTTTGCTCCAATCAAAACCCTTGGGAATCATACCTTTAAAATTATGCACAAAAAGATACTCGGGTAAATTTATAAATGGGAACCAATTTGATGAATATGTTTCTTCTTTATCAATTTGTTTCCTGTCATTCAAATATATCTTGTTCCAATAATCCCTTATGAAACTGAAATCTGGATCTTGGCTTACTGATACCACCGGCTTTTCATTGAAAACAGCTAACAGACTTTTGAATCCTTGTTGCCAATCAATCTTAAAGTTCAGGTCGATCTTCCTCTTAAGCCTTATGTTCAGTTCATCGTATGTCAGAGCTGGATCAAAATGAAGTGCAATAATAAATCTGTTATCATCAACAGTTTTCTCGACTGCTTCGGCAACAGATAATTCATCCAGACAACCCTCTCTTTGGTTGGAGTCTCTTGTCAGGACATAAAGAAACTTGCATGTATTATTTCTGATTTCATTTTCAATTTCTTTCCAGAACTTTTCCCCTCCTTTAAGGTTAAAAACATCACACCATACTTCGTACCCTAATGTCATAAGCTGCAATCCGAGCCATCTGGCCTGGTCATTATCTTCAGGATTTGCGTGACTTATGAATATTTTATTTTTCATATTGAATGATGGTCAGAAGGATTGGTTTTAATTGCCTTCCACAATAAGTATCTCCTCCTCCGTCAATCCGTATATCCGGTAAACAAGCTCATTTATTTTGTTATCAAAATGATTGATTTTGGCAATTATCTGGTCTCGATGTGAGGCGAGTTTTGCGTTTTCGAGATCTATGTGTAACTGAATTATTAAATCTACATATTCTACCATTTTATCTTGGTGTGCAACCGATTCAACAATAGGAATTGTTTCAAGATATTGACGTTTGAACCTAAGGTAACCACCACGAATCGAACTACTTATCTTTGAAAAGCAGAAATGAAAAACATTAGAATTCAGGATGCCGAGAAGGTATTTGTCATCAACTGGGATTATGTAAGTAGTATCACCGGAGAAACTACTCTCGCTGTCAAAGGAAGCTTGCATCCTCAAGGCAATTTCAGGTAGAAGTATCTTGGGTCTTTCAAATTCAATATAATAATCACATGATCTTAATTCCCACCAGTATTCTCCTTTATCATAGCGTTTCTTCCCCTTCGACTCAAATGGCTCCAAGTGTCTGGCAATCGAAGGATAATTATCCTGCAGCCATCTCCATCCGTCTTTCGGATTATTTCCAATATCCCTGGTAAATCCTTTTGGAAATAAAATCAGATAATTTTTTTCTGGAGGTGGCTGGTATCTTTTTATATCCCTGCCAGCAAGGAAAGGTTTAATGATTTCTTTGCTTCCGGGATCCTCTGCAATAAGCCTATCCCTGGTTTCACGGTTAATTACAAAGGCTTCATTCAGTCCCGTCAATACACCCCTGTAAATCTTATTGTTTACATATTCACCTAATGGTTTCCCCGCTTTTAAGATCTTATGTAATATGGCATTAACTGCATCGCCAGCCAGGCTCCATCCTTCATCACTTAATGATTCCTTATTTAAAATAGTATGATTTTGTTCGACATATGCATCAAGAGAGGGAAATTTTAGTGTTTTCGGAATGGTAAGTTTAATATTATTGTTCTCCTTCCCTGGTTTTCCAACTATCAATATACAGGGGTAAGTTGTTGCCGATTCAAAAACGGGGAGATCTCCGAAATCGATTATCTCATAAAGTTGTTGGGTTTTAAGAAATTTTCTTAGAGGTTCACCGTAGTTTGCACGCATCCATTTATTGGCCACAATAACACCATAAAGACCATCCTGATTTACCAACTTCAGGCTTTTCTCAATGAAATAACTGTAAAGATCAGCCATCCCGTGAAATACTTGGAAGTGTTCCCTGAAATAATCCTTCTGCCTGCCAAGCATTTCCTGCCTTACATAAGGTGGGTTGCCTATCACAATATCAAATCCACCCTGTTTAAAAACCTCAGGGAATGTGTTTGTCCAGCTGAATGGTCTGATCTTCTTCTCCTCTCCAAATTCAAGCTGGCTGTCATAGAGATCAGTGTCAATGAGACTGTTGCCACTCTTAATGTTGTTATCAAGTGTTGGAAGTACCCTCTCGTTAAAAAGTCTGAATTGCTGGTTAATAGTGGTTTCGGTCTCACCTTCCATACATTTCAATAACAGACTTAACTTAGTCACTTCAACCGCATTTGAATCCAGATCCACCCCAAAGATATTGTTCAGCAGGATCCGTTTCTTTTCAGCGGTTGTAAGCTGGCCGTCAGGTGTAAGTGGATTGTCCTTTTTCCCTTTTGATGGTTTCCCATGATTACTGTAGTAATTCTTATGATAGTCGAACAGGTACTGTAATGAACCAATTAAAAAACTTCCGCTGCCACAGGCCGGATCAACAATTTTCACTTTTGATATTTCTGTGGGTGTCTTGCCTTTGATTAACCTTCCGACTGTGTTCTGTACGATATAATCGACGATGTATTGTGGTGTATAATAAACACCTCCGGCCTTCCTGACCTCCGGTTTTTCCTCTATTTTGGCATGATGCGCAGGTGTAATCCTGATAACCTTGCCAAGGAACTGTTCGTAAACGCTGCCGAGGATCTCAACAGGGATCACCGAAAATTCATAAGGGCATTCCGGGAAATAAAGCTCATTTATAATTGTTTTTACAACCTTATTTTCGATCCTGAGAGATTCGCAGATCATATCTTTCTCAAGGTCAAACAGGCCTGAATTATATTTTTCATCAGCATTCCGGAACAGGTCGAAGAGATTTTTATAGTATTCTCCGTGGGTTAATGAATGCTTCAGAGTTCCGTAAGGTTCAATGCGTCGGTCTTCAGTAATTCTTAGAAAAATTACACGGTCAATTGTCTGCTGAACTGCGAAGTTTATCTCTTCTTCAGTCAGATTCTTATTATTCCACGAAATGTTTACGGCAAGGTAAGTTCTCCATTTGTTGAGCGACTCAAGAAACTCTTTGTCAACAGAGGCGGTACCTTTTTTATGAGTATCAGCCTGAACAAACCGGTCAAAGCTTCCTTTCAGAACCTGTTCCTTGCTGAATGTATCCCAGATAAAGTCAAATTCGTTTGAATAATCTTTGAAAGTAAGATACTTTATTCTTGCTACTGATGGGTTATCACTTGGGTCAGGTTTTTTATTGCAGTCATAAACTGCGAATTCTTCAAAATCGGTAATAATACTGATTGGGTGTTTTGCACTCCATCCATACCTTCTAACCTGGTAGGCTGGTTGAATATCTTCTTTTACGTAAACACTTGGTTTTTTGGCTTCAACAAAAAACAACCGTTTCCCACCGACCAGTCTGAAAGAATAATCGGGTGCCTTCATGGAACCTTCAACTTTCAGTTTATCCTCGTGAATGACCTCTCTGTATGCTTCAGCATAACCCTGTTCGTTATCAATATCCCAACCGAGAGCTTTGAAAAAAGGATCAATAAAATCACGTCGGGTTTGTGTCTCATTATAAGAGGACTGCTTATATGAAACTGACTGTTCCCCGAAGCGTGAAACAAGTTCAATAATCCTTTGCCTGGCAGTTAATTTATTGATCATCTTTTTCAGGATTGGTTATCAAATTTAATAAAAAGAGCCAAATTTGAATTAATAATAATGCTTCACCAATGAAAGTGAGATTTAAATGGATTCAGGAATTAGGAGGATGATCCAAGATGAAAACTCAAGCTTTAATGAAATTTATATCCTTTAACAATTGTTTCAGGATTGATCTATCAGAAACAAGCTTCAATCTGTCAGATTTTCTGGGAGCTGCTTTTAATGGAATCTGGGAAAGCATAAAAACCATTCAATATAATTTGCTGGTGGCCATTTTTATCATGTTCCGGTGGAGAAAACCTCTGAAAACAGATGGGTCATTGAAGGGTTATTAATAAGAACTTGCCGGACTTTATGGAATCAATTTACTTTTATATTGTAAATGCTGACATATAACTTTCATAGAATCCAGTTACTTTTATATTGCATTTAGTTATGATTTTTATAGAATTAAGGGTTTTTATCAAATTCACAGGAGTGAATACTATTTTTAAAACGACTCTTATAATTTAAATCTTGGCAAAAATAAAACAGTCATAAATATGCCAAGTATAAAAAATACGACACCCACGGCTTTAGACAGAATCTGCTCATTAACTTTATTAGCGAATATTGCACTAACCACACCACTTATTGCAGCACTGATGCCAATGATTAATCCTGCAAGTGACTGGATATTGCCGTGTATTGCATATCCGACGGCACCCGAACATGCTGTTATTGTCATTAGAAGCGATGCAGTGCCAATTGCCAGATGAATGGGAAAATCCAAAATGAAAATCAGAATCAGAAGTATCATAGCTCCACCTCCTGAACCAAAGATTCCCGTCATGATACCCACAAAGAAACCCAGAATCAGAGCTGCTGATATTTTTTGAGTCTTAGTTTCAAATTTTATCAGGTTTTTCGATGAATTTGCGAATGATTTGTTATTTATCCCCCTATTCCATATCATGATGCCTATAATTGCCATAAAAATTCCAAATCCGCCACCCAGGCTTATTTCTGACATGTTAATAGCACATTTTGTTCCCGTCTGGGCTCCGACGACTGATCCTATTGCTATCCATATACCAGCTTTTAAATCTATATTATCATGTGTGAAATAAACTACCGATATAGCTAAGGAAGAAATTACTGTAATCATCAGACTTGTACCAATAGCTTCATGAATTGAGAATCCCAGAAGTAAATTAACCAGAGGAACAACAACCATATTGCCCGATGCGCCGGTTAAACCGGTTATAACACCTGTAAATACCCCTATCAGGATCATTTCAATTATAAGAGTGATTTTCATACCTCTATGTCATATAATCCCTTATCTGTATTGTTTAACCATTTTGAGCAGAATATAAGTTCTTTCAATTTTTTATAAATTCTTCAATTATTATTTCAGCTATCTGTCTGAGAGGATATCTGGCGGGATTTTGGAGATAAGTGACAGCAATTCCTAATATCATAGAGACAAAATAAGTAGTCCTGATCTCTGGATTTATTTTATTCTTCATTTCGAAGAAGGCCGAAATAGTGTTTCTGAATTTTATTACCGGTTCGCTTTTATTCAATAAAAGGATAGCCCTTTCGGACATCTCAGGTTGGGTAAATAATTGAAAAATCAGCTTCCAGTTCAGATAATTTTGTTCAAGTGATTTGAATACTTCTAAAATAAAGTTTTCAAATTCTCCGGATTTTATAATATCATCATCACTGACATTAAAATATTTAAAAATGGAGTTGAAACTACTGACCAGAATTTCTTCAAAAAGTTGATCTTTACTTGAAAAATAATGGTATAAGAGACCTTTTGATATGTTAGACTCTTTTGCAATATCAACAATAGAGGTTTGCGAGAATCCCTTCCGGCTAAATAACTCAAGGGATTTATCCAGAATTAATTGTTTCTGCAGCTCATATCTGATTTTCCGGGTATTCATCCAAAACATTATTGTACTTAGCAGGCAATCTATAACCCTTGCTTACTTTTTCTCTGGTTTATGGATTTATTTATATCATTTGTTTACGGTTTTTATATTTGGAATAATTTATCCCTGAATAATTGATATCCTAATTGCAGTATTAAAATTGAATAAAATCATTTTTAATTTCACTGGATAAATATGAATCTCATGAAGATTCTTTAAAAGTTACACATTCATATACAAAAACCTTTTAATGCTCCTTTTCGGAGTTTTCTCAAACTCTTGCGGATGAAGTCTGAATTTGTGCACTGCCATAAAATCAGGTATCTTTTCATTTACAGCTTTTCTTGTTTGTTCAAGTATAATCTGCAATTGTTCATCTGAAATATTATCCTTTTTTATTGATTCATAATCGGGGTAAACAAGTCCTATAAGTTTATTATCCTCCATAATAACAACCGATTCTGTTATATAATTCATATTATTGATAACAGCTTCAATTTCGTCAGGAAAAATATTCTTACCGGAAGGGCCAAGAAGCATGCTTTTACTCCTTCCTTTGATGAATATGTTGCCATCCTTATCCATTAGTCCAAGGTCACCAGTATGCATCCAGCCCTTGTCATCAATTATTTCCCTTGTAGCGCTTTCGTTCTTATAGTATCCGAGCATTACATTTTCGCCCCTTACAAGTATTTCTCCAACCTCTTTCAACGGATCGGATGAATCAATAGTCACTTCGAGAGTATCGACAGGCTTTCCCGACCCACCCAGCTTTGTAGTATCCCATGATGTATAGCTTATCAGGGGCCCGCATTCTGTCATTCCATATCCGACTGTAAAATTCAGCCCGATTTTTCTGAAAAACCTTTCGGCTTCCGGGTTAAACGGAGCGCCGCCGATAACAATCTCATGAAATCTGCCGCCAAAGCTCTCAGACAGCTTTTCCCTTATTTTTTTATGAAGAATCTTTTTTATGCCGGGAATTGCCATGAGCAGTCTCATATGAGGCTTGCTGATTACCGGCAGCAACTGACTTTTAAAAACTTTTTCGATAACGAGCGGCACTGAAATTATCAGCCTGGGTTTGATTTCTTTAAATGCCTGGACAATTATTTGTGGGGATGGAGTTTTAGAAAGGATAGTAATATGGCATCCGTATGTAAACGGGAAAAGAAATTCGAAAGCGCATCCGTATGTATGGGCCAGAGGCAAAAATGAAACAACAGGATCGCCCGGCTTAAGCGGCATGTGGTTCTGGGCAAATCTCACGTTGGCAGTAAGGCTGTTATGCGTTAACATTACACCTTTTGAAAATCCCGTGGTTCCGCCTGTGTAGCTGATAACAGCCAATTTGTCATTTGTAATGCCCGGAAATTTTACTTCTTCAGGTTTCAGATCAGGATAAATTTCCAGATATTTTTGTTCAATCGACAGGTATTTCTCTTTAATGCCGGCATCCGTTTCACAGATCATATTAAAATTGTCAAGAGAAATTATTGCTTTTACCTGTGGAATCTTACCAACATCAATTGTCTCATAGATTTTATCATCAATGAACAAAAGAGTTGCATCTGAATGGTTAATGAGATTTATAAGATCTTCAGGTTTAAAGTCCGGAAGTATTGGAACAATTACAGCGCCGCAGGTTACAGTGGTAAGATAGACAGTGCACCAGTTGGCGGAATTTCTTCCGACAAGCGCTATCTTTTCGCCTTCTTTGATGCCGATATTTTTAAAGAAAGTATGAAATATCAGGATTTTTTCACCTATCTGCTTGTAAGTTAATCCTTGTTCACGATAATTTGACAAGGCTTCTATTTCCCAGTTTTGCCTGATGCTCTGTTCAATATAACCAATTAAACTTTCCTTGATCATAGCTTTGGTTTTTAAGTTTATAATGGAATCATAATATTAAGTCAAGAAAGGGAATACTATTTTCATATTCAATTTCATTGGGCGAAATGAATTTCAGATTAATCCGTTTTCAAAATGCACTTCAAAATTAGATAGTTTCTTCGATATTCCAGACAAAAGCCCGTAATCCCTGTTCTTCGACTTCCCTGTTTAATTCTGAGAGTTCCCTCAGGAGATCCTTTACTTTATTGTCATCGACTATTGCAAGGATACTGTTATTTAATGATGGCCAGGTATGAGTTCCCATATGGGGGTCGCCGGATATGCTTCCGGCGCCCTTTACCTCTGTCCATTGAGTAAACCCTTTAACAGACATCTTTTGAAAAATTATTTCCACTTCTTCTGTCAGGGCCTGATTATGCGAAATAAATACTGCTTTCATGCTTTTATAGTTTAATCATTTGAAGGATTGTTTTTTCTTTCTCTTTTCATTCTTGCCGCACCGAAAATTGTATATATAACGGGAATAACTATTAGAGTAATTAATGTCGAGAAAGTCAATCCTCCCATTAATGAGATACCCATAGGTCGCCATATTTCGGATCCTTCCCCTTTGGAGAGTACCAGTGGAATCATGGCCAGGATCATTGTGAGAGATGTCATGAGGACAGGACGAAGTCTTAATCGCCCTCCCTGTACAACGGCGTTTTTAAGAGACACGCCTCTGTCGCGGAGGAGGTTAGTATAATCAACCAGAATAATCCCGTTCTTAACAACAATGCCAACAAGCATTATTGCTCCAATAAATGAAATGACATTCAGGGTTGTTCCCGAGATCCACAAGGCGAGAAAAACTCCGGTAAATGCAAAGGGCAGTGAAAACATAATTATAAATGGTTCCCTGAAAGATTCGAACTGTGAAGCCATCACTATATATACAAGAGTGATGCTTAATATTAACAAAAGAATGAGATCCCTGAAGCTGTCCTGCATGTCTTTCGCGCTTCCGCCATATTCAATTTCAATTTCCGGAGGAATATTCATTTGGGAGACCTGTCGATTAAGTTCTGCAGTGACTGTCGAGAGATCTGTTTGCATAAGAGATGCCGTTACGTTAACAAACCTTTCCTTGTTTTCCC
>Ga0209605_1002144_pt1 | contig 19723 bp, 18 predicted proteins | sample AD_UKC035_MetaG_FD_184408 | JGI IMG/M metagenome (GOLD analysis project Ga0209605, IMG submission 184408) | Active sludge microbial communities of municipal wastewater-treating anaerobic digesters from USA - AD_UKC035_MetaG (SPAdes) (version 2) | ecosystem: Engineered > Bioreactor > Anaerobic >...
TGGGCGGCGGCGGCGGGCACGGTCAGGAGACCGGCCCGAGCGGGTGGGCGGGCGGCGGCGGGCACGGTCAGGAGACCGGCCCGAGCGGCGGTGGGCGGCGGCGGTGGGCGGGAAGGATCAGCCGCCGGCCACTTTGGCTTTGTAGCCCAGCTCGTTGAGGATTTCCACGATGCGCTGGCGGTGGTCGCCCTGGATGACGATCATGCCCTCTTCCAGCGCGCCGCCGGTTCCCAGCTTGCTTTTCAGCAGCTTGAGCAGCGCCTGCTGGCCGGCCTCGCGGCTCATGACGCCGCTGATGATGGAGACGGTCTTGCCGCCGCGGCCTTTGCGCTCCCGGCCGACGCGCACCGGCGTGTTGCCTTGCAGCGCAGGCACGGCCGCGGCCGGGTTCTTGGCCGGCGCGGCCGGCGGCGGGGCGGCGGCGGGCGCGGGCTGGGCCGGAGGCTGATCGACCAACAGCGCGCTCAACGCGGCAAAGGGGGAGGGAGGCCCGTCGTCGGGGTCCACGACGGCTGGAGTCTTTTTGCTCATGAGGGTCAACCTGGCCCAGGCCCCGCGGGCGTGCGCAACGCGGCAGGGCCGGGCGCCTTAGGCGGTGTAGACGTCGGGGGCGGCGGCGCGCTCGGCGTCGCACTGGTCGCAGGGACAGAGGCCGCGCAGCAGGCCCCAGGTGTAGATCCCCGCGTCGTGGCCGTCGGCCCACTGGATGCCCAGGGCATAGTGGCCCACCAGGTAGGCGTCGCTCAGTTGCCAGGTGCGGTCGGGCTGCACGTGCAGCTCGCTGCGCTCCACGGTCACGCCCATGTTCTCATGGCCGCCGCGGCACTCGGCGCAGGGGCAGACGTTGCGCAGCCCGGCCAGCGGGTAGACGCTGCGATGCCCGTCGGCCCAGACGATCTCCAGCGTCTCCTCCTGACGGTTGACGGTCAGGTCTTGAGGAAGTTCTTGGTTGCTCATTGATACTTGATCATCCTTGGTGGTTTGTTGGCTGCTATCTTAGCACAGCGCGCTGCGGGAGACCAAACGACATCCAGGCGCTGCGGCGCGGTTGGTCAGCGGTGTCATTGTAGCTGAAGAGGCGCGCAATGACCAACCCTTGATCACTCGCGCTGAACGCAATGCCCGGTCGATGCGCCTACAGAGTTGCCAACTTTTCGGGAAGTTGGCAACTCTGCAGGCGCTTGCTCTTTGCGTTCGTTTGGACTATACTGAGGGAGGAGAATGGTTAACGGTTTACGGTTAGCGGCCCTGCAACACGTCCAGTTTCCCCAATTCCCCTGAGGCGTCCCCATGTCAGCCATCACCCAAGGTCGTCAAGATCTGGCCCGCTGGCGGGCCAGCGTGCCCGACAATTTCTACACCTGCGACGCCAATCTGCGCCGCGTGCTGCCCCTCTATGACCCGGGAGTTGCCGGCTACCAGGCGGAGCTGGCCGCGTTTGGCCATGCCGTGGCCACGGTGATCGACCCGGCCGCCACCCTCAACGACCGGCCGCACAATCACCCCCGCCTGGATGCCTGGGACGGCATCGGCCAGCGCACCGAGCGCATCGAGTTCCACCCCAGCTACCACGACGCGGGCCGGCCGGCCTACGAGGCGGGCCTGCTGGCCCTGTCGACCGAGCCAGGCCATGCCGTGCAGCAGAGCGCGCTTTTCTATCTGCTGACCCAGGCCGGCGAGATGGGCCACGCCTGCCCCATCGTCTGCACCCTGGGGCTGATCCGCGCCCTGCAGGCCAAGGGAGACGCGGCGCTGCTGACCGCGTACCTGCCGCCGCTGCTGAGCCGCGATTACGACGCCAAACAGGTGGCCAGCCAGTTCCTCACCGAGGTGCAGGGCGGCTCGGATGTGGGACTCAACGCGGTGGAGGCGCGGCCGGCCGAGGAGCAGGCGGGCGCGTGGCTGCTGGCGGGCGAGAAGTGGTTCTGCTCGGTGGCCAACGCCGATCAGATGCTGGTGACGGCGCGGCCGCTGGGCGCGGCCGGAGGCACGCGCGGGCTGGGCGTCTTCCTGGTCCCGCGCCGCCTGCCCGACGGCCGGCTGAACAGCTTTCACATCCGCCGCCTGAAGACCAAGTTCGGCACCCGCACCATGGCCTCGGGCGAGATCGACTTCGCGGACGCCCTGGCCTACCCCATCGGCGCGCTGGACGAGGGCTTCAAGATCGTGGTGGAGCTGGTGCTGAACACCTCGCGCTGGACCAATGCGCTGGGCTCGGCCGGCCTGCTGCGCCGCGCCTACGTGGAGGCCTGGACCTTTGCCCAGCAGCGCCAGGCCTTTGGCAGCGCCATCGGCCGCTACCCGCTGGTGCAGGAGGCGCTGGCCGAGATGAAGAGCGACCTCTACGCGCTGCTGGCCTCGACCCTGCGGCTCAGCGTTCTGGTCAACCGCCTCGATCTGGGCGTGGCCAGCGCGGAGGAGCGGGCGGTACACCGGCTGCTGGTCAACATCAACAAGTACGCCACCTCGGTGCAGGCCAGCCTGGGCATCCGGCGGGCGCAGGAGATCATGGGAGGCAACGGCGCGATCGAGGATTTCAGCGTCGTTCCCCGTCTCTACCGCGATGCGCTGGTCTTCGAGAGCTGGGAGGGGAGCCACAATGTGCTCTGCCTGCAGGCGGCGCGCGACATGCAGCGCTACGGCCTGCATCAGCACCTGTTCACCTACCTGGGTGCGCTGCTGGACGGCGTGGCGCGCCCCGAGCTGTCCGAAGCGCAGGATGCGATTCTGGGCCGCATGGAGGCTGTGCAGCAAAGGCTGGATCGCCTTCTGAGCAGCTCCCCTGAGTTCCTCCAGACCCACGTGCGCCGGCTTGTCGATCAACTGGCGTCGCTGGTGCAGGCCGCCTGCCTGCTGGCCGAGGCCGACTGGGAACTGGGCCAGGGGCTGGACACTGACAAGCCCGCCGCGCTGGCGTTCTTCATCAACCGCTGCCTGCGACCGGGCTACGATCCACTGGAAGACGCGCGCTATCTGGAGCGGGTCGCGCGGCTGGCCGGAAGCCTGTGAGGATGCAAAACGTCGGGGAGTCCGTGCGCGGACTCCCCGACGTTTTCTGTGCGGGATCGGTCGGCCTCTGGCGGGACGCCGTGCAACGACCGGCCTGAGCGGGGGCGGTCTACTCCAGCGGCGTCAGCCAGCGCTCTTCGCCGTCCCCTTCGGCCGCCCAGCCGCTGATGTTGCCGGCCGCGTTGGCGACCTTCCACCAGCGGTAGCCATTGGCCTCGACCGGCCCTTCGACCACGGTAAGCTGGGTTTGGTTCGGCACCTGATGATCGACGGAGGCGCTGGTGCCCGCGGCTGAGCGCACCTTGAGCAGCCCTGTCTCGCCCACGGTGACCAGCACGTCGTCGCCCATCTGCACCGGCCGGTCCACCGGTTGCGTGCTGCCCAGATCGGGGCTGAGCCAAACGGCCTCGCTGTCGCCCTCGGCCACCCAGCCGGCCAGCTCGTTGTTGCCCACGCGCCACCAGCGGTAGCCATCGGCGTCGACGGGGCCCTCCAGGACGCTGACGATGGCGCCAGGCGGATAGCGGCCGGTGCGGTCGCCGCTGGCGCCCGCGCTCTTGCGCACGTTCAGCCCCTGGGTGGCCACCACACGCGCCGGCTGTCCGACGATGATGGCTGTGCCGGGCGCTGGGGTGGGGGTGAAGGTGGGCGTCGGCGCGTCGAGCGTCGGCACCGATGTGGCCAGCTCCAGGGTGGCCGTGGTCGATGGCTCTGTGGTCTGGATTTCGGCGACGGTTGGGGTGGCGGTGGGCCGGGGGACAGGGGTGGGACGCGGCACGAAGCTGCCGCAGGCCAGCGAGGTCAGGGCCAGCGCCAGCCAGGGGATCAAGGCAGGCCACCAGCCGCGGCCGGCCCGAACCGGGCCTGCCGCCCGGCCGGCGGCGTCGGGGGAAGAATGGGTTTTCATGGTCTGCACCGGGCGCCGGGCGCAGGCCGCTGGGGGCAGCTACTGCGCCGCTGGCGCGAACTGATCGAGCAGCGCAAAGAGGTCGTGGATGCTGTAGGGCTTGCTGATGTAGGCATTGCAGCCAGCCTCCAGGGCGCGCGCTTGATCGATGGCGCGGGCATGGGCGGTTACGGCGATGATGGGGGTTGCGGCGAACTCAGGTTTGGCTCTCAGCAGACGTGTCGCCTCATAGCCGTCCAGGGTGGGCAAGGCCAGGTCCATCAGAATCAGATCTGGCCGGCGTTCCGTCGCCAGTTCCATGCCGTCCACGCCATCGCTTGCGCCAAGAAAGCGGTAGCCGCGCCGTTCCAGAATGCGTTGCAAGAACTCGCGCATCTCTTCGTTGTCCTCGACAGCCAGAATGCACGGGCCGTCCTGGGCCGAGGCGGGCGGGGCGACAGTGTCAGGCGTGGTGTTCATAGGGGCGCCATTATGGCATAGAAACCGACAATGTGCAATTGTCCGAAACTGGGGGTAGCAATTCCAAATATGCGCGGAGTCGAGGCTTCAGCCGGCCACGGCGCGGAGTCGAGGCTTCAGCCGGCCGCGGCGCGGAGTCGAGGCTTTAGCCGGGCCACGGCGCGGAGTCGAGGCTTTAGCCGGGTCACGGCGCGGAGTCGAGGCTTCAGCCGGGTCACGGCGCGGAGTCGAGGCTTTAGCCGGGCCACGGCGCGGAGTCGAGGCTTCAGCCGGCCACGGCGCGGAGTCGAGGTTTTGACCGGGTCACGGCGCGGAGTCGAGGTTTCAGCCGGGCCACGGCGCGGAGTCGAGGCTTCAGCCGGGTCGGGCCGATGCCGGTCGTGCGCGCTGACCCGCCTGAAGGCTCGACTCCACGCTGCCTACAGGTGGATGGCCTTGACCCAGTAGCTGTGCGGCATGCTCAGGATCTGGGGATAGAGAGCTTCCGGGATCGCCTCGTCCAGCCCCAACACCATGATGGCCTCGCCGCGGGGCGAGCGCCGTCCCAGGTGCATGAAGGCGATGTTAATGTCGTTTTCGCCCAGCAGGGCGCCGATGCGGCCGACGATGCCGGGGCGGTCGTGGTGCCAGGTCAGCAGCAGATGGCCGCTGGCCACGAAATCGACCCACAGATCGTCGATGCAGACGATGTGCGGCTCCTCTTGCAGCACCGCGCCCCGCGCCATGCGCTGCCGGCTGCCGTTGCCCACAGCCAGCGTGAGCATGTTTTCGTAGCGCTGGGAGTGGTGGCGCACGCTGCGCAGCGAGAGGGAAAGGCCGCGCTGGCGGGCAATCATGCGCGCGTTGACCAGGTTGACCCGCTCGGCCACCACGCCGTCCAACAGCCCCTTCAGCGCGGCCGCCTCCAGATAGGCCAGATCCAGCTCGGCGATGGGGCCATGCACGGTCAGCTCCAGGCGATCCATGGCGTTCGGCTCCAGTTGGGTCAGGAAACGCCCCAGCCGCTCGGCCAGGTCGATGTAGGGGGTCAACGCCTCCAGGTCCTTGGGCGCGATGATGGGGGTGTTGATGGCGTAGCGGGCCAGCCGGCCATGGAGCACATCCAGCACCTGCTCGGCCACGTCCAGGGCCACCTGGCGCTGGGCCTCGTGGGTTGATCCGGCGATGTGCGGCGTCAGCGCCACGTGGGGGTGGTCCAGCAGGGGGCCAGTGGCTGGCGGCTCCTTGGCGTAGACGTCCAGCGCCGCGCCGGCCACCTGGCCGCTGTTCAGCGCATCCAGCAGCGCGGCTTCGTCGATCAGCTCGCCGCGCGCGCAGTTGACGATGCGCACGCCGGCCTTGCAGCGCCCCAGGCGTTCGGCGTTGAAGAGGCCGCGCGTCTGTTCGGTGCTGGGCACGTGGATCGAGATGAAGTCGGCGCTGGCCAGCAGCTCATCCAGCCCCAGAAGTTGCACCCCCTGGTTGGCGGCATAGTCGGCGCCGACGTAGGGATCGTGGGCGACCACCTCCATGCCCAACGCCTGAGCGCGTTCGGCCACCAGCGAGGCGATGCGCCCCAGCCCCAGCAGTCCCAGCCGCTTGCCGCGCACCTCCGTGCCCATGAACTGGCTGCGTTTCCACTCGCCAGCCTGCACCGAGGCGTGGGCCTGCGGGATGTGGCGGGCCAGCGCCAGCAGCATGGCCACGCTGTGCTCGGCCGCGGCCACGGTGTTGCCTGTGGGCGCGTTGACCACCGTCACGCCGGCGGCCGTGGCCGCGGCGACGTCGATGTTGTCCACGCCGACGCCGGCCCGGCCGACGACCTTGAGCCGGCCGGCCGCGCCGGCTGCCAGCGCGCCCGCCGTCACCTTGGGCCGGCTGCGCACCAGCAGCGCATCGAAATCAGCGATCACCGTCACCAGCTCCTCGGCCGTGACGGTGGGCATTTCCACCAGCTCGGCATGGGGACGCAGCAAGGCCAGCCCCTCGGCGTCGAGCTTGTCGGCAATCAGAATGCGAAAAGTCATCACGTGAGCTCTTTCCAGTTACATCCTCTCCGGCGCGCTCATGCCCATCAGCGTCAGCACGCGGGCGACGGTGATGCGTGCGGCCTCGCAGAGGCGCAGCCGCGCCTTGCTCAGCTCGCGGTCGGCCGGGTTGCTGGCCAGCACGCGGCAATCGCGGTAGAAGGCGTGGAAGTGGGTGGCCAGCTCGGCGGCGTAGGTGTTGAGCTGATGGGGGGCCAACTGCTCGGCGGCCGCGGCGATGACCTCGGGCAAGGACGTCATGCGCCGCAGCAGGGCCAGCTCGGAGGGATGGGTCAGCAGGGTCAGGTCGCCGTCAGCCCAGGCCTCGGGGCCAAATCCCTCCTCCGCCGCCTTGCGCAGGATCGAGCAGATGCGGGCGTGGCCGTACTGGACATAAAAAACGGGGTTGTCGGCGCTTTGTTTGACCGCCAGGTCCAGGTCGAAGGTCATGGAGCTGTCGGGCGAGCGGCTCAGCAGCACCGAGCGCATGACATCCTTGCCGGAGATGGTTTCGGTGGTGATGTCGGCCAGCAGCGCGTCGATGGTGACGAACTCGCCGCGGCGGGTGGACATCTTGACCTCCTGGCCGTCGCGCACCAGGGTGATGAACTGGTGGATGATCACCTTGATGCCATCGGTGTCGAAGCCCAGGGCGCGCACGCCGGCCAGCACATCGGGCCAGGTGGCGTGATGGTCCGCGCCGAAGATGTCCACCATATAGTCGAAGCCGCGCTGTATCTTGTGGACGTGGTAGGCGATGTCGGGCATGCGGTAGGTGGGTTCGCCGCTGGATTTGATAATCACCCGGTCCTGTTTCAGCCCCAGGTCAGTGGCGCGCAGCCAGGTGGCGCCTTCCTTCTGGTAGGCGTAACCGCTGCTGGCCAGCGCCTGCACGGCCGCGTTGACCCGGCCGCTCTCGTACAGGTCCAGCTCGTTGTAGTAGACGTCGAAACGGATGCCCAGCCGGTCCAGGGTGCAGCGGATGTTGGCGAAGATGGCATCCACAGCCTTGACGCGGAAGAAGTCCACCTCCTTGTCGGCCAGCGCGTTGCCATGCTCGGCATAGAGCGCGGCCGCCACCCAGCGCAGGTAGTCGCCCTGATAGCCGTCCTGGGGGATGGGCCGATAGTCGCCCAGCAGCTCCAGGCAGCGCACCTGGAGCGATTCGCCCAACAGGCGCATCTGGCGGCCGCCGTTGTTGAAGTAGTACTCCCGCGTCACCTCCCAACCGGTGGCCTGCAGCAGGCTGGCGATGGTGTCGCCCAGCACCGCGCCCCAGGCGTGGCCGATGGTCAGCGGCCCGGTGGGGTTGGCGCTGACGAATTCCACCTGCGCCTTGCGACCCTGCCCCGCGTCCGAGTTGCCGAACGTGGCCGGGTTGGCCTGGATCACAGCCACCTGCTGGGCCAGCCAGCCGGCGTCCAGGGTGATGTTGATGAAACCGGGGTGCGCCACGTCCACCTGGCCGATGAAGGGCGCGGCCGGCAGGTGCTTGACGATCTGCTCGGCGATCAGCATGGGCGCCATCTTGGCTGGCCGCGCCGACTGCATGGCGAGGTTGGTGGCGTAGTCGCCATGCTCCGGGTTCTTGGGCGGCCCGACGACGATGGCGGGCAGGTCAAAGGGTGGCAGGTCGCCGGCCTTTTGGGCCTTTTTGGCGGCTTGCTGGATCAGGGTGATGAGGTTGTCTCTGATCAAGGTGTGGTGTTCCTGGATGTGATGAGTTTTATTGACTCAGGTGTGGTCTTCCGCAAAGGGATTGACGATTCGTAGCTGATTGTTGACCAGCAAACCATCTTGCATATCCTCGGAGTACAGGATTTCTGCACCTGTCTCCAGTGCGCTGGCTACAATCACGCTGTCCCAATAGGATAACGAGTATCTGTCCCTCAAATCGGACGCAGCAAATAACGTGGAACGTTGCAGATCAAGCACGTCGTATTTGGTGAAAAATGCGTCGATGAGTTGCCGTAGAGCATTCTCAGAGAACTTCGCCTTTTTCAGTAGATTGACGCATACCTCGTTGACCACTTGAGTGCTCAAGCGAATGTTGCCTTGTTGAATCAATCCGCTCGCGCGCGCTGATTTCACCGAGTCTCCATGCTCAATGAAAGCATAGAGCCACACGTTCGTGTCCACGAAGCAAGGAATTGCACTAATCCTTGGCATGAGCTTCATCCCGGGTGAGCGGTGTGAACCCCTCGATCTTGATGGGATTCGAGAGCAAGTCGTCGATCAACGTCGCAGACTGCGCCGTGCGATCTTCCTCTGCCAAAACAATCACTCGCACACGCTGACTAAAGCGTTTACGATACTCTCGGGGAACCTCGATCATACCATTCTTGACGAAGGCCTGAAATTCAACTGCCTGTAGCATGGCGCTTGCCTCCTGTGAAGTCGCACAGATACCTCTCGTTGACAAGTTTTTCGACTAGCAACCATTGCTGTGGATAGTGTTCGCGAATGACCTGCCATTCCATCGGTCTATTCCTCATGCGGCGATAATTGAACACGTAGCGATTGTGTTGCGAAGCTCAGGCACGCCCGGATATCTTGCTCGCTCAACCCGTCGTACTCCGCTGACTACCTCGCGAAGCGTGGCATTCACGGCCATTCGCCTTACACCTTATCCATCTCGAACCAATTCGGCCCGGCCTCCACGTCTACGGTCAGGCCGGCGTCCAGGGTGTAGGCGCCTTCCATCACCTCCCGCACCAGCCCGGCGGCCGCGGCCAGCTCGTCGTCGGGAACCTCCAGCACCAGCTCGTCGTGGACTTGCAGCAACATGCGGCTCTTCAGCCCCCGTTCCCGCAGCGCGGCGTGCAGGCGCACCATGGCGATCTTGATGATGTCGGCCGCGGTGCCCTGGATGGGGTGGTTGATGGCCGCGCGTTCCGCCTGCTGGCGGTCGGGCGCCGAGCCGCTGCGGTTTTTCAGGATCGGGAAGTAGCGGCGCCGCCCCAGCAGCGTCTCGACGTAGCCCTGCTCCTTGGCCTTGGCGATGGTCTCGTCCACGTAGCGGCGGATGCCGGGGTAGGTCTGGAAATAGGCGTCGAGAAAGGCCTGGGCCTCGCCCCGGTTCAGGCTGGTGCGGCTGGCCAGGCCAAAGGCGCTGACGCCGTAGCTGGTGGCAAAGTTGACCATCTTGGCGATGCTGCGCTGTTCGGAGCTGACCTGCTCCAGCGGCACGTGGTAGATGGTGGCCGCGGTGGTGCGGTGAATGTCGGCGCCGGCCCGGAAGGCAGCCAGCATGGCCGCGTCCTGGGAGATATGGGCCAGCACGCGCAGCTCCACCTGCGAATAGTCGGCGGAGAGCAGCTTCCAGCCCGGCGCGGCCACGAAGGCGCGGCGGATCTCGCGGCCCAGCTCGCTGCGCACGGGGATGTTCTGCAAGTTCGGGTTGTTGCTGCTGAGGCGCCCGGTCTCAGAGCCAGCCTGGTTGAAGCTGGTGTGCAGCCGGCCGGTGTGCGGGTTGACCTGCGCCGGCAGCGCGTCCACGTAGGTGCTGACCAGTTTGCTGATCTGCCGCTGCTCCAGGATCAGGTCGATCACCGGATGCAGCCCCTTGAAATCCTCCAGCACGCCGGCCGCGGTGGAGTAGTGGCCGGACTGCGTCTTCTTCAGCCCTTGCGTCGGCAGGCCCAGGGAGCCGAAGAGCACGTCGGAAAGCTGCTGGGTGGAGTTGATGTTGAACACATAGCCCACCAGCCGGTAGATCTCCTGCTCGATCTCCAGCAGCCGGCGGCGCAGCTCCTTGGACATCTGCTGCAAGAAGGGCGCGTCCAGCAGAATGCCGGCCATCTGCATCTCCACCAGCACCGGCGTCAGCGGCATCTCCAGATCGCGGAACAGCTTCGTCAACGCCAGGTCATCCAGCTCCTGGCGCAGCAGCGGAACCAGCCGCCAGGTCATGTCGGTGTCGGCCGCGGCATAGCGGGCTGCGGCGGCAATGGGCACGGCGTCCATGGTGATCTGGTTCTTGCCCGTCCCGATCAGCTCCGAGATCGGCGTCATCTCCACCCCCAGCCGCTGCCAGGCCACGTTCTTCAATCCCAGCCCGCGGCTGCCGGGGTCGATCAGCCACTGGGCGATCATGGTGTCGAAGAGCGGCCCAGCCACGCGGATGCCGTAGCGCGCCAGCATGGTCAGGTCGTACTCGGCGTTGTGCGCGGCCTTTTCGCGGGCGGTGTCCTCCAACGCCGGCTGCAACGCGCCGATCACCCTGTCCAGCGGCAGCTGCGCCAGCGGCGCGCCGTTGTCCACTGGCGCTTTGTGCCCCACCGGCACATAGGCCGACTGTCCCTCGCCCCAGGCCAGGGCGATGCCGACCAGGTCGGCCTGCTGCGCGTTGGTGCTGGTGGTCTCAGTGTCGAAGGCGATCAGCGGCGCGGCCTGCAAGGTCTGCACCAGGGTCTCCAGGGCGGCCTCGTGGTCGATGACGGCGTAGGGCGATGGCTGCTCGGCGGCCTTGGCCGGGGCCGCGCCGCCCCTCTCTTCGGCGCCGAAGAGCGCCAACTGGCCATCCGGCGCGGCCGGGGCCGGCGGCAGCGCGCGTGCGCTGGGGGGCAGGCGATCCACCAATGTGCGGAACTCCAACTGGCGGAAGAGCTCCGTGACCTTTTCCTGGTCATAGTCCTGCACGCGGCAGGCCGCCAGATCCAGCTCAATGCCGGGCACATCGGTGACGATGGTCACCAGGCGCCGGCTGAGATAGGCGCTTTCCTGGCCGGCCTGCAGCGCCTCGCGCGTGCGCTTGGCGGTGATCTGATCCAGGTGCTGGTAGACGCCATCGACGCTGCCATAGGTCTGGATCAGGTCGGTGGCGCCTTTTTCGCCCACCCCCTTGACGCCCGGCACGTTGTCGGAGGTGTCGCCCAGCAGCGCCTTCAGGTCGATGAGCTGCTGCGGCGCCAGCCCCCAGCGTTCCCGCACCGTCTCCGGCGTGTAAATGATGGTGTCGCTGAACTTGCGGCCGCTGGTGAGCACGCTGGTGTGATCGCTGACCACTTGCACGATGTCGCGGTCGCCGGTGACGATGGTGGTGTCGACGCCCTGCGCTTCGGCCTGGCGGGCCAGCGTGCCCAGCACGTCGTCGGCCTCGTACCCTTCCCGGGTGAAGATGGGCATGTTCAGCGCCTGGACGATCTCCTGGATGCGCGTCACCTGAAGGCGCAAGTCATCGGGCATGCGCTCACGGGTTCCCTTGTAGTCGGCGAACTGCTCATGCCGGAAGGTCCTGCCCACGTCGAAGGCCACCGCCACGTAGTCGGGCTGCTGCTCGCGCAGGGTGTTGAGCAGCATGGAGAAGAAGCCGAAGGTCGCGTTGGTCGGCTCGCCGCTGCGCGTGGCCATGGTGGCCGGCAGCGCGTGATAGGCGCGAAACGCCAGCGAATGGCCGTCAATCAGGAGCAGTTTCACCATACACCTCGTCACTCTTCGCCAGTTCTTTCAACAGCACCGACGCCTCGGTCACAGCCAGGGTTGCTGTTGGTCTGCAACGGCTGGCGTCACGGCTCAGCACGGTCAGCGGCTGATTTCCACCTGTCCGGTCGCTACCAGATCCTTCACCTGCGCCGTCTCGGCAATGTCAGGCATCATGCGGAAGGTGCGGCCGGCATCCAGGCGAAAGTAGCCGGTGGGCAGGTCAAGCAGGATATTGTGCGCGGTCTTGTTGCGCACGGTCACGAAATGTTCCGGGTCCCAGTCGCGTTCCAACTGGCTGGGCTTGCGTGGCTTCAAACGGGGCATGACAACCTCCTTGGGTGAGAACGTACACGAACGAGGCGTATTTTACTTCCAGTGAGGGGGAAAGTCAATCAATCCGGTTTGGTGGAGCAATGTCGAAGGCGGCGCGGCGGCGCGGTCAAGACGGCGCGGAGTCGAGGCTTTAGCCGGGTCTGGCCAAGACGCACCGCGCCGACCGCCTAAAGGCTCGACTCCGGATCGACCCGCCTAAAGGCTCGACTCCGGATTGACCCGCCTAAAGGCTCGACTCCGGATCGACCCGCCTGAAGGCTCGACTCCGGATTGACCCGCCTAAAGGCGCGACTCCGGATCGACCCGCCTAAAGGCTCGACTCCGGATCGACCCGCCTGAAGGCTCGACTCCGGATTGACCCGCCTAAAGGCTCGACTCCGGATTGACCCGCCTAAAGGCGCGACTCCGGATCGACCCGCCTAAAGGCTCGACTCCGGATCGACCCGCCTAAAGGCTCGACTCCGGATCGACCCGCCTAAAGGCTCGACTCCGGATCGACCCGCCTAAAGGCTCGACTCCGGATCGACCCGCCTGAAGGCTCGACTCCGGATTGACCCGCCTGAAGGCTCGACTCCGGATTGACCCGCCTGAAGGCTCGACTCCGGATATGCCGCCGCCGTCATTGGACGTGTTGGCTTGGCGGCGCTCACGCTGCCGGCGCTTCGCGCAGGAGTTCAGCCAGCAGGTCGGGCCGGTCGGTGATGATGCCGTCTACCCCCAGCTCGATCAGCCGGCGCATCTCCTCCGGCTCGTTGACGGTCCAGGTGTTGATCTGTTGGCCGCGCCCGCTGACCTGCTGCGCCAACTTGGGCGTCACCTGTTCGTGATAGGGATGCAGCGCGGCCAGGCGCAGAAGATGGCGCGGCCAGCCCCGGTTCAGCCCTGCCGGCTCGTCGGGCGCATAGAGCAGCCCCAGCGGGATCGTGCGGTCGATCCGCCCCAGCCGCCAGAGCAGCACCGGGTTGAAGGAGGAGACGATGCAGCGGCCAGCCAGGCTGTGGCGGTGGAAGGCCTCGGCGATGCCCGCCTCCAGCCCGTCGCTGCGAAAACGAAAACGCTTGGCCTCGATGTTGACGAAGGCCTTGGCCGGCAGCGTTTCCAGCACCTCATCCAGGGTGGGGATCAGCTCGCCGGCGAACTGGGGGCCGAAATGGCGGCCCGCGTCCAGCTCCCGCAGTTGCGCCAGGGTGCTGGCGACGATCCGGCCGCTGACATTGCAGATGCGCCGCAGGTCGTCGTCGTGAAAGACCACCAGGTGGCCATCGGCCGTGCGCTGCACGTCGAACTCGACGCCGTCCGCGCCGGCGGCCATGCCAGCCCGCATGCCGGCCAGCGTGTTTTCAGGCGCCAGGGCGCGCGCGCCGCGGTGACCCAGGTTCAGGGGGCGGGTGATCGCGTCAGACATCGATGGCTTTCTCCTTGCCGGCCAGCGGCTCACTGGGGTCGGCCTGGCCAGAGGCCAGCCGCGCCAGCCGGGCCCCGTCGATCAACTCGATGGGCTTGCCCTGCGCCCAGCGGCCGGCGGCCGCGCTGATGCTGCCTGTGGTGACCAAAAAGCCGCGCGGGGCGGCCTCGTGCTGCATCACGCCGTACAGGTCGCGCACCACGCTTTCGCCCACCACCCCGCGGTAACGCTTGCACTGCACGATGGCGCGCTCCCCTTGAGGCGATATCACCCACAGATCGACGCCGTGATCGCCGCTGTCCGGCGTGTTCTTGGCGAAATAGCCGCGGCTGCGGAAAAGCTCCTGCACCCAGACTTCGAACTCGCCCGGCGTCATGGCGGTCAGGTCATCCAGCGTCTGCCCGATGCCCTGGCCGCTGGGCTGCGGCGCTTGCCGCGCCTGCCAGTGCGTTCGTGCTGCCATGGCCCAGCCGGTGAGGATGAACGCGCCGAAGCCCAGCAGCAGGGCCACGATGGCCACCTGCGCCGCGTCGGGCAGCGGCCCGAACATGCCGGCGGCCAGCAAGCCGCCGATTATCAGCGCCGCCAACCAGAGCGCGCTGAGCGCGGGCAGCATTCTTCGTCGTGCCAACAACGGCTCCTGCAAAGGGTCCAGGATTCGGGAAGTCGCCGCCACAAGCGGAAGGCTGTCGGCCGAGGCCAGGCAGCATCTCGTCTTGTGTTGCGGCGACTTCCAGATTCGTTCTAGCCCCGCCGCGGCCGCAGCCGGCTCAACAGCCGCTGCACGCGGTCGGGCGGCGTGGGCGCGGGCGGGGGCGGAGGTTCAACGGCTGGCAGGTCCAGCGGCGACTTCAGGGAGGGCGCCATGCGGTAGGGCGTCCACGGCGGGGAGGCGGCGATCTGCACGTCGGCCGCGGTCACACCGGGCAGCGCCGCCAGGACGGCCTGCGCCGCGCTGCCCAACGCCTCGGCGTCTGGCCAGTGCGGGCTGGGCAAGAGCATCTGAACCTGCACCCGCCCGCCGGCCGTGACCTGAACGCCGCTCACCAGCCCCAGGCCCACCAGATCCTGGCCCAGCAGCGGGTCCTGCACCTGGCTCAGCGCCTGCCAAACAGCGGTTTCTGTCGTCACTACTGGTACTGGTAGAAGCCCTGGCCCGACTTGCGGCCCAGGTGGCCGGCGGTGACCATGCGGGTCAGCAGCGGCGGCGCCTTGAAGCGCGACTCGCCGTATTCCTCGAAGAAGACGTCGGCCACGCCCTTGATGATGTCCAGGCCGATGAAGTCGGACAGCGTCAGCGGGCCCATGGGGTGCGCCGCGCCCAGTTTCATGGCGTTGTCGATGTCCTCGCGGCTGGCCAGCCCCTGCTCGAAGACGCGGATCGCGTCGAGCAGATAGGCCACCAACAGGCGGTTGACGATGAAGCCGGGGGAGTCCTTGGCCAGCACGCCGGTCTTGCCCAGCTTCTCGCCCAGCGCGCTGACCGTCGCGATGGTCTCCTGCGAGGTCAGGATGCTGGGCACATACTCCACCAACTGCATGACCGGCACCGGGTTGAAGAAGTGCATGCCGATCACCTTGTCGCCGCGCCGGGTGGCCGTGGCAATGGCCGCGATGGAGATGGATGAGGTGTTGGTGGCCAGAATCGCCTCTGGCTTGACCACCTGGTCCAGCTCGCCGAAGACGCGCTGCTTGGTGGGCAGATCCTCGAAGATCGCCTCGATGACGATGTCGCAGTCGGCCAGGTCGGCCACGTGTACGGTGCCGGTGATGCGCGCCAGGGTGGCTTCCATGACGTCGGCGGCCAGCTTGCCGCGCTCCACCGCCTTGGCCAACGACTTCTGAATCTTGCCCAGCCCCATGCTGAGCGTCTTGTCGTTGACCTCGCAGATGATTACTTCGTAGCCGGACTTGGCCGCCACCTCGGCGATGCCAGAGCCCATCTGGCCACAGCCGATGATGCCGATGTTCGAAATCTCCATGGGTTCCATGCCTCCTTGCAGGGAAAGATCATATGGGTATGTGCAGGACTGGCAGCCCTGCTGTGGACTGCCAGTCCTGGGTGTCCTAAGCGGATGTCTGACCGGATGCCTGTTCGATCAGGGCCAACATCTCTTTGGCGGCCTTCTGGTCTTCCTGTTCGACGGCGATCAGCTCCTGCCAGATGGCCCGGATCGCCGGCGGATCGTCCTGCGCCAGTTGTTGGGCATACCAGTCCAGGTTTTTCGCCGCGCCGACGATGATGAAGTTGAGCTTGCCCAGGGCGCCTTTGCGGCCGCCGCCCTGGCCCAGCAGCTTTTCGTTGACCCCAGCGCGCAGGGGGCTGCGGTCGATGCGGCGCAGCGCGCCGCTCAACAGGGCGATGGCCTCCTGCGTGTGGTTGATCAGCGTGGTCAACAGCTCGGCAAAGTCGGGCTTGGGGGAGCTCTTGAGGAAATCCTGGTAGATCAGCAGATAGGTGCGGCGGCCGCGCAGAGCCGCCAACAGCCGGTCGCCGGCCGCCGCGCTGGCCGCGTCCACGGGCGTCTCAGCGTCGGTCGCATCGTCGGTGGCCGCGCTGCCCGCGTCGCTGGGCGTTTCAGCGTCGGCCGCGGCCAGCTCGCTGCCGGCCCAGAGATCATCACCCGGCTGGGGTGCGCTCGGCAGATGGTGTGCGATCAGTTGCAGGGCTTCCCGGCTGGCATAGGCGCGCCGCGCCTCGTCGGAGACGCCGCTCCACATGCCCTGGGGGTTGTGCTGACTGGCGTGGCAATCCCAGGCGGCCATGCGGCGCTCGACCCAGGGCTCCACATCCAGACTGACGGCGATCTCCTCGTCCGGCGTGCCAAAGAAGGGCAACTGCTGGCCGTTGAGCTGCACGCGGAACTGGGCAAAGCCGGGGTTGGCGTCGAAGAAGCTCTGCGGAAAGACCCGCGCGTACAGCTTGGATGCGGCCCAGGCGGGGCCCAGCTCCGGCCGGACAGCGGGATCAGCGGCCGCGTGCCAGGCCGCCAGCATGATCTGGTGGACGGCGATATGGTCCGGGTGGGGATAGCCGCCGTGGGCCGGGTGGGTGAAGACGATCTGTGGGCGCACCGCGCGCAGCAGGCCGATCACCTGGGCTGTGGCCGCGTCCCGGTCCAGCCCGGCAATGCCGCCATCGGGCCAATCCAGCCAGCGCAGGTCAGAAATGCCCAGCGCGGCGCAGCAGCATTCCAGCTCGCGCGTGCGCACTTCGGCCAGGTTTTCAGGCGTGGCGCCGTACTCCGGCGGCGAATAGATGGTCGCGGCCTCGCCGCGCGTGGCGCAGACCAGGGTGATGGCCGCCCCTGCGGCGGCATAGCGCGCCAAGGCGCCGCCTACGGCAAGCTCGTCGTCGGGATGGGCAAACAGGGCCAGAATACGATGGGCAACAACCGGCGTTGGGGGCATGAACAAAGGATATCCGATCGAAACAGGGCTGATCCGCCAAGGTTTGACGCGATGCATTATAGCCCAGTGAAGCGAAAACGCAAAGGCAGACCGTGCAAAATCGTTCCCTTGCGCAACAGTCAGGGCTGTGTCGCCATCCATGTGCGGCGCAGGGGAAAGGCGTCAAGCGCCTACAGAAACGCCGCCCCCCACACCCGCATCCCGTCGGTCAGCAGCCAGGCCATCCCCAGTGCGCTGACGGCAACGGTGATGTTGTCCATGTCTTGCCCCGACACAGCCTCCACCACAGTGGCGGTCAGGCAGATCAACAGCAGCGGCAGGAGCGAGGCCGCCAGAGTGAGCTGAAAGATCTCCAGCCGGGTGAACAGCGCCAGGAAGGCCAGGGCAAAGCCGAAGCCGGCCAGCAACATGGCCGCGCTGCCGGCCCAGGTCTTGCGCGGGTTCCAGGGCAGCACGGCCCGGCCCCAGCGCCGGCCGACGATGTCCGCGCAGCCGTCGCCGCCGCTGAGGATCATCAATACCACGATGCCCACCGGCGAGTCCAGCCAGAAGAGCAGCGTCATCAGCACGAAGATGACGCCATATTGCACCGGGCCGTGGAGCAGCTCGCGGCGGTCGCCGCTGCGCGACATGGCCTGCACCGCGTCCTCATCCTTCAGCAGCCCCAGCCCGATCAGGGCGAACTGCAAGGTGATGGCGGCCGGCGCCAGCGCGGCCAGCCAGCGGCTCTGCGGCCCGCCGCTGTAGAGCAGCCAACAGAGGAGGAAGATCGGGCCGGCGCCGATGTGGATCAGCTTGCGCGCCAGGTGGCGGGAGATGGCCTTGCTGCGCGCCAGCGTATCCAGCAGCCGCAGCCAGAGCAGCGCGGCCGCAAAGGTGATTACCAGCGCGATCAGGTCCTGGATCCAGGGGTAAGGGGTGATGGTGACGACAGGCATGGCGTGCTCCAGGCCGAAAGCAAGTTCGCCGTTGCGGCTGTGGTTTTCTGCGGCCGCAGGGACAGTCGATGAGCCTTGGCGCGGCCCGCGGCAGGGGAAGCTGTCACGAAAAGAGACAGCCGAGGCTTCTGACAGCCTCGGCTGAGCGGATCGGATCGCGGGGCCTGATCCTGGCAGAGGGTTCGACGGCGAGCGGCCGTGAACCGGCGATCAGGCCGGGGAGGGGGCGGGGCTGGGGGGCGGGCCGGCGGGATGTGGGCTGCTGTTGCGGCTGTCTTCCCAGCGACGTTCGGGCGCCTTGGGCGTCAGCGGCGGAACAACCGGCGCCGGCGGCAGCGCCGCCTCGCCGTTGGTCTCCCACAGGGCGTTGAACTCCTCGGCGGTCAGGGTTTCGACTTCGATCAGCCGCTCGGCGACCAGGCGCAGCTTGTCGATGTGCTCGGTCAGCGCGGCGCGGGCGGCGGCATAGGCCTGATCCACGATGGCCTTGACCTCGCGGTCGATCTCCTTGGCGACGGCCTCGCTGTAGTCGCGCTGTTCGGACATCTCCCGGCCCAGGAAGACCATCTCCTCCTTGCGGCCATAGACCATCGGGCCCATGGCCTCGCTCATGCCATAGCGGGTGACCATCTGGCGGGCGATCTGCGTCACCTTGTCCAGGTCATCGCGCGCGCCATTGGTGACCTCGTCGAAGATCAGCTCCTCGGCCACGCGGCCGCCCAGGGCGACGGTGACGAAGTCCATGAACCAGGGCTTGGAGACCAGGCCGCGATCCTCCTCCGGGAAGGAGAGGACGTAGCCGGCTGCCTGGCCGCGCGGGATGATGCTGATCTTGTAGACCGGATCGGTGTTGGGCAGCACCTTGCGCAGGACGGCGTGGCCCGATTCGTGATAGGCCACGATGCGCTTTTCCTCGGGTTTGATCACCCGGCTGCGGCGCTCTGGCCCACCCAGCGACACCCGCTCCACCGCCTCGCGCATCTCGGACATGCTGATGGTGCGGCGGTTGCGGCGGGCAGCCAGGATCGCGGCCTCGTTGACCATGTTCTCGATGTCGGCGCCGACGAAGCCAGGGGTGCCGCGCGCGATGGAGTCCAGGTCGATGTCCTCAGCCAGCGGCTTGCCGCGCACGTGGATATCCAGGATCGCGCGCCGGCCCTTGACGTCGGGCTGATCCATGATCACGCGCCTGTCGAAGCGGCCGGGCCGCAGCAGCGCCGGGTCCAGAATGTCAGGCCGGTTGGTGGCGGCGATGATGATGACGTTGGTGTCGGTGTCGAAGCCGTCCATCTCCACCAGGATCTGGTTCAGCGTCTGCTCCCGCTCGTCGTGTGAGCCGCCCAGCCCTGCGCCGCGCTGGCGGCCGACCGCGTCGATCTCGTCGACGAAGACGATGCAGGGCGAGTTGCGCTTGGCCTGCTCGAAGAGATCGCGCACGCGGCTGGCGCCGACGCCCACGAACATCTCGACGAACTCAGAGCCGGAGATGGAGAAGAAGGGCACGCCGGCCTCGCCGGAAACGGCCTTGGCCATCAGGGTCTTGCCGGTGCCGGGGGGGCCGACCAGCAGCACCCCCTTGGGGATGCGCGCGCCCAGGGCGGCGAATTTCTGCGGCTCCTTGAGGAATTCCACCACCTCGCGCAGCTCTTCCTTGGCCTCGTCACAGCCGGCCACGTCGCCAAAGGTCACGGTGGGCTTGTCGCCGGTGAACATGCGGGCCCGGCTCTTGCCGAAGGACATGGCCTGGCTGTTGGAGCCTTGCGCCTGGCGCATCAGGAAGAAGAAGAGCGCGCCGATGAAGAGCAGCGGCAGCACCCCGCCGAAGAAGGCC
>Ga0209605_1002145_pt1 | contig 19713 bp, 19 predicted proteins | sample AD_UKC035_MetaG_FD_184408 | JGI IMG/M metagenome (GOLD analysis project Ga0209605, IMG submission 184408) | Active sludge microbial communities of municipal wastewater-treating anaerobic digesters from USA - AD_UKC035_MetaG (SPAdes) (version 2) | ecosystem: Engineered > Bioreactor > Anaerobic >...
TGTTTCCCCCGCGACGCCCTCCACCTCGGCGCTCCTGAAGTTGGCGACCGCCTGCCCGGCCCCGCTGCCTCGCGGCCTTCCTGGTTTGAGGCGTCATTCGAGGTTCTGCCGGTTTCGCGCCGAAGCCAGCGGTGGTCGAGGTCGGCAAGCATGCACGGTCGTGCGACGGTGGTCGCGGATCGGTGCGCGACCTTTCGGGCTAGAATCGGCCCCGTTTCCGAACGATGAACGCGATGAACGAAGAAGACTACATGCGCGCCGCGCTCGAGCAGGCGCGCGCGGCCGGGGCCGTCGACGAGGTGCCGGTGGGCGCGGTGGTGGTGTGCGCGGGCGAAATCGTCGGCCGCGGCTTCAACCAGCCGATCGGCCGCCACGACCCGACCGCCCACGCCGAGATCATGGCGCTGCGCGATGCTGCGGCGCGCCTGGGCAACTACCGCCTGCCCGGCTGCGAGCTCTACGTGACCCTGGAGCCTTGCGTAATGTGCTCGGGGGCGATCATGCACGCTCGCATCGCGCGCGTGGTGTTCGGTGCGCGCGACCCCAAGACCGGGGTGGCCGGCAGCGTGCTCGACCTCTTCGCCGAGCCGCGCCTCAACCATCACGCCACCATCGAGGGCGGGGTGCTCGCCGACGAGTGCGGGCGCATGCTGTCGAGCTTCTTCGCCGCCCGCCGCGGCCGCACCCTGGTGGCCTGAATGCGCATTCGCGTGGATCTCGGCCGGCAGTGCCTGGAACTCTTCGGCACGGACGGCGCCTGCATCCGCCGCTACGCGGTGTCGACCGGCGAGCGCGGTGCAGGCGAGCGCAGCGGCAGCCTGTGTACGCCGCGCGGCCGCCACCGCATCCGCGCGCGCATCGGCGCGGGCGCACCCGCGGGCGCGGTGTTCCGCGGGCGCCGGCCGACCGGCGAGGTGTGGTCGCGCGAGTTCGCTGCCGCGCATCCGGGGCGCGACTGGATCCTGTCGCGCATCCTGTGGCTGTGCGGCGAGGAGCCCGGGCGCAACCGCGGCGGCGAGGTGGACACGATGCGGCGCTACATCTACCTGCACGGCACCGGCGACGACCAGCCCATGGGCGTGGCGCGCTCGCACGGCTGCGTGCGCATGCGCAACCGCGACATCATCGAGCTGTTCGAACTCGTGCCGGCGGGCACCGTGGTGGAGATCGTCGAATGAAGGACCTGCACGTCGAGGTGAGGGGCTGGGACGAAGCCGAGGCTTGCGTGATGCCGGTGCGCACCGAAGTCTTCGTGGTGGAGCAGGGCGTGCCCGCGGAGATCGAGCGCGACGCCCTCGACGCGGTGTGCCGGCACGCGATCGCGCGCGACGCCGGGGGCCGGGTGATCGCCACCGGCCGCCTGTTGCCCGACGGCCACATCGGCCGCATGGCGGTGCTGCGCACGGCGCGCGGCGCCGGGGTGGGCGGTGCGGTGCTGCAGGCGCTGATCGCCGAGGCGGCGCGGCGTGGATTGCCCGAGGTCGCGCTCAACGCACAGACCCACGCGCTAGCCTTCTACCTGCGCCACGGCTTCGAGGCGGTGGGCGAGGTCTTCATGGAAGCGGGCATTCCACATCGTGCGATGCGGCGCACGGTTTAGCGACTGGGCCTGCAGAGGCGTTGCGCGCGGCGTTCAGGCCGTGCAGGCGCCGAACTCGTGCTCGACCCGGCTGCGCAGCGCTCCGTCCACGTCCCAGGTCCATTCGACGAGGCGGGTGCGGCCCGCGCGGTCACGCAGCACCACGCTGCTGCAGCGCGTGCCGTAGCCGGGTGCGCGGATGAAGGCGGGTGACAGCCAGCGCTCCCATTCCAGGCTCACGCCGGTCGCGGGCAGGTGCGGGTCGGGCGCGGGCGCGGGGTCACGCAGCAATTCGAGGAGGCTGGCGACCAGCGCGTCCTCGGTCGCCGCCACCGGGCCTGCCGTCGGTAGCGCCTCGAGCTTGCGGGCGAGCGCCGTGCGCGTCTTCACCAGCTTGGGCCAGGGGCTGTCGAGCAGGTGGTTGGACAGCCCGTAGCAGCCCGGCTCCAGCATGCGCAGCCCGCCGGTGGTGCTCTCGAGCACGCCGAGCCGATCAGCGTCGCCCACCAGCAGGTTGAAGGCGGCGTAGTTGTCTGCGCTCGCCTGGACGGCCTGCAGCGTGGCGGGCGCCGGGCGGGCATCCTCGAGCGCCTCGCGCACCAGCGCGCCGCGCGAAGGCGCCCCGGCGATGTGGCGGCTGGGGTCGCGGTAGTTGGTCAGCGCGGCGAAACGGCCGCTGCGCGTCAGGCCCATCCAGGTGCCGCCGGCCTCGAGGTCGCGGCCGGCGAGCAGCTCGGGCGCATCCAACCACCAGTGCGCGGGCGCGGCGGGGCGCGCGAGGTACTCGTCGCGGTTGGCCGCGACCACGAGCGGATAGTCGGGATGCGCCCGCCAGGCAAAGACGATCAGGCACACGACGGCGCGCCCCTGCGGCTGCGAGCGGGCCCGCCGGCCGGGCCGCGCTGCGGATCAGCCGAGCGCATAGGGCAGGTCGAGCAGGCTGGCGCGCGGCCCGTCGGGTGCGCCGACGCGGATGTCGCCCGCTTCGGCGCTGCTCGACTGGATCACCGCGAGTGCTTCCACGCCGCCGTCGGCGGTGGGGGCGACGTTGACCAGCTTGCCGGCGGACTGCTCGCCGAAGTCGGGCGCATAGACGTCGGTGCCGGGCGCGGCCGTGCTGCCCGCGGGCAGGGCGAGGCGGTAGGTGCGCTTCTTGAGCTTGCCGAGGTACTGGGTGCGCGCCACGATCTCCTGGCCGGGGTAGCAGCCCTTGTGGAAGTCCACGCCGCCGATGAGTTCGTAGTTGAGCATCTGGGCGACGAACTCTTCCTGGGTGGGCGCGGTGATCAGCGGCAGGCCGGCGCGGATCATGCCCAGCTGCCAGGCCGCGGTGCCGGCACGCACCGCGCCGGCGGCGACGAGCGCGTCGAAGAGCGCGGGCGCGGCCTCGGTGGCGACGGCGAGCACGAGGCGCTGCGCGCCGAGGCGGATGCAGCGCACGCCCGCGGCGGACACCGTCTGGCGCATGTCCTCGGCGGGGAGCGTGGCCCCGGCCGCCTGCGCGACCTCCGCGGCCTGCGGGCCGGCGAGCCCGATCAGCGCGGTGTCGGCGCTGGCGTCGGCGAGCTTGACCTTGCTGCGCAGCACGTACATCGAGAACTTCTTCAGGAAGGCCGGCAGGATGTCGGCCGAGAGCGCGAGCGCATGGCCGCCTTCCTCGGTCCACACCAGGAAGCTCGCAATCATGCGGCCCTTGGGCGAATTGAAGCTGTTCCAGGCCGCGGTGTCGGCCTCCATGTGCTTGACGTCGTTCGACACCAGGTTGTGCAGGAAGGCGGCGGAGTCCGGGCCCTGCGAGCGGATCGTGCCGAGGTGCAGCAGCGGCACCGCGATGGTCGCGGTCTCGGTCGCGCGCGCTTCGTCGGCGGGCGCGGCGAAGGCGATGGAGCGGGCGGTGTCGTCGAGCGTGGCGCCCACGCGGGCGAGGTGTTCGGTCCAGGCAGTCATGGTCTCGGTTCGGGCAATCTCGGATGGTGTAGGGGGGCGCGCCGCAGGCGGGGGAGGGCACGTGCTGCGGTATTATAGGCGCCCTCCTCGTGGCGGTCGCCCCTCGCGCCGACAGGGATTTAGCCTGCCCTTCCCCCTCCGATGACGCGTCTTTTCCCTCGCCTGCTCCTGCTGTTCGCCGTGCTGGCTGCCGTCGCCGCAATGACTGCGGCTGCGGCCTGGTGGTATGCGCACCGTCCGCTCGCGCTCGCCGCCGAGCGGGCGGACTTCACCGTCGCGCGCGGCATGGGCATGCGCCAGGCCGCAACGGTCATCGAGCGCGCCGGCGTGGACGTGGATGCGCGCCTGCTCGCGCTGCTCGCGCGGCTGACGAAACGCGACGCCCGCATCAAGGCCGGCAGCTACGAGGTGCATGCCGGCATCACGCCCTGGCAGCTCATCCTCAAGCTCTCCGACGGCGACGTCACCCAGGGTGAGCTGCTGCTGGTCGAGGGCTGGACCTTCCGTCAGGTGCGCCAGGCGCTCGAGTCCCATCCCGATCTCGAGCCCGACACCGCCGGGCTGGGCGAGGCGGAGATCCTCGAGCGGATCGGCGCGAGCGCGAAGCACCCCGAGGGCCTGTTCTTCCCCGACACCTACCTCTTCGACAAGCGCTCGGGCGCGCTCGCGGTGCTGCGGCGCGCGCACGAGTCCATGCAGGCCCGCCTCGACAAGGCCTGGGCCGAGCGCGACCCGGCCACGCCGCTGGCCTCGCCCTACGAGGCGCTGATCCTCGCCTCGATCGTCGAGAAGGAGACTGGCCGACCCGAGGACCGCGGCCTGGTGGCCTCGGTGTTCGCCAACCGGCTGCGCATCGGCATGCGTCTGCAGACCGATCCCACGGTGATCTACGGTCTCGGCCCCGAGTTCGACGGCCGCCTGCGCCGCGTGCATCTCGACACCGACCACCCCTGGAACACCTACACCCGCGCCGGCCTGCCGCCGACGCCGATCGCGATGCCCGGCGAGGCCGCACTGCGCGCCGCGCTCGCGCCCGAAAAGAGCGACTTCCTCTACTTCGTCGCCCGCGGCGACGGCAGCAGCGAGTTCTCGCGCGACCTCGCGGCCCACAACCGCGCCGTCAATAAGTACATCCGCAACGGAGGCGGGGGATGAGCCGCATGCCACCACGCCTGCCCGACACCGACATGATCGAAAACGCCCCCTCCGCCGTGGCTTCGGGCGCCGCCACGCCCGCCCGCGGCCGCTTCATCACCTTCGAAGGCATCGACGGTGCCGGCAAGAGCAGCCAGATCGCCGCCGTGGTGGCGCTGCTGCAGGCTGCCGGCCTCGAGGTGGACCAGACCCGCGAGCCCGGCGGCACGGCGCTTGGCGAGCGTTTGCGCGAGCTGCTGCTGCACGAGCCGATGCACCTCGAGACCGAGGCCATGCTGATGTTCGCCGCGCGCCGCGAGCACCTGGCCGCGCGCATCGAGCCCGCGCTCGCCGCCGGGCGCTGGGTGGTGTGCGACCGCTTCTCCGACGCCACCTTCGCCTACCAGGTTGGCGGGCGCGGGCTGGATCGCGCCAAGTTCGACGCCCTCGAGGCCTGGGTGCATCCCGGCCTGCAGCCCGACCTCACCCTGGTGTTCGACCTCGACCCGGTGGTCGCCGCCGCGCGCGTCGCCTCCACCGGGGTCGACCCCGACCGCTTCGAGCGCGAGCAGCGTGATTTCTTCGAGCGCGTGCGCGCGGCCTATCTCGAACGGGCCCGCCTCGCTCCGCGGCGCATCTGCGTGATCGACGCGGCGCGCACGCCCGACGCGATCCGCGCCGACGTCGAGCGCATCGTGCGCGAGCGCTTGCTGCCATGATCCATCCCTGGCTGCAGCCGACCTGGGCGCGTCTCGTCGAACTCGGCGAGCGCCTGCCGCATGCGCTGCTGTTCGTTGGCCCTGCCGGCCTGGGCAAGCGTGCGCTCGCCGAGGCGCTCGCTGCGCGCCTGCTGTGCGATGCACCCGGTGCCGACGGCCACGCCTGCGGGCAGTGCGAGCCCTGCCTGTGGCGGCTCTCGGGCAACCATCCCGACCTGCATCGCGTGGTGCCCGAGGCCGAAACCGCCGCAGCGGAGGGCGAGGGCGACGGCGAGGCGCCCGCCAAGGCCGCCTCCACGCAGATCCGCATCGACCAGATCCGCGAGTTGCAGGGCGCGCTCACCGTCACCGGCCACCACGGCTCACGCCGCGTCGTGCTGCTCGATCCCGCGGAGGCCATGAACGGCGTCACCGCCAATGCGCTGCTCAAGCTGCTCGAGGAGCCGCCCGAGGGCTGCGTGTTCGTGCTCGTGTCCTCGTCGCCGCGCATCCTGCTGCCCACCATCCGCAGCCGCTGCCAGCAGTGGCACTTCAGCCGGCCCGAAGCAGCCGCGCTGGCAGGCTGGGCGGCGCATGCCGCCGCCGACGCGCGCGCGCTGCTCGCCCTCGGCGGCGGCATGCCGCTCGCTGCCGAGCGCCTCGCCCAGGGTGGCGGCGCCGCGATGCACGCGCGCTTCGTGCGTGACATCGGTGGCCTGCAGGCCGACGACGTGTTGCGCCTGGCCGGGCAGTGGGAGTCCTGGCTGCGCTCCAAGGACGCGCTCGCAGCCGGGTTCGGCCTGCCCGAGCTCGCCGACTGGATGCAGCGCTGGGTGAGCGACCTGGCGGTGCTGCGCCTGGGCGGCCGGGTGCGCTTCTTCCCCGCGCAGGAGGGCGTGCTCGCCGCGCTCGCCGCCCGCATGAGCGTGGCCGCGGCGAGCGCCTGCTACAATGAGCTCGCCCAGATCCGCAAGGTCTCGCGCCACCCGCTGAGCCTGAGGCTGGTGCTGGAGGACATGCTGATGCGCTACGCCCGTGCCGTCGCCGGAGCCCGAGGATGACCCAAGCCGCCCGCCCCGCGGTCAGCCGCCCGAGCGTGCTGTCGCTCAACATCAGCTCCAAGTCGGCGCTCTACGCGGCCTACATGCCCTTCCTGGTCAATGGCGGGATCTTCGTGCCTACGCCCAAGAGCTACAGGCTGGGCGACGAGGTGTTCATGCTGCTGCAGCTCATGGACGACGCCACCCGCCATCCGGTCGCGGGCACCGTGGTGTGGATCACCCCGGACGGCGCGCAGGGCGGCAAGACCCAGGGCATCGGCGTGCAGTTCTCGCCCGACGAATCCAGCCGGGTGCTGCGCGACCGCATCGAGAAGGTGCTCGCCGGCCACCTCGGCTCCAGCCGGCCCACGCATACGCTGTGAGCACGCCACTCGAGGCAGTGACCGCCTCGGGACGCGTGGCACCTGCTTCAACAACGCCGTCTTCATCAATACGCCCAGGACCCGGATGTTCGTCGATTCACACTGTCACCTCGATTTCCCCGGCCTCGCCGAGCGCGAGGACGAGATCCTCGCCACCATGGCGGCCAACGACGTCGGTACCGCACTGTGCATCAGCGTGCGCCTCGAGGAGTTCCCGCGCGTGCTTGCGCTCGCCGAGCGCCACGCCCACCTGTGGGCCTCGGTCGGCGTGCATCCGGACAACGCCGACTGCGAGGAGCCCGACCTCGCCCGCCTGCTCGCGCTCGCCGACCACCCCCGCGTGGTGGCGATCGGCGAGACCGGGCTGGACTATTACTGGCACAAGGACGCACCCGAGTGGCAGCGCGAGCGCTTCCGGGTGCACATCCGCGCCGCGCGCGCGACGGGCAAGCCGCTGGTCATCCACACCCGCAATGCCGCCGCGGACACCCTGCGCCTGATGCGCGAGGAGGGCGCGGGCGAGGCGGGCGGGGTGATGCACTGCTTCACCGAGAGCTGGGAGGTCGCCGAGGCCGCGCTCGAGCTCGGCTTCTACATCTCGTTTTCGGGCATCGTGAGCTTTCGCAACGCGAAGGAGCTCAAGGAGGTCGCACGCCGCGTACCGCTCGACCGCCTGCTGATCGAGACCGATTCCCCCTATCTCGCCCCGGTGCCGCACCGCGGCAAGACCAACGAGCCCGGCTGGGTCGTGCATGTCGCCGAGGAGATCGCGCGCCTGCGCGAGCTTTCCCTGGCGCAGGTCGAGCAAGCCACCACCGCCAACTTCTTCCGCCTCTTCCGCCATGCACAAAGACCTGCCTGATCACCGCCCGCCCATGTCCGCCAAGCTGCGCCGCCTCGCGCTGGCCGCCGCCTTCGTCGCCAGCGGGCTCGCCTCGCAGGCGACCCTCGCCGCCACGCTCGACGACGCGCTCTCCGCCGCCAGCATGGGCGATGCCAAGGAACTCGTCAGCCTGATCCAGCGCGGGCTCGACCCCGACACCGTCGACGCGCAGGGCAACACCTTGCTGATCCTCGCCGCCCGCGAGGGCCACACCGCGGCCGTGGAGGCGCTGGCGAAGAACCGCGCCCGCCTCGACTACCGCAACCCGGCGGGCGACTCCGCGCTGATGCTGGCCGTGCTGCGCGGCCACGAGGACGCCGCGCGCGCGCTGCTCAAGGCCGGTGCCGCGGCGGCCCACGACGGCTGGGCGCCGCTGCACTACGCCGCCTTCGAGGGGCGCGACAAGCTGATCGACGAGCTCCTTGCCGCCGGTGCCGACGTCAACGCTCCTGCGCCCAACAGGGCCACGCCCTTGATGCTGGCCGCGCGCAACGGCCACATCGACGTGGTGCGCCGCCTGCTGGCCAGGCCACAGACGGATCTCAACGCGCTCAACGACGCCGGCCTCTCCGCCGATGCCTGGGCGCTGCAGAACAACAACACCGACATCGCCGAACTGATCCAGGCTGAGCGCAAGCGCCGCGGCATCCGTCCGCCGGCGATGAAGATCACCATCGAGTGATTCCCTTCTGGCGGCCGTCGCGCCGCCTGCGCTCCAATCCAACAGGAAACGAAATGAGCAGTCTGCCCAGGTGCCCCGCCTGCAACTCCGAATACACCTACGAGGACGGCGACAACTTCGTCTGCCCCGAATGCGCCCACGAATGGCCGAAGCAGGCCGCAGCCGACGTGGCCGAAGCGCAGAAGGTGTGGAAGGACGCCAATGGAAACGTGCTGCAGGACGGCGACAGCGTCACCGTGATCAAGGACCTCAAGGTCAAGGGCTCGTCCCTGGTGGTCAAGGTTGGCACCAAGGTCAAGAATATCCGTCTCGTCGAGGGCGACCACGACATCGACTGCAAGATCGACGGCATCGGCGCGATGAAGCTGAAGTCGGAGTTCGTGAAGAAGAACTGAGGCCCGCAATTCGCGCCTGCCGGCGCTCCTACACGAAACCGCGGCGCGTGCGGCGCCCTGTAGGAGCGGCGGCAGCCGCGAAGACGGCGGCGCGGAGGCGACGGGCGTTGTCGTGCTCGGAGGCGCCGCATTCGCGCCTGCCGGCGCTCCTACATGAACAGCGCGGCTCCGGCGGCCCGATGTAGGAGCGGCGGCAGCCGCGAACCGCCCCGCCCTCAATCCCGGAACGTCGGCGCTTGCTTGGTCAAACCGGCGCGGATCGCAGCCTGCAGATCTTCCGACAGAAGCATCGCGGCGTTCCAGGTCGCGACGCGGTCGAGGCCATCGGCGACGCTGTGGTCGCGGGCGTGATTGAGCATGTCCTTGGTGCCGCGGATGGCCAGCGGCGACTTGGCGGCGATGGCGCGGGCGAGCTGCATCACGCCCTCCAACAAGGCTTCGGGGCTGTCGAAGACGCGGTTCACCAGCCCGATCTGTCCCGCCTCGGCGGCGCCGAGCTTGCGCCCGGTATAGGCCAGCTCGCGCACCATGCCCTCGCCGATCAGGCGCGGCAGCCGCTGCAGGCTGCCGACGTCGGCGACCATGCCGAGGTCGACCTCCTTGACGGAAAAATACGTCTCCGCCGCGCAGTAGCGCATGTCGGCGCAGGCGATCAGATCCACTCCGCCGCCGACGCAGGCGCCGTGGATGGCGGCAAGCACCGGCTTGCGGCAGCGCTCCAGGCTGGTGAGCGTGTCCTGCAGGTCGAGGATCAGGTTGCGCAGGTTCTCGCGCGTGCGCGCCTCGCAGGCGTCCTTCACCGTGGGCAGGATGCCCATCATCATCTGCAGGTCGATACCCGCGCAGAAGTGCTCGCCGGCGCCGTGCAGCAGCGCCACGCGCACCGCAGGCGTGCGATCCACCCACTGCATCGCGGCGCGGATGTCCTGCCACATCTGCAGGTTCATCGCGTTGGCCTTGTCGGGGCGGTTCAGGGTGACGACGGCGACCTGGCCGTCGAGACCGATGCGCAGGGTGTCGAACTGCGGCAGGGGAATGCCGGCGCCCCCGAGGGCGGCGGGCAGCTGCCCGGCGAGCAGCGCAGGAGCGGAGGCGGCCTTCTCGATGCTTGCGGCGAGCTCGATGCCCTGCTTGATCGCACGCTTGGCGTCGAGCTCCGCGGCTACGTCCGCGCCGCCGATCAGATGCACCCGCATGCCGGCCTCGACAAGCGCGGCCTGCAGCGCGCGCTGCGGCTCCTGGCCGGTGCACAGGATCACGTTGTCGACCGCCAACACCTCGTCCTTGCCCGCGATCGTCACGTGCAGGCCTGCGTCGTCGATGCGGTGGTAGGTGGCGCCCGCGATCATCTTCACCCCGCGGTTCTTCAGCGCGGTGCGGTGGATCCAGCCCGTGGTCTTGCCCAGGCCTTCGCCGACCTTGCTGGCCTTGCGCTGCAGCAGCACGATCTCGCGCGGCGCGGTTTCCAGATGGGGCTGCACGAGCCCGCCGCGTCGGGCGTAGTTCGCGTCGATGCCCCACTCGGCGTAGAACTTCGCCGGCGCCAGGCTGGGGCTGACGCCTTCGTGGCTGAGGTATTCGGCGACGTCGAAGCCGATGCCGCCGGCGCCCAGGATGGCGACCCGACGGCCCACCGGCTTCCTGTCGCGCAGCACGTCGAGATAGCCGAGCACCTTGGGATGATCCACGCCCTCGATCTCGGGCACGCGCGGCACGATGCCGGTGGCGAGCACGACCTCGTCGAACTGGCCGGCGAGCTCGGCGGCCTTCACGCGGGTGTTCAGCTTCAGCGTCACGCCCGTTTGCTCGATGCGGCGACCGAAGTAGCGCAGGGTCTCGGCGAACTCCTCCTTGCCGGGGATCTGCATGGCGATGTTGAACTGCCCGCCGATGCGCGCGCCGGCCTCGAACAGCGTGACCTTGTGGCCGCGCTCGGCGGCGGTGGTGGCGAAGGCGAGGCCCGCCGGGCCGGCGCCGACCACGGCGATGTTGCGCGGGGCCGTGGTCGGCTCGATCACCAGCTCGGTCTCGTGGCAGGCGCGCGGGTTCACCAGGCAGGAGGTGATCTTGCCGCTGAAGGTGTGGTCCAGACAGGCCTGGTTGCAGGCGATGCAGGTGTTGATGTCGGCGCCGCGGCCCTCGGCGGCCTTGTTCACGAAGTCCGGGTCGGCGAGGAAGGGCCGCGCCATCGACACCATGTCGGCCTTGCCTTCGGCGAGGATGGACTCGGCGATCTCGGGCGTGTTGATGCGGTTGGTGGCGATCAGCGGGATGCCGACATGTTCCTTGAGCTTCTGCGTCACCCAGGCGAAGCCCGCGCGCGGCACGCAGGTGGCGATGGTCGGGATGCGCGCCTCGTGCCAGCCGATGCCGCTGTTGATCAGCGTGGCGCCGGCGGCCTCGATCGCCTGCGCGAGTTGCACCACCTCCTCGAAGGTGGAGCCGTCCTCGATGAGGTCGAGCAGCGACAGCCGGAAGATGATGATGAACTCGCGCCCGAGTCGTTCGCGCGTGCGGCGCACGATCTCGACGGCGAAGCGGATGCGATTGGCGTAGGCGCCGCCCCACTCGTCGCTGCGCTTGTTGGTGTGGGCGACGATGAACTCGTTGATCAGGTAGCCCTCGGAGCCCATGATCTCGACGCCGTCGTAGCCGCCGTCGCGGGCGAGCTCGGCGCAGCGCACGAAGTCCTCGATCGTGCGCTCGACGTCGGCGCTCGAGAGTTCGCGCGGCGCGAAGGGTGAGATCGGCGCCTGGATCGGGCTGGGCGCGACGAGTTCGGGGTGGTAGGCGTAGCGGCCGAAGTGCAGGATCTGCAGGGCGATCTTGCCGCCCTCGCGGTGCACTGCGTCGGTGATGACGCGGTGGTGCGCGGCCTCTTCCGATGTGGTCAGCGTGGCGCCGCCGCTCCACGGACGACCCTCGAGGTTGGGGGCGATGCCTCCGGTGACGATCAGGCCGACGCCGCCACGCACCCGCTCGGCGTAGAACGCGGCCATGCGCTCGAACCCGCCCTCGGCCTCTTCCAGGCCGACGTGCATGGAGCCCATCAGGAAACGGTTGGGCAGGGTGGTGAAGCCGAGGTCCAGGGGACGGAAGAGGTTCGGGTAGGTGGCCATCGTCTCGCTCGCGGATGTTCTTATAGGGGGCTGGTTGCATGGCCGGGCGGCAGGGGAGGGCCGCTGCGCACGCGGGAGAGGGGAGGGAGATCCGCGCGGGGCGGGGGAGGCCTGCGCCACCCACCGGCCTTCCGACTATGCAACCAGTTGCAGGACTGTAGAAGATCCGCGCCAACTATGCAACGCGTTGCATGGTCGCTTCACGGACAGCTAGACTCCGTACATGTCGCTCGCCCACGCCCTGCTCACCTCGCTGCTCGAACAACCTTCCTCCGGCTACGATCTGGCGCGGCGTTTCGACAAGTCGATCGGGCATTTCTGGCAGGCCACCCACCAGCAGATCTACCGCGAGCTCGGCCGCATGGAGAAGGCGGGCTGGATCCGCTCCGACGCCGACCCCGACGCCGGCCGCACGCGCAAGCGCAGCTATGGCGTGCTGCCCGCCGGCCGCGACGAGCTGATGCGCTGGGCGGGCGAAGCAGCGCCGCTGCCCGAGCTGCGCGATGAGTTCATGGTCCGCCTGCGCGCCGATGCGGTCGTCGGGCCGCTCGGCCTGCGGCCCGAGCTCGAGCGCCGCCGCGCGCTCCATGCCGACAAGCTGCGCGCCTACCGCGCCATCGAGGCGCGCGACTTTCCCCCAGGCGCCGAACCCACGCGCCAGCGCCGCATCCATCACCTCATCCTCAAGGCCGGCATCCAGTACGAGCAGGGCTGGATCGACTGGTACGACGAGGCGCTCGGCATACTCACCGATTAGCCGCGGCGGGCGAGCGCGAGTGGCTCAGGGCTGCACGCCGCTGCGCAGCATGTCGACCATCGCGTCGGCGATCTCGCGCGGCGAGCGCTTGCCCTCGCGGTACCACAGATAGACCCAGTTCATCCCGCCGAGCAGGAACAGGCGCAGCAGCGAGCGATCGGTTCCCGCGCGCAAGGGCAGGGCGTCGATCAGCGCCTTGAAGACGGCCTCGTAGGCGGCGCGATGGGGGCGGATCTCGTTGAGCAGCTCGTCGTTCTGCGCGGTCGCCAGGTTGCTCCCCGCCAGCCGATCCACCGAGGTGCCGCCGACGATGCCTTCGACGTGGGCTTCGCAGGCGCGCCGCAGGCACTCCCACGGATCGCCGCCGCTCGCCGCCGCCTCGCGCACGCGCTCGAGGGTGTGCTCGAAACCCTCGCGGTGCACGGCGAGGAAGAGCTCGCGCTTGGACGGGAAGTAGTGATAGACCGACCCGGGCAGCAGGCCGACGTTGCGCGCGATGTCGCGGATCGAGGTGCGGTCGTAGCCCTCGGCGGCGAACAGGCGCGCCGCGGCGTCGAGGATCAGGCGGCGGCGCTCGGTCGGCTCCTGCTCTCCGTCTGCACCGTCGGCCAACTGCTCGCCGCGCGCCAGGCGCTCGGTGAGCATGCCGCGCTCCAGCAGGCGGCGCTGCGCCGCGGTCAGCGCCTCCGCACCCCCGCCTTCCTCCAGCGCCTGCAGGCGCTTCACCGCGGTCTCCAGGCCGTGCTTCTGCCACAGATAGCGCACGCCCGAAGGCGAGATCCGCAAGCCTTCGCTGCGGAGCCGTTCCGCCACCGCGACCTGGCCGAGCTCGGGCGCCTCGCGCGCGAGCCGGAGGATTGCCGCTTCCACGTCGGTCATGGGCGCCACTGCGGCGGCGTCGGGTCGTGCTGCGTTCATGGGCGCTCGGGGTCGGGTCGTGTTTCTCATCCGGGGGGGATTTTCCGCCGCATCGCAGCAAAAAGCGAGGTGTTGGCACGACTTCGTGGCTCGGGGCGACGGCTGGATGTTGCGGTAGATCGGGTCCGAGGATAAATCAAAAAATTAGTTGAACAAGTGTTTGTCAAGGTAGTTAGTCGGACGATATCTTGCGCACACCTCACAAGAGCTGCAGTCCCGCAAGAGAGAGCAGCCAACCCGCCGCCGGCGCGTGCCGAAGCGGTCACCACACCAGCCAATTGGAGGAAACATGAAACTCGCCAAGCTCGTCGTCGCGCTCTCCGCCACCTTCGCCCTCAGCTCGGCCGCGTTCGCCGACATCACCATCGGCGTCTCGCTCTCGGCCACCGGTCCGGCCGCCTCGCTCGGCATCCCCGAGAAGAACGCCTTCGCCCTGCTGCCTACCGAGATCGGCGGCGAGAAGGTCAGGCTGGTCGTGCTGGACGACGCCACCGACCCCACCGTGGCCACCAAGAACGCCCGCCGCCTGGTCACCGAGGAGCGCGTCGACGCGATCATCGGTTCGTCCAGCACGCCGGCCACCGCCGCGATGGCCGAGGTGGCCCACGAGGCGAAGACCCCGCTGGTGACGATGAGCCCCGTGTCGCTGCCGGCCGAGCGCAACGAGTGGGTCTTCCGCACGCCGCAGCAGAACGAGGTGATGGCGAGCGCGCTGGTCGCGCACATGAAGTCCAAGGGCTACAAGACGCTCGGCTTCATCGGCTTCTCGGACGCCTACGGCGAGGACTGGCTGAATTCGGTGACCAAGCACGCAGGGGCGGCCGGGATCCAGCTCGCGGTGGTCGAGCGCTACGCCCGCAACGACACCTCGGTGACCGGCCAGGTGCTCAAGCTCACCATGGCGCGCCCGGATGCCGTGCTGATCGCCGGCTCGGGCAGCCCCGCCGCGCTGCCGCAGGGCGCGCTGGTCGAGCGCGGCTACAAGGGCCAGATCTACCAGACCCACGCCGCCGCCAACCAGGCCTTCCTCGGCGTCGCCGGCAAGGCCGCCGAGGGCGCGATCCTCCCGGTGGGGCCGGTCTCGGTCGTCAAGCAGCTGCCCGACAGCCATCCGTCCAAGGTCGCTGGTGTCGATTTCGTCACCAGGTACGAGGCGCAGTACGGCGCGGGAAGCTTCTCCGCCTTCGCCGGCTACGCCCACGACGCCTTCCGCCTGATCGAGGCGGCGGTGCCCGCCGCGAAGGCCAAGGGTGCGCCCGGCACCGCCGAGTTCCGCGCCGCCCTGCGCGATGCGCTCGAGGCGAGCAAGGAAGTGGTGGGCGTGCATGGCGTCTTCAACATGACCCCGACCGACCACTTCGGCCTCGACGACCGTTCGCGCGTGCTGATCCGCATCGAGGGCGGCGCCTACAAGCTGGTCGCACAGTAAGTGCATCCCGCCACGACGGTACGAGGAGGAGACGAGGCCATGGGTGAGATCATTCGCGATGCCGCACGCCTGTTCGCCGATCCGGATCTGATCATCCGGCACCGGCCCGACGGCGACCGCATCCTGCGCTCGGGAATCGAGCTGCCGGATGCGATCCCGCGCTGCGTGGGCGACTGGCTGGAGCACTGGGCCGCGGTGCAGCCCGACGAGGTCTTCCTCGCCGAGCGCAACGCCGCCGGCGAGTGGGACCGGCTCACGTATGGCGAAGCCCGCCGCCGCGTCGTGGCCATCGCCACCTGGCTGCTCGGCCTGAAACTCTCGGCCGAGCGGCCGGTGGTGATCCTGTCGGACAACGCCATCGAGCACGCACTGCTGGCGCTGGCGGCAATGCACGTCGGCGTGCCGGTGGCGCCGATCTCGCCGGGCAACTCGCTGATGTCGAAGGACTTCGGCAAGCTGCGCGGCAACTTCGAGCTGCTGCGCCCGGGCGTGGTCTTCGCCGACCCGGTCGAGCGCTTCCTGCCCGCGATCGAAGCGGTGGCCGACCTGCACGACGGCGTCGTCGTCGGCGGCAGCCGCAGCCAGCCGCAGCCCGGCGTGCTGTCCATGGCGCAGGTCGAGGCGCGTTCCGACGAGGCGACCGTGATGGCGGCCTTCGCCGGGGTCGGGCCCGACACCATCGCCAAGTTCCTGTTCACCTCGGGCTCGGTGGGCACGCCGAAGGCGGTCATCAACACCCAGCGCATGATGTGCTCGAACCAGCTCGCCAAGGAGCTGGTGTGGCCCTTCCTGCGCAGCAACCGCCCGGTGGTGTGCGAGTGGCTGCCGTGGAGCCACACCTTCGGCGGCAACCACGACTTCAACATGGTGCTGCGCTGGGGCGGCAGCTTCTACATCGACGACGGCAAGCCCACGCCCGCGCTGATCGAGAAGACCCTGCGCAACCTGCGCGAGGTGTCGCCGACGATCTATTTCAGCGTGCCGCGCGCCTACGACATGCTGGTGCCCTACCTGCGCCAGGATGCCGCCCTGCGCGAGAGCTTCTTCCGCCGCCTGCAGGTGATCATGTACGCCGGCGCGGCGCTGCCGCAGCACCTGTGGAACGAGCTCGAGGCGCTGTCCGAAGCGAGCGTCGGCACGCGCATCCCCATGGTGTCCTCGTGGGGCTCCACCGAGACCGCGCCGCTGGCCACCGACTGCCACTTCCAGGCGGTGCGCGCGGGCGTGATCGGGGTGCCGGTGCCCGGCACCGAGCTCAAGCTCGTGCCCTCGCACGGCAAGCTCGAAGTGCGGGTGAAGGGGCCCAACGTCTTCAGCGGCTACTGGAAGCAGCCCGAGCTCACCGCGAAGTCCTTCGACGACGAGGGCTACTACCTGATCGGCGACGCCGTCGAGTTCGTCGATGCGGCGCACCCCGAGCGCGGCCTGCTCTACGACGGCCGCGTCGGCGAGGACTTCAAGCTCCTCACCGGCACCTGGGTGCACGTCGGCTCGGTGCGCGTGGCGGGGATCGACGCCATGTCGCCGATCGCGCAGGACATCGTGGTCACCGGCCACGACCGCGACGAGATCGGCTTCCTGATCTTCCCCAACCTGCCCGAATGCCGTCGCCTGTGCCCGCATCTCGCACCCGACGCCGACATCATCGACCTGCTCCTCAATCCCGTGATCCGCAGCCGGGTCGCGCAGGGGATGGCGGCGATGATCAAGAAGGGCGGGGGCTCCTCCACCTATCCGACGCGCGCCATCCTGATGGCCGAGCCGCCCTCGGTCGAGGCGGGGGAGATCACCGACAAGGGCTACATCAACCAGCGCGCGGTGCTCACGCGCCGCGCCGACCTGGTCGAGTTCCTCTACGCCGACGTGCTCGACAAGACCGTCATCACGGTCCATCCGGCGGCGTGATTTTCATGAAAAGGGAAGACGCAATGACCGAACAGCTCGTCAAGACCACGTCCGAGGACGGCATCTACACCATCCTGCTGGCCCGTCCGGACAAACGCAACGCGATCAGCGACCGCCTGCTCGCCGCGCTCGAGGCGGCGCTGGTCGCCACACCCGAAGGCACGCGCGCGATCATCCTCGGCGGCGAGGGCAAGCACTTCTGCGCCGGGCTGGACCTCTCCGAGCACCAACACCGCGACGCCTTCGGCACCATGCTGCACTCGCAGTCCTGGCACCGCATCTTCGCCCGCATCCAGAACGGCGGCATCCCGGTGATCGCCGCGCTGCAGGGCGCGGTGATCGGCGGCGGCCTGGAGCTCGCCACCGCGGCGCACATCCGCGTCGCCGAACCCAGCACCATCTACCAGCTGCCCGAGGGCCGCCACGGCATCTACGTCGGCGGCGGCGCCTCGGTGCGCGTGGCGAAGATCATCGGCGCCGGCCGCATGTGCGAAATGATGCTCACCGGCCGCATCCTCGACGCCGACGAGGGCCAGCGCCTCGGCCTGTCGCACTACCTGGTGGGCGCGGGCGAGACGCTCGCCAAGGCGCAGGAGCTCGCGCGCCGCGTCGCCGAGAACGCGCCGATGGCCAACTGGGCGATGGTCACCGCGATCGCCCGCATCGACAACATGGCCAGCGACGACGGCTTCTTCGTCGAGTCGCTGACCGCCGCGGTCGTCCAGACCAACCCCGAGATCGCCGCACGCATCGGCGAGTTCCTCCAGCGCAAGGGCCAGGGAGCACGTCAATGAGCAAGCAGGGCATGGGCAATTTCGCCGAGTCGGAGGCCGCCGCGCGCGGCATCGCCTACGACGACATCTGGCTGGTGGCCGGCCGCCGCACCCCGTTCGCCGACTACAACACGGTGCTGCGCGACGTCTCGCCGACCGACCTCGGCATCGCCGCGGCGCGTGCGCTGTTCGAGCACAGCGGCATTCCCGCGACCGCGGTCGACGCGATCGTCGCCGGCAACATGGCGCAGTCGAGCTTCGACGCCTACTACCTGCCGCGCCACATCGGGCTGTACGCGGGCGTGAACCCCGCGGTGCCGGCGCTGCTGGTGCAGCGCCTGTGCTGCACCGGCTTCGAGACCATCCTCACCGCCGCCGACCACATCACGCTCGGCAAGGCCAACGTCGTGCTCTGCGTCGGCGCCGAGTCGATGTCGCGCAACCCGGTGGCGGCCTACACCCACCGTGCGGGCTTTCGCATGGGGCAGGTCGAGTTCAAGGACTTCCTCTGGGAGGCCACCCTGGACACCGCCCCGAAGACCTCGATGGGCGGCACCGCCGAGAACCTCGCGGTGCGCTACGGCATCGGCCGCGACGAGGTCGACCGCTTCGCTGCGCAGAGCTTCGCGCGCGGCGTGGCGGCCTGGGAGGCGGGCTGGTTCGGTGACGAGGTGAGCGCGGTGGTCAACGCGACCTGGGAGCTCGACGGCTACAAGCCGCGCGGCATCCGTCTCGCCGACCGCGCCAGCGTGTGCGATCGCGACGGCCACGTGCGCCCCACGCCGCTCGAGACCCTGCAGAAGCTCAAGCCGGCCTTCGGCGGCGTGCAGACCGGCGGCAACAGCTCGGCCATCGTCGATGGCGCGGCGGCGGTGCTGGTGGCGCGCGGCGACTGGGTGCGCGCCCACGGGCTGCAGCCGCTCGCGCGCGTGGTCGCGGGCGCGGCGGCGGCGGTGCCGCCCGAGATCATGGGCATCGGCCCGGCGCCGGCGATCCGTGCCGCGGCCCGGCTGGCCGGGATCGCGGTCGAGGACCTCGGCCGCGTCGAGATCAACGAGGCCTTCGGCGCGCAGTACCTCGCCTGCGAGCGTGAGCTCGCGCTCGACCGCGACAAGGTCAACGTGCACGGCGGCGCGATCGCCATCGGCCATCCGCTCGGTGCTTCGGGCGTGCGCCTCACCCACACCGTGGCGCGTGCCGTGCGCGCCGCCGGGTTTCAGTACGGCGTGGCCTCGGCCTGCGCCGGCGGCGGTCAGGGCGTGGCGGTGATCGTGGAGAACGTCGCCTGAGCGGCGACAAGGAGAGCGCAATGAAATTCGCAGGCAATACCTTCATCGTTACCGGTGGCGCATCGGGCCTCGGCGAGGCCACCGTGCGCGCCTTGCACGGCGCCGGCGCCAGCGTGGTGATCGCGGACCTCAACGCGGAGCAGGGCGAGAGGCTCGCCGCCGAGCTGGGTGAGCGCGCTGCATTCGCTCGCACCAACGTCGCCGACGAGGCCGACGCGCAAGCGGCGGTCGATCTCGCCGGCAGCCGCTTCGGCGGCCTGCAGGGCTTGGTGAATTGCGCGGGCATCGGCAACGCCGGCAAGGTGCTGGGCAAGGAAGGCCCGCAGCCGCTGGCCGACTTTGCGCGTTCGGTGCAGATCAATCTCATCGGCACCTTCAACATGATCCGGCTCGCCGCCGAGGCGATGAGCAAGGGCGCGCCCCAGGCCGACGGCGAGCGCGGCGTGATCGTGAACACCGCCTCGGTGGCGGCCTACGAGGGCCAGGTCGGCCAGGCTGCCTACGCGGCCTCGAAGGGCGGCATCGTGTCGATGACGCTGCCGATCGCGCGCGAGCTGGCGCGCTTCGGCATCCGCGTGATGACGATCGCGCCCGGCCTGTTCATCACCCCGATGATGCGCGGCCTGCCGCCCGAGGTGCAGAAGTCGCTCGGCGAGAACACGCCCTTCCCGCAGCGCCTGGGCGAACCCGAGGAGTTCGCCAGGCTGGCGCTGAGCATCATCGACAACGTGATGCTCAACGGCGAGACCATCCGCCTCGACGGCGCGGTGCGCCTGGCTGCG
>Ga0209605_1002146_pt1 | contig 19711 bp, 43 predicted proteins | sample AD_UKC035_MetaG_FD_184408 | JGI IMG/M metagenome (GOLD analysis project Ga0209605, IMG submission 184408) | Active sludge microbial communities of municipal wastewater-treating anaerobic digesters from USA - AD_UKC035_MetaG (SPAdes) (version 2) | ecosystem: Engineered > Bioreactor > Anaerobic >...
GCAGAAAGTACAGCGTGTCACTCACGCACAACGATTAGGAAACTCTTTCTACGACGCTACGGGCGTTGTGCAGAAAGTACAGCGTGTCACTCACGCACAACGATTAGCGATGTCTTTTCACGACGGGTTCAAGGATCAAAAAATGTCGCATAAGTCGTCTTCTGCGACCTTCTTGGCCCTGCTCGGCTTGGCCGTAGGCCGAGATGCGAGTATGCCAGCGAGGTGTTCTACGACGTTCTTTTGGCGGCGGGCCTCGTCGTCGGCTGACTCATGGTGTGGAACTGGCTCACTGCTGGCCGTAGTTGGCCGTGACTGTGTGCTACCTGTGCGCTCACTGTCGTGTCCCTGCGCCGTCCCTGTGCCGTCCCTGTGTCGTCCCTGTGTCGTCGCTCTGTCGTCCCTGTCTGGTTCCTGTGACTCATACTCTGTGTCGTCGTCAGCGTCGTCCGTGTCGGGCTGACTCTGGCTTACTGTCACGCTGACTGCTGGAGCAGCCTGGAGCAGCCGGCCACCGACAGACGGCCCCTCGAGCGCCCCGTTGCGCACAGTGGCGGCCCTCATCAACAACGCCTGGATGACTTCGGCAGCCGTTTTTCCGAGCGCCTTGCCGCCATCCTTCGTGGCCCGGGTCAACTTGAGCGCCTTCAGCTCCTGGTGGATGAGCCGACTCAGAGTCTCCACCGCATCGGGCGGCGCACACAGTTCCACTGCTCGCTGCAACTTGGTCTCGAACATCGCCAGTCGCTGCAGCCCCATACGGTCCGTCGCAGTTGGATTCTCGAGTTCTGCGCTGTAGGCCTCGAGGATGGCGTCAAACAGCGGCTGCTCATCTGGCGGCAGCCTCGAAGTGTACGCTCCATGGCGGTAAGCATGGAGGTTGCCTGGCTCGGAATAGCCCAGACCAGCGACCGACTCTGGCGGCCTACCCGCCGCATTCTGGTTGCCGCCGCCGTGATAGCGGCAGAACTTGCTGCCTGCTTCTGGCTTGTTGCCGCATCTATCGCCTGTTCGGCGGTTGGTGCCCTCGCATTTCTCGCCCATGGTCTCCTCTCACTCGCTATCCAGCGCCGATTTGCCGACTGCAACGGCTGTGCCAGCGCCTTTGGGTGGCCAAGAACGGAGAGTACTGCAACCCGTGTGCCATCGTCCAGCGTAGACCTGGGGTGGCGGGTGTCGTGTGCGGCCTCTCCGTGGTATACTGTGTATTTCACACGACGATGTGTGTAACCATAAAGCCGGCCCTACGACTACCCGCTTTGTACTTGGGGTTTGTACGTAGGTCGGTCTCGGAATCGCCAATGATTTCGGGCAGTTCGGCGATTTTGGCATACGAGATTTCGGGATTTGTGTGACGGAAGTGTGACGCTGTGACGATTGGGGTTTTGCCTGGGTAAAATTCCAAGTTACCGGAATCATTGGCTTTTTTTTGCCCTTGGTGACGGTGACGCTGTTTTCACAAAGCCCGCATATGTGAGGTGCCTGCGTGAAAGGCCATAGGTGGGGAAAAAGCGTCACATCGTCACCGGCAGTTGGAAGTGTTGGATATTGCTGGTTTTTCGAGCGTGACGGAGGGTGTGACGGTGGCAAAACCAGCGTCACATTTTGGGGTTTGCGTCACGCTTTGTGACGATGTGACGTTCTTTTGGCAAGAATCGCCAGCGTTTCGGCAGTCCGAAGGTTGCCGAAAGGTCGTCACAGCGTCACCCGCTGTTACAGACGTGCAGAGATGCGTAAAAGTCGAAATGCAGGAGGCTGGTTTACGCCGGTTTTTCACGCAAGCACAGCCTGGAGTCTGTTGTCTTGCGCAGAAAATGCCATGGGCTGTCGGAGCCGCCAGAGGTGGTCGATGTGCTTCTTGCTGAGCCTGTCTTGGTCCCGCTGGAGGGTGGTTGGCTGGCCCACGGCGCCACTCCAGCCGTCGGCAGCCAGAATGTAGCACTCGTCGTCCATGAGGAGTTGATGCTGGACGAGCGGGTGGCTGTACCACATGCCACTCTGGTGGTCGCTCCAGAAGGCGCAGATGACGTGGCCGCCCTGCAGGTGGAGAATGGCCAGCGGCACGCCACGCATGGCCTCGTGCAGGTCCTGCCAATCGAGGTCAGCAAGGTGGTCGAACAGCGGAGCGTAGCCTCGACAGGTGGGGCGCCATCCGGAGGCCTGCCACGTGGCATCGCCGTCCAGCATGGCGTCCGGGATGTTGTCACCGATGGCCTTGAAGGGCGGGTACCTGAGTGCCGGCGGCGGCTTGACTCCCGTCTGGTTGGTGAACGCCCGGTGAGCGGCGTCGCCCAGCACGCCGGCCACGACTCGACTTGCCAGGCTGGAGCAGCCGCCACAAGTGTGGGTGGTGCCGAACCTGGTGAGCGCCGTCTGTCGCTCGTCGCTGTCGAAGGGGTCTGCCTGGAGCCGCAGGTCGACCGGGCGCTTGAGCATCTTGCTTCGGCTGTCCTGGGGCGTGCCGTAGCCAACGGCGCCGCCGGCCCACACGTCGAGGATCCTCTGGAGGCGCTGTGCCCACTGGGGTCTGGCTGGCATGCCAAGGAAGGCTGGCACGTCGAGCTTGGCGTTGAAGGCGGCGGCCAGGAACTTCAGGTGGTCTCGCTCAAGAGCTGTCCACGTGAGGGGCCCCACCACACCGTCGTCGTCGAGGAGGCGGCTGCGCTGGTAGGCCTTCACCTGCTCTATGAGCGCCAGGTCGTACACGTACTCTTGGCCTGCTGCTGGCTGTGTGGTGAACCCCTGCTCGGCCAGCCACGCTCGGCACTGCCTGACGTTGGCGTGCTCCATGCCCGGTTGTTTCAGTAGCTTCATGGTTGTTTGTCCTCCGCTGTTTGTGTCTAAATGACTTGTGTGTAGCGGTCGCTCAAGCAGGCTCCCAGCAGGGCGTCAGCCACAAGTCCAATGTCGTCTCGCAGGGCAAGCTTGGCAAGCCACTCGCTGGGGATGCCCGACTCGCCGTAGAAGGCGGGGCACTGCAGCGGCTGGCTCTTCTGGCTGAGGTTGAGCACCAGGATGCTCGCCTGCCGCAGGCACGCCGAGGCGCCGCAGGCGGGGCACAAGATCTCGCTGTCAGTCCCCACAGACCACTGGTCGCACGCAGCGTTGTGCTCGTCTCGAGTCTGTTCGTCGTCGTCACAGGCTGTCGTCATGGCGTCTCCTATACTCGGCAGACCTTGCTGCCCTTGCGTTCCTTCTGCGGGTCTTCCCACTGCTGCCAAAAGGCGGGCCGTCGCTCTCGTCCGACGAGTTTCTTCTGGAACGCCACTTCGGGCCCTCTGTGTTCGCACCGCCCATCGTAGTGTGTCTCCGTCTCGACCTCGAGGTCGCCGTGCATGTTCTGGATCGACTGCAGTTTGGCGATGAACTTGGAGATGCGCATCACCTGCCCTCCATGAAATCCTGCCACGTCTTGCCGCCAAGGAACTCCTTGACCACGTCTGTCATTGGCGCAGGCGCAGGCGCAGCGTTGTGCATTCCACAGACTTCGATGGCTACTGCTCTGCGCACCAGAAAGTCAGCGAAGAGACAGACAGCCTCTTCAACCCTCCGCTCTTCCTGCCGCTTGTACGCCAGCACGTTCGACTTCACGATGGGGCACTTCGACTCGCCACTGCACTGCCTTGCCATGGCATCGTCATATTGACTCTGCAGATCGCTGGCAGCCGAACGGCTTTCACGCAGCATCTCTTGAGCCCTTTCAAGCACCTCCATCACCGATGGACGTCCGGAACGCTCAGCCAACTTGAGCAGCGCATCGAGCGAGCCAAACCAGTTCTCGCCGTTGGCAGACAGGCCAGCAGCGTAGCACGGAGGGGTGTCGGAAACCTGCCAATACCACCCGCCATCCCGCTGCTCGTTGGGAGGCGGCATACACTCGACCGGCAAGCCGAGTCGCATGGCGATCAGATCAGTCGCTTCCGTTGCTTCCACAGGATCCTCCATCTTCGTCTTGGTCGTCGTCGTCGTCGTCGACAACTGGCATGCCATCGCAGTCGTGCTCGTCACAAGCGTCGTGAAAAGGGCCAGGCCAGCCGCCAGTTGTGACATCGCAGCATCGGCGGTTCAGGCAGCACCCGCAGTAGTGGCGCTTGGCTTCGTCGCTCATGCATCCACCTTGCGTGCCAGTTCTGACTGCATCGCTTCGACACGCTGTCGCAAGATTGCCAGTTCATTGTTGGCAGCAGCCAGTGCGTTGTTCGCCATCTGGCTCGACTGGTATGCCAGAGCAGCCTCCGTTTCGAGCGCAGCGTTCTGCTGTGCCAGCCGCTCAATTTCCGCTCGCAGAAACCGAGGGTCGGCGCAAGACATGAGGTGCTCGATAGGTCCTCCCGGACATCCACAAGGCTTGGCAGCACCAGCAGTTTGCGCCGCATCGACGCCGTGCTTCCACCCGTGCTCCATGAACGTGGCTGCCACGGGTTCCACAAGCGTGCGCAGCAGGTCGCCAAACCACTCAGCGTGGGCCTGGCAGACTTTCTTGACGTCGATGTTGTCAGCCATGGCGGTTACCCCTTTGCGTCTTCGACAATCGACTCGCCCCACTGCAGCAGCGAAGCGCACTCGCAGCACACTTCGGCATTGGGTTCTTCATCTTCGTCGTCGTCGAGCAGATTCGGGCCATACAGATTGCCGTCAAAGGCCACCGAGAAAACCTCGATCTGCTTGCCACACACTGTCAACTTGAGGCAACCGCTACTGTAAGAGTCTTCTGCCACCTGAGCGGCGTGCCAGACGTCCTCCCGATCTTGCATCCACGTCACCATCGTTACACGCTCCTTTTGGCTTTCGTCGCCCGTGCGGCTCGACGTCGGTTCATTCGGTCAGCCCTGCGGTTCTCGCTGCGGGCTGCCATCCGCTTGGCCCTGTTGCCAACCAGCGGCGCCACAGACGCTCCATGGCTGCTGTCTTCAACGGGCGGCGGCTTCGGAAACTGCCAATCGGGAGGCAGGTTGCACCTGGCAAGCGCCTCGGCTCGAGTGAGGCCTTCCCTGGCCAGTCGCTGCAGCGTCATCTCAATCGTCTCTGACATCGTCTTCTCCTTCTTGCCATCTGGCGTAATAGTCGCAGCCTACGCCATCACTCCACTCTGTGGTGAGATCCGGCTGCTTTCCGCAATCACCGTGCGTCACTTCGTCGTCGCCTTGCCAGCGCCGGCAAGAGCCGCAGCACTGCCGACGTTCAGACTTGCTGCGTTTGTCGTCCATCAGAACCACCAGAACCACGAAAGGAAGGTACCGAAGAGCGACCACTCATCGCTCTCTCGACGACCATTGTTCTGTGGTCTTGGCCCTACGTATCCACAGCCGGCTGGCGGTGGCACCGGTGGCTTCGGCAACTCGATTCCCATGGTGCTACCTCGGGTGCCGCTTGCGCACGCATGTCGGATGGCAGTTGTTCTCAACGGCCAGGCAGTACGGGCAGAACAGAGCATCCTGGCGAGCCAGGTCCAGCCAGTTCGGCGTTGACAGGCGACTCCCGCACTGCGGGCAGAAGCGATCAATCAGGTCAGGCACGTGGCCGCACGAGCAGGCTTCCTTGCGCAGCAGCCTGATCTGGTCCCGCCGCAGCCACACGCGATCCCGGAAGGTCACCTTATCTTGCCACTCGCCGACCTTGCGGTTCATGGCCCGCACCGCCTCGTACACCGCCGGCACTCTTTCCACTGCGACCGTCAGAATGTCGCTCACGATGCTCATCGTCGTTGCCTCCTGTCAGTGAACCACAGACTTGCCGCCGTCGCTGCCCACGTGGCTCGACGACGCACTTTCAGCCGCCTGCCGCATAATGGACAGCAACCGCAGAGCCACCGTGGAATCTACGATCAACGCTGCGCCTGCGACGCCCAGGTCAGGCCTGGCCATGATGGCCGCACGGAACTCCGTGAACAGCCTCGACGCCGTGTCGATGTCGTCAACGCTGCTGGCAGCCACCTCAATTGGCGGCAGGCTACTTGCCATCGGTTTTCCCCCAGTTGGCCATCAGGTAGCGCCCGACGTAGTCGGCCACCGACTTGACGTTGCCAAGTTGTTCGTCGTGGCGCAGCCCACCAGACGGCTCGAACTGCATGTGGCTGATGCCTCGGCAAAGCGCCTCAAGCGGCGTCCCGAACTGCAGGCCGGTCGAGAAGACCAGGCTAAAGGCGTTCAGAATGCCGGCAACGAACCCGCCGTGGCTGGCTCCCACCTCAATCGGCAAGTCGTCGTCCAACTTGGCGTCAGCAGTCATCGGCTTGACCCGCAGGAAGATCTCCCCGGGCTGGCCGTCGTCGTACAAGCCCACCGTAAGGTAGAACTTGAGATCCTGCAGCGTGAAGGTGTGCGTGACCGCCTTCCTGGTGTCTGGCAAGCGTCTCCTGTCTTTCATTGGTCGTCCCTCTTTGTTGGCTTCTGTCTCTTGCGCTCCATGCGCTTGCCAGGCTTGCCTCCCTGGCGAGGTCGCAGCATCAACGCCACTTGGCATCGAACGCACACCGGTGGCGTCTTGCTGCTCTCCTCCAGCACGTCCATCGTTCCCACCGCCTCGCACATCGCACGCAGCGTGCCAGGATTCAGAGCGTGCGTTTTGCCACGCTGAGCGACATATGGGTCGCTCGAAATGCACAGCGTCCACGTCCGCTCTTCTGGCAGCGTCGGCTCTGGCATCACGCTGGCAAGAATGTCTCGCACGTCCATCGCTGCTACTCCTCATCCGCCAAGCATCGCTCGTGGCGCTTCGGCGTCCCGTCATCCGTGTATTCCAAAGTTACACTATCGTAAGGCTCCCAGCCGACGAGCGGAGCCAGTTTACAGCGCCAGTTGCCTTTGCCAGTGCCAGCCAGGCAAGCGCATCGGAACGTCTCGCCGCAGCACGTCGGACTGCCCTTAAGCACCCCGTGCTGCAGCCGCACCATAATGCGACTCGGTCGCCCAGACCTGCCCCGTCTGCTTGGCCTCTCCAGCGGCCACATGACTTCCGGACAAGACGCTGCGTGGGGCCCGTCTTTCGCAGAGCCACACCAGTAGCAGACGTCTTTGACGTGACCTGCGTGGTAGCTGTCTCGATAGGCAGCAGCGTCTCGGTAGTACCTGGCGTCCTCTGCCGAGTGATTAAGCAGCGAGTGAACCATGTCCATCTCGTACTCGTGCTCGGTTGTGAGCAGCGACAGCCGCTCTTGGATGCCAGCCAACTTCGCCAACGCCTGCTGGTACTTGTCGTCACTTACCACTGGCTGTCTCCTCCTTGGCGCTGCCGTCGTCGTTGCGTCCCTCGAGGCGGTTGCGTTGGATGCGCAGCGCCTCACTCGCTGAGTGCATGGTGGTCAAGCCAGGCAGGCCATACAGCAGATTTCCCTCCTTGGCGAGGTGCAGGAATATCCTGCCCATGACGTCCTCGAAAGACCCGTGCTCTTCGTTGCCACGAAGCAGCCGCATCAGATCCATGAGGCACTGCGATGGGATCGCCACGCAGTCCTTCAACTCCTCTGGATGCTTATCGTCCAGCCGTCGAATGCCGAGGCTCATTGTTACGCCCTCAGGTTGCCATGCCGATACGGCCGGCTCTTGTTGAACTCGTGCTTGGCCATCACGCACGTCCAGAGATCCGGCAGACGGCAGTCACGCTTCACGGGGTCCAACTGCCGTCCCAGCGCCAGGATGAACTTGCAGACGTCGATGAGCGACGCAGCGAGCAGAGGCCATCGAGTCGGATCGCAGTGCGACATGACCGTTGCGATGTTTACGGCCTCCATGCAATAGGCTGAGAACGCCCCGTCGTAGCTGGTCGGATTGCGAACGATGTCAGCCCGCTCCGCTGGAGTGATTCCGTGGCGGCCACAGAAGTCCAGCAAGCGGATGACGATGTCAGCCGTCTCCTCCTCGAGGTTGGTCATCAGCGACGACACCTCGGCCTCGCCGTCCATCGTCCACACCGGGATGTGCTTGTCGCACGTGGAATGCAGCAGGCCCTTCCGGAAGGCCTCGAACAACTCGGCCACCTCGCACACAATCAGCAGCATGATCTCGTGCTGGGGCCGTTCGGTTTCCCACCACCCGTGCGCCTTGGCGTTCTGGTGGATGACCTCAACGATTTGGCTGAGTTTCACTGCGTCACCTCGCTGCCATCGAACTTGCCACGCACATTGGCGTGGAAGTAGGACCCGACCGACTTGGCGCCCAGCATGCTGCCCGCCGTTTCCTGCGACACGCCGGAGTACCGCCAGACCTTCGACTTGCCGAACTTGTCAGGCTTGAACTCCACCTCCAACGTCTGGCTTGATGGGTCGTACCCAACGCTCTTGATCGACGACGAGTCTACTTTCGTTCGCTGCATTTGGCTCTCCTTGTTTCCCTTCTGGTTTCGACCCTGTGAGCGATGTCGTAACGGTTGTGACAACGCTGGCACAACGCTCGTAGATTCGCAGGGTCGTTGTTCTGTGGATCGTGGTCTTGGTGCGAAACCGTCAGCACCACCTGGATCTTCGTCCACCCGTTCTCGAGTAGGTGAGCGTAGATCGCAACGAAGTCACCGCCAGACCAGGTCCCGATGTGGGCCCCCGTGTCTGCGTGCTGGATCTCCAGCAGTCCGCTCTCGACGAACGCCGGCACGCCGGGCTGGTCTTGGTATGGCTGCCAGCAGTTGGTGCGAAACACAGTAGCGTGGTTTGTCACGCCGCACTGCTCGCATCGATTGCCAGCCCGCCTCAGGATCGCCTCACGCACGTCTCGCCACGCTTTGCCTCGGTAGTAGTGCTTGTTCTCAGGTCGTATGGGCATGCGCAGTCTCCAGCAGGCCTTTGATCAGCCTGGCGATGGCAAACGCTCTGGTTGCCTTTTCGTCGGGGTCCATGTCCTCGATGATCAGCCGCAAGCCGGGCCCGAGGTCGAACTGCACCTGAGCGTGCAACCCAGTTTGATCGCCGGGCAACATCACGTACTGCTCTGCCTTGCCCTCGATGGTGCCGAGCACCAACGTCTGGCCAGCCACGAGCACCGGCTTGCCGCCACTCACGGCTGCACCGGCTCGACTGCCGTGCATGCAACGATCTCGCCGGAAGGAGCCAGGCTCTTGACGCAGTGCGTGCCTTCGTGGCAGCCTTGCGGTCGGAAGTGCTGGCAGTTCTGGCTGAAGCAGAACGTGCGGTCGACCATGTGGTACTCTTTGTACTCGTGGTCTTTAACGTTCGACTGCGGTTTCCCGTGCTCTTTGTTTTCGTGCATCGCTAGCTCCTTGTCACGCTTTTCAACATATCGTTCAACTTCGGTGACCACGTGCCACCGTGGAACGCTCGCCAACCTGGCATCTCGTCTTCCATGAGATTTCGCAGCGTCTGCCACGCTGCCACAAGAGCCGCCCACTGCGGTGAGATTGCGGCGATCCGTCGCCAGCCGTCAGCGTCGAGAAACGGGCCAAGAGAAATCTCCAACAGAGCGCAGCGTCGGAAATCCCAGCAGTCAGCCGGAATCTCCGGCCTGGCGTCCGGCAGGCCCAACAACGCTCGTGCCATGCTCTTGCTGGACAAGCCAGGCTCGCCATTCAGCAGCCAGGCAGAAATCAGTGCTTCCAGGGTTCTCAGCATCGTCTCACCTCAGGCCAAGTATGGGCAGTTGGTCGATGAATCCGAAAGGTCACACGCCTGATGCGTGCATCACCTCGATGAGTCGCACATGGTAGGTTGCGGCCGTCAGCCGCAGGCATTGGAAGTGCCGAGTGTGAGCCATCGGGTAGTGCCTGTTGGGCGGCAAGAACCGCTCCTCGTGTTCGGCTGGCTCGTTAAGCGAGCATCCTGGACATGCCTTCAAAGTGCCAGCGGCGTTGCACACGCTGCGCAACGTACGTGGTTTTGCATCAGCCTTCATCCGTATCCTCCAAAACGTGAATGTCCGTGCCAGACGCCAGTTTGTGCTGAAAGTAGCGAGCGCTGACTGCCTGCGTGCCAGGCGGCAGGCGCCGAAGCGCACTTTGCAGCATTCGCACCTCGTAGTAGACAGCATGCTGCTCCTGGAACTCTGCGGTAGACACCACACGAATCCGCTTGCCGTCCCACTCGAGCAGACCCCACTTGTCGGGCATGTCGTTGACGGCCAGCACTCCCGACGGCGCCAGGTAGTACCGATAGCGGCCCATGCCGAACTCAGGATGCTGCCGAAAGTGTTTCTTGGCGTCGGCTGCAAAGTCGGAGCGGCTCGTTTTGACCTCGATCAAGATCGACACGCCACCCGACCACGCCAGGACGTCTGGCTGCTCTGCAGCCGCAGATCGCAGTTCGACCAGCGCCACGTCGCACCTTGCGTACGTCGTACTTGTGTGCTCGCCGAGACGGCGGCCAAGTGGCACGCTTGCCTGCAACAACCACTTAGCTGCCTCCTGGCAAAGGCTGTGGTGGTCAATAGGGGATTTCGATGTTGCGCTCACGTAGTCTCTCCTCGAAGCGAGCAGCTCTTGCGGCCGCCACGTTGTACATGCCTTGCCAGTCGTTTGCCACCTTCTGCAGGTCGTCCATCGCTCGCTCGTACGGCAACCGGCGGCCAGCAGCCAAACACTCCTGGGCCAGCACTCGCCTCAGCCTCGGAATATCTGGCGAACCTCCAGGCCACGACAACCCGCCGTCGACGACCAGAAAAACAGCAACAGACCGGTTGTTGCCAACGCCAAGACCAATCTTCCGCTGCTTGCCAAAGGAGGTGATGTGGGGATTCAAGACCACGTCTTCAGCCGTCCACGGGTAGCCAGCGATCCGTGCCACCATCTCTCGTGCCTGCTGGTCCGTCATCAGTCGATCACCGTCAGCAGCCCGTTGGCCACCAGCGCATCGACGAGCGACTCGCAGCGCTCAGCCACAGAGTCTCCAACGATCTCAGGCATCACGCCCGTCTGCTGGTGGCAGCCGTTGGCGACCCACTGGATGTAGTCGTCCATCGACATCTTGACCAAGAAGGCCAAGTCCTTCATGTCGCCAACGATCATCAGATCGGTGCCGGAAAACACCCGACCATCTTGCGTGCGAACGCTGCGAGCCTTTCCAATTTTCATGCCGTTCTCCTTTCGAGCCAATCGCCACCAGCCAGCAGTCTGCCAGGCTGCCATCCTTGGTTCCAAACGTACCACTCGACCACCATGCCATTCGGCACGTCGAGCACCAGCGTTTCCCTCGAGTACATTGTGGGCGTTCCCTCCAAGGAATCCAAAGCAGCAAGCGTGTCGTCACCGACGTCGTAGATCTCGCCGACGATGCTGGTGGTGCCGCCTTCGACTACGCCAGGGAAAGGGCCCAGCGAAAACATCGAGTACTCTGCAGCGGTCCTTCCGACTCCGACGAACTTGGCTGACGCCAGCAGTCGGTGGTTGGACTGGCCACGCCGCAGCGTGCCGTAAACGAAGACTCGTGCTCCCATCTAGATGCCTCCCGCAGCGCTCGCCAGCGCCGCTTGGTCAAAGCCGAACCTGCTGTAGGCTCGGGAAATCACATCGATGTACTTGGGCGCCGGCGGTGCCTCGGCATCCACCGGCATCACGTACGTGAACGCCCAGACTCGCATCTTCTGCTCGTCCACCGTCAAAAGGATCCTGCGCTCGTAGACTCTCGGGTGTCCCTCGTAGAAATCCAGCATGGCCAGATCGTCGAGCGAAACCAGGTAGATCACACCGACCACGCTGCTCGTTGGGTCTTCCACGAGCGTTGCCACCGGGCCGCCCCACCGACTCGACCAGCCGCCAAAGGCAAGGCGCCATCCACGCAGCGTGGCCCGACTCACCAGTTTGGCGCTCGGGCAGCGCTCTCGCATCTGCCTGGTGTCCAAGTTGCTGCCGTATGCGAAGTAGGTGGTCATCTTCGTCTTTGCCATCGCTCGGTCCCTCCTTACGCTGCAGCGTGGTTGGCGGCTGCGGGCTGGCGGCCGTGCTTCCAAGCGGCGCTGCCTTCAAGGTGCTCCATCAGGTGCTTGCGGGCAGTCTTGAACTCGTCGCCGATCAGGCCAAGCCCGAGAAGGAAGCATCGGAAGTCGTACTTGGCGCTGGCTGCGCTGAAGGTGCGGCGCTTGCTGCTGGCGCTCGTGCTGTTCAGCGCCTTGGCTGCCACTGCCAGGCAGAACTGGATGTAGGCCTTGACCTTGCCAGCGTGCAGCGTGCTGCCAAACCAGCGAAATTCAACCGTGCCTCGGAACCAGACGTTGTGAAGGTTGAGCCCTCTGTATCTGGTGCCGTCGTAGTGCTGCGGTGCGGTGTTCAGGTATCCGTACCAAAGTTGGTTGATCGCCTGCAGCGTGGTCGGCTTGGCAGTCTCGAGCTTGCGGATGAATCCGTTGTCGATGCTGCGGCACCAGCGGTACTTGCGGGAGTCGGTAATGGCGATGGCGTGCTCGATCAACTCTTCTTGCTTGTATACGATCTTGACCAAGTTGATCAGGTGCTTGGCGTCGAAGGGCGCTGCATCGATGTGGATGTGAATGCCGCAAGACTCGTCAACCTTGGCGCCGGCGTGGCGCAGTTGCCTTACGATTTCCTGCAGGTTATCCAAGTCGTCGTAGGTAAGGATCGGGCTGACCACTTCGGCTTGAACCTCTCTGGCGGCTGCGATGCTGGCGTCGGTGACCGCCTTCCACTTGCGGCCGTCTGCCATCTGCAGCGTCCAGGTGTCGTAGGTCCCGCCAACCCACTCGATTGTCCCGCCGACCACCTTCTGCATGGCCTGGCAGGCCTGCTTGCGGGTCAGCCCGAAGGTTTCAATCTCAATCCCGAATCGTATCGTCTGCAGCGTCGCCATCGTCTTCTCCTTGTCAGGCGTGGCTGGCTCCCTGCCAACCACGTGTCGGACATTACTCCCGCCACAGCAGAAAGCAAGGTGGTATCTGCAAAAAAAGCACATCGGTGTGTCGATTTTTCGGATTGGCGTTTTGGCTACGCTGAGACCCAGCGCTCGTGCGGCACGTGGTAGACTTCCTTGCGCTGGCGGGCTTGGCCACACCAGAGGCAGAGTCGCTCATTGCCATCGGCCGACAGGTGCCACCGCTTGTCGTCGTCCACGAACCACTCGGTGTGCTCAAGGTCGATTGCGCACCTGCCGATCCTTGCGTACTCCAGCCAGAAGCCATCGACGACGTTGCCACGCCACGAGCCACTGATGTCCCACACCTGCGTCTTGGCGCCGTTGCAGAGCACAGCCATGAGTTTGGCGCCGCTGACAAAGCCATCCCGCTCTGCGATGAGCCACTTGATCCCATCGTGTGCCAGACCAAGCCGGAACTGCATCATCCGGTACTTGCGCAGAAAAGCGTGCAGGTTGGGGCTGAACTTCGAGTTGAGATCCGGATGAAGCATGGCCAGCGTGACGCCGTCTGCCACCTTCACGTTTGACTCGTTGAGCATGGTTGCACCTCAATCTTGGTAGTAGGCAATGGTGATCGGAAAGGCCCCGGGCCCCTTCCGGCTTTCGTGGTACATCATGTCGCACCAGTGCTCGTCTTCTCGGCAAGGCACGCACCTCATGTACTTGTGGACGGGCTTGCCGAGTTGTTTGTTGCCAGCGGGCCGTCCCTCGTCTGCCAAGACCGCAGCGAACTGCTCAGGCGTGACGTGGCCACGCACTACCTCGTACTCCGGCTGGTCGTGAAAGTAGACCATCATGTAGGCACCGACCTGGTTGCCGCAAGGCGTGTCGACCCGGCCGTCTTTCATGATCGTCTTGCCGCAGCGGTAGAACCTGCCGGTAGATGGGTGAAACGGCGGCCTCGCTCTGGCGCCGCAGTCGCTGCATCGCACCGTCCACAACTTAGCCACGATCATCACCTCCTTTGACAGCCATGTTGGTGGCGTCCCGATAGACTCGAGTGCGGTGCCCAGAGTGGCAGTAAACCCGAGCCCGCTTGCTGTACCGATGGGGACAGCCAGTCAACTCGTCTTCCGCCTCCTGGCGGGAGAAGAAGGGGCCGACAACCATACCAGCAACGGCGTCCACCGACGGCGCCATCATCTGGCGAGGGTCGATGATCAGCCAGTACGGGTACGCAGTTGCCTCGTTCTCCGCACTTCGCTCGATGGTGATCAGCATTCACTTCTCCTGCCGACGCCCAGCGCCTTCAGAATCCGAGTGGCCCACGTCGGGCAAGGGTAAGCAGCCTTGAGTTTTGCCGTCAGTTCAGCGACCGTATTGTACGCCTTGCAGAGGTCAGCGTTTGCCGCATCAACAAGACGCTCGTAGTCGGCCGATTCCATCTTCGTGCGCTCCAGCGTGCGCTCAAGCACCTTGATGCGCTCCTTGGCCTTGTCGAGTTCAAGCTTCGTGGCGTCCAGGCGAGCAGCGATTTTCTTGCACCGCTCCTTCTCTTCCTGCGCCTGTTCCAATGCCGTCTTTGCAATCTTCGCTTCGTCGTTCATCCGTGGCTCCTCTTGCGGTCTCCATGACCGATGGCTGCACGCTACTCGAGTGTGGCTGGATGGCAAGAAAGTGCCTACTTTCTGCTGCGCTGACTCTGCTTATTTTTTCTGCCTTGCGCCAAAAGCCACTCAGCCATGCCGGTTGTCGACCGCCAATGCTGGTCCTGCGGCACCAGCGCTGCGAGCACCGTCCTCACCGTAGCCAGTTCTCGTTCAGCCGCTGAGCGCTCGCCAGCCAGGCAGTTGGCCTCCCGCTCGAGGCGCCGCACCACGTACTCGACTGCCGCAACCGGGTCCCACTTCTCGCCAGCCGGCAGGTGGCGTTCGACCGCCAGGAGAACCTGCTGCAGGTGCGCCACTGCGACGTCATGCCGGATCGATTTGATGGCAGTCACGACCGCCATGATGTTGCTTGTCACGCTCATACCAGCCTCCTAAATTTCTCGCTGCGATACACCTTGGCATCGCCGTACCACTGGCCTGTCCAGTTGCCAGTGCGCTCGTCCAACACGACGTAGCCTCGCTTCGGGCTGTATCCTGCGTCTGCCTTGAGCAGCAGGATCGTGGTCGGCATCGACTGCTGCATCCCTGGCTGGCCGAACTCGTCCATGAAGGCGATGCGCCCACGCCCATCGATCTGCGCCCACACGAGGCCAGCCTCGAACAGGTCGTGCCACCAATCCTGGTCCGACTTAGGCGTCGCCATGAACGCCACCAGCATCGGCCGGCACTGCACCTCCACACTTGCCTTTGCCGCCCACAGCCGGATCTGGCTCACTGCAAACGGAGGGTTGCACCACGCAAAGGCGCTCTCCCACGCTTGCTGCAGCCCGTTCTGCTCTGGCGTGAAGTAGCGCTTGGCCTTGGCCGTGGCTGGCGTTGCGCACACATCGAGGTCGAACTGGCCCATCGGCAGGCCGACCATTCTGGCGATCAACTGGACCAGCAGCGGCGGCGTGGCCCAGTTCTGGTTGCTCTTGCCGCTGCCCTTTCTGTGCTTCGGATGTCGCATATTAGCCTCCGACGATGCCAAGTGCTGTCAGCGTGACGCCGAGCGCCAGAAACGCTGCGCCAAACCACCACGCTGGGCGATGGCTGCGTTTTCTGACAGCGTGCGACGTCCACTTGGCTGTCCACGCAGCGTTGCACTCGCTGGCCACCAGCGAAATCAAGCCGCCAACCACGAACCACAGACCACTTACGATCAGCGAAGCGCTGCTCACGGTTGCACCTCCTTGTCGGGATGGCCAAGGCAGCAGCCGTGCTCGTAATCAAAGTTGTCGCACTTCGTGCTGCCAGGGATGACCCGCTTGCCCTCGAGTCGGCACTTCCACAGATAGTTGCGCACCACCTCGTCTGGCACGGGCCGACCGGCGTCGTCCTTGAACAGCCCATCGAGCGACCCAGGCTTTTTGTGATTTCGCAGGATACCTTCGACGTCTATTGCACAGTGATGGTACATTGTACTTCTCCTTGTAACCGCTTGGTTGTGACGCTGCGTGACGCACAGGTGACGCTGCGCAAAGCGCCAGACGTGGCTGTCGGCCGCCATCGGGGCCACTCGTGCGAAAGTCGGTGACGCTGTGACGCTAGATCGCCCTTTCTTGGCCTTACATGCGCATGTACACGTACACGCATGCGCACGTTGGAAAATAGGTCGGGAATCAGCGTCACAGCGTCACAAATCGCACAGGCCAGCCACGGGGGCCGAAATGTCGGTGACGCTGAGCGTGACGCTGGGTTTTTTACCGTCACAATCATCACTTTCCGTCACGCTGTGACGTCCGGGTCGACCAGTTTGACGCCGAGGTAGACTGCGCCGGCTCGGCTGTGCCTGGTCTGGAAGTTCTTGTTTTTCATTACCTTGGCGAATGCCTTAGCACCAATCGGCCGACCTTGAGCGTTCAAGTCGCACCATTTACAATAGCGTTCATACAGCTCTTTCCCGAGCACCTGGCTGTCTTCTTGAGCAGCCAAGTTGTCGGCGATGAACTGCCCGACCATGTCCTCCTCGTTGCGGTAGTCGGCTGTTGCCAACTGCACGTCCCTCGGAATCTGCAGCCCCTTCTCTTGCCACTCGATGCAGCCCTCGACGAGCCAGCGCAGGATGCCACTCTGCTCAGACTTGAGTTTGGCGCCCAACTCCCTGTCGATGGGCTTCTGGTTGGCGCCGTTCGGGTGATCTTTGAAGGTAACCTGGAACGGGATGAGCACCATGCGGCGCCACATCGCTTGGTCGTCTGCCGAGACCTTGGGTTTGTAGTTGCTGATCAAGAAAAGCTTGTGTGTGGGCGCCCACGCAACCTGGTGCGCTCCATACGGCGCTCGGCCCTTGAGCGTACCGCCGCCAGTCCACAACTTGATCTTCTGGGCATCCAGCCGCTGCCTGTCTCCGCTTTCCGAGCCCCAGACGAGTCGCCGTCCACGCAGGTCGAGCATCGCACTATCGTGGTCCGGCTGGTACGACTGCGCCATCAGCGTCTTGGCAGCGATGGGCGTTGCCACACCGCCGAGGACGCTGTGGATTGCCTCGATGAGCGTGTCCTTGCCGTTGCGGCCCGTCTCGCCCCACAAGACCGGGAAAACGTGCTCGCTGACCGAGCCCGTGATGGCGTAGCCCAGAAGGCGTTTCAGGAATCGAGCCACCTCATCCGACGGCATGATCTCCGAGATGAACTGCTCCCACCTGGGGCACTTGGCAAGCGGGTCGTAGACGGTCGGCGCCACCATGCGCAGCCTGTCGCTCGGGTGGCCTGCTCGCAGTTCGCCTGTGCGGAGGTCGACGACGCCATTCTTGACCGCCAGCATATACTGAGCGTTCTGATCCCACTCGTCGCCGGCAATGCCAATGCCGTCTTCGCCCGACGCTGCAAACTCCAGGATGTGGCGACTCACAACGAGTTTCTTGAGCGAGTCTGCTGCGGCAAGCAGGCTGTCAAAAAGAGCGCTGTTCTTCTGCCTGTCGTCCTTGTCCTTCGTGCGCTCCCGGTCTGGCCGAGGCAGTTGCGACGGCCGTTTCCTGGTAGCCGTGCTCTGGATGAGCATCTGCAGCAGTTTCAACTCTGCGAGTTCCTCTCCGCACCGACACTCGATCCAGTGGTGGCCTCCCCAGCGATACCACACGCACGACGCATGGTCGTACAGAAGGCGGTCCCGGAATAGCAGCGCTGCCAGCGCTCCCAGCCCACGCTCGCCGGCGAGAGCGTGTTGGATGACCGTGGCGTCGAGAATGTGCTGCGGCATACCGATCAGCGGCGTGCGCATCGGCACGACGTTGTCAGCGCTGGCATCTGGCAGAGGATTGGGCTGCGGCAACGGATCGTCATCGGGGTCATCCATGCCAGGCTCCCAATCCGGATCGTCTCGAGTAATTCGCCTTTGCTCTGGTTCGGGAGGCGAGTCTGGCACGATGGCCAGGTGGCCTCGCACAGGCCCCACCGGTTCGGGCGTTGGAGGCTCACCACGAGGCGTCGGTGCAAGCGGGTCTCTCATGCCGTAGCCGATGCTGCGAAGCCTCCGTCCAGCCTCGCTAAAGTCGCCGTTGCACTCGATGATGGCGTACACCGCAAATGGCGAGTACGTCTTCTCGCTGTCCAGCGGCGCAGCGTTGGAGGAGAAGACGTGGAAGCGCCCCGGGATGTGGTTCCACGTGGCGCTGATGCCGCCACTTGCCTTGCCAGGCCTGCGCCAGTACTCAACGTCGCCGTGGCGGTGCGCTGGCTGCCACCCGTGGCTCTCCAGCAAGCGTCGGAACATCGAGTAGTCAGCGTTGAAAGCGTCGCCCGGCCTGTCGTCGGACGGCAAGGCACCTGGTGCTCGAGGAGGCTCAGGCTCAGGATATTGGTTCGCAATCTCATCGAGCGAACGCGCTGCCTGCAGCAGGAGGTTGCGCTCGACAATCGTCAGCGTCTGCACTTGGTCGATTGCGCCGTAGACCATGCGGTAGCCCTTGCTTGGGCTGGCCACAACGTACCCTCCCTCGCCTCTGGTCTCGATCAGCGTCTTGGTGACGTCTCGCCCGCTGTCGTCGGTGCGCACGCCTCGGGCCAACTTGAGGTTGCCCTGCACCGGACTTTCGCAGCGGTAGAAAACGTGCATGCCTCCACGCAGCGAGCGTTCGGCAACCAGGCGCTTTGGCAGATCCGGAGCCTGGCTCTTGACCACGTCAATCCAAATGGGAAAGCACGTGCTGTCGTCGAAGTCGATGATCTCAAGATGGCCGCTCACTTCGCCGCCAATCACGCCGACTGCCAGCGTGTCTGACTCTGCGGCAAACCACCTCGCCACGTCAGCCTCTGACGCAAGAGCCCTCTTGAATGGCTCCCACGTCGGTCTGTCGTGGTGGCGTGGCAGAAGATCGTGCGCTGGCGCCTTGGTTGGCAAGCGACACGGTAGAATCGAGATGCCTGCTCTGCGATATGCCAGAGCAGCTTCGAGAAGGTTGTTCATCGCCAAATCCTCCACAGAGAGTCGATCCAGCGGTAATGCTCCATCACTTTGGACGTGAAATCTCGGCAGTCCTTGGCTTTGCAGCGCTTCCGTTTGGGGTTGGTCCAGCACCTGGCCCACCCAGCGTTCCACGCATCAAGCATGGCTTCGCCGCAATGGATGTGCCAGTAGTCGAGTTCTCGGACGGCCGTTGCGCAGGCAAGCGCTGGATCAGCTTCAAGCGCTGCGCACGACGGGTTGTCGTAGCGACCACCGAGGATCTGGAAGTACGAGCATGCCCCGGCCCCGGATCGCTTCGTGTTGGAGTAGTTGTTCTCCTCCGCCATCAAAGCGATCAGCAAGACCGGGTCTCGATAGCCAGCAATGCACGGCGCCATCGCCTCAGCGTCGACGACCGGGACGCCGTGTGCCAGCAGCCAGATGAGAACGAACTGGTGCATCACTTGCCGACCGCTGTTGCAGACGGCCAGCAAGTTGCCAGCAGAGCACCAAGGGGCATCCACTCGACTCTGCCGACCTGCGTGATACCGAGCGTCTCGTCAGTCGGGATGTGCGCAACCCAGACGCCAGCCGACGGCGGGAGCCCCAAGCGGCACTTGGCAGCCACAGGCGCAGCGGGTCGGCGCCGACTCTCGAGATCGATCAACACGGGTTCCAGATCCTGGCCCAGCGCATCGATGTGAGCCTCGAGCTTCGCATCACGGCTCTCGTACCGCAGGCCGCTCGGAACAGCCGGCACTTCTTGCATCAGGCACAACACGTCGACAAAGTGGATCATGGTCTCTCCTCTTGCTTGGTTAGAACGGGAAGTCGTCAACGCCAGGCTGCGGCGCAGCGTTGGCGGGCGGCGTGTACGCCGGAGCCGGAGCCGGAGCCTGGGCAGGCTGACTCGGGCGGTCACCCCTGGGCGACAAGA
>Ga0209605_1002153_pt1 | contig 19655 bp, 18 predicted proteins | sample AD_UKC035_MetaG_FD_184408 | JGI IMG/M metagenome (GOLD analysis project Ga0209605, IMG submission 184408) | Active sludge microbial communities of municipal wastewater-treating anaerobic digesters from USA - AD_UKC035_MetaG (SPAdes) (version 2) | ecosystem: Engineered > Bioreactor > Anaerobic >...
CTGAAACTGCTTGACATCGGCGGCGGCATTCTGGGCGACAAGCAGTTTCAGGCAGTGCAAACCGGCGGCCCCTCGGGTGGCTGTCTTACCGTAAAACATCTCGATACGCCGATCGATTATGAAAGCCTGGTTGCGGCCGGTTCGATGATGGGCTCTGGTGGCATGATTGTCATGGACGAAGATGACTGTATGGTAGCAGTGGCGCAGTTCTATCTCGATTTTACCGTCGAAGAATCCTGCGGAAAGTGCGTGCCGTGCCGCGAAGGCAACAAGGCACTTTACAGCATTCTCAACAAAATCACGCACGGTCATGGTACCATGCAGGATCTCGATCGTCTCAAAGAATTGTCGGCTGTGATCAAGGGTGCTTCATTGTGCGCTCTTGGGCAAACAGCGCCAAACCCGGTTCTTTCGACCATCAACAATTTCTACGATGACTACGTGCAGCATGTGGTCGATAAAAAGTGCCGCGCCAAAAAGTGCCGCGCACTGATCCAGTATCGGGTTGTCGAAGAGAACTGCATCGGTTGTGGTGCCTGCAAGCGCGCCTGCCCGGCAGACGCGATTACCGGCGAGATCAAGCAGAAACATTTCATCGACCAGGAAAAGTGCATCAAATGCGGCGCCTGCCATCAGAAGTGCAAATTCAGCGCTATAGCTATCGACTAGGAACATCGGAGACAAAGACATGACATGCAGTGTTAACCAGCAAATGATCAACGAAAAGATTGTCGAGATCTGCAGTGAATTCAAGAATGATCCCGATGAACTGATTGCGATTCTTCACAAGGCTCAAGGCCACTTTGGCTTTCTTCCCTCTGAAGTGCAGCAGGCTGTTGCCGACCAGCTGCACATTCCGGTATCCAAAGTTTTCGGTGTGGTGACCTTTTATTCTTATTTCACTATGGAACCGAAAGGTAAATACCCGATTTCGATATGCATGGGAACCGCCTGTTACGTTAAAGGTGCCGAAAAGGTGCTGCACGAATTTGAGAGCAAGCTCAAAATCAAAAACGGGCAGACTACCACTGATGGCAGGTTTTCGCTCAACACGCTGCGCTGTATAGGTGCCTGCGGCCTGGCCCCGGTGGTCATGATCGGCGAAAAAGTCTACGGCGGGGTCAAACCAGAGGATGCAGGCAAGATCATCAGCGAATACCCGGCGTAGAGTCGAGGTGCTCAGGCGCTTTCTCAGATTGCGCATGAGCCACTTCTCGATCAAGGTCAGGATATTCATACCGATTCTTCTGATCATAATATTGTCGGTGGTCTCGATCACCGGCTTTTCTGTGTACGTTTCGCGCGAGAAGCTGTTGGAGCAGGTCGAAAACTATCTGCGCATCGAAGTAAAGTCGCTGATGCAGATGTTCGAACGCGAACACGAGCTCAAGATGGCCAAGGCGATCAAAGATCTGCGGGTGATGGACACTCTTTTCTACCAGAGAGGGTTACGCATAAGCGATGAAAAGGTCGAACTGACCGCGCGGTTTCCTGATGCCAGCCAGAATCGAACGGTATCGCTGAATCGCTGGTATCTCGGTGACATCCCGCTGCACGAAGACAATGAATTTGTCGACAGTATCGAGCGCATTCTGGGCAGCCGGGCGACGATTTTTCAGAAATCAGATGTCGGTTTCGTCAGAATCGCTACTAACATCATGGAAAGCGGCGATACGCGTGCCATTGGTACGGTGATACCATTCGATTCTCCCATTGCCGAAAGTATCGAGGCGCACGATAAGTATTTTGGCCGCGCCTACGTAGTCAATGACTGGTATGTAACCGGCTACGAGCCGATATTTCACAACGACGAAATCGTCGGCATGCTCTTCGTAGGCGCCAGAGAAAAAGATCTGCCCGAACTGGCACTTAAATTTATGAAGATCGAGATCGGCACTTCCGGCTACCCGTTCGTGTTTGACAAAGACGGCAAGAACGTGATCAACCATCCGCGGGCCGAAAAGGAGTGGGCTGGGCAGGAAATCGTCGATGCCATGATTAAGCAGGAAAAGGGGTTGCTGCGCTTCGAGTCGCCTGTCGATGGCGAAAGTAAAATCGTCGCTTTTGATTATTTTCCGCAGTTTGAGCTGTATATTGCGGCTTTTGTTAACCAGAGTGACGAAATTGGGCCGCTGATGCGGCAGCTGATTCTGGGTTCGGTTGTTGTCGCTTTGCTGATCATTCTGATTCTTTCGGTAACGGTATATTCGATGACGATCGAGCGTCTGAGCGGTTACCTCGAAACCATCAAAAGCCGTGATATTGAACTGGCCAGCGCCAAGGATGCGTTGCAGCAGTCAGAAAAGCTGGCGACGATGGGCCAGCTGTCGGCAGGTATAGCACACGAAGTCAACAACCCGCTCGGCGTCGTGTTGATGTACAGCCACCTTCTGCTTGAAGAGTGTGACCCGACTTCGCGTATGCACAAAGATCTCGAAACCATTGCCACTCAGGCCAGCCGCTGTAAGACGATCCTGTCGGGCCTGCTCAACTTTGCCCGCAAAAATCAGGTTAACAAGATGGAGGTGCGGCTTGGCCATTTTGTCGAAACGGTTAAAAAGAGCCTGATCATGCCGCGCAGTGTTAACTTTAAGGTTTCCTGCCCGCATCCGGATGATGAGATATCGATCGATGAGGGCCAGATGACCCAGGTATTTGTCAATCTGCTCAACAATTCTATTGATGCGGTTAAATCTCAGGGCGAAATCGAATTCAGCGCGGCGATTGATGAGACATCTGTCGTCTTTGTCGTTGCTGACAATGGAACCGGTATCGGTGAGGATAGTCAAAAACGTTTGTTCGAGCCATTCTTTTCGACCAAGGAAATGGGTAAGGGAACAGGTCTCGGACTTGCCATCTGTTATGGTATCATCAAGATGCACAGCGGTTCGATTCGGGTTGAGACCAACGCTGACCCTGCGAAGGGGCCGACATTCACACGATTCATCATCAAGCTGCCGGTTTGATCTGCCAGCAGGGTTACGGAGTAGCAAATGAGCAAAAAAGTTCTGATCATAGATGACGACATAGATTTTCTGACGGCTTACGGGGCCCTGTTCAGAAGCAAGGGCTGCGATGTTCATACGGCCATCAATACAACCGAAGGCCGCAACGAAATCGACAGTTTCGGGCCTGATCTGATAATTCTCGACGTCATGATGGAACGCGCCGACGAAGGCTTTGAATTCGCTCAGCAGCTGCTCGATGAGAAAATCAGGATTCCGGTGATCATCACTTCTTCGATAGCGCGGGCAGGGCAGGAGCTGTTCGATATCGATATTCCCAATGTGCGGGCGGTCATGCAGAAACCCGTTGATTTTACCGAGTTGACCACCCTTGCCGACAAGATTTTTGCAGGGCAGAAGTCATGAGTGACCAGAAATATACCGATCAGCAGCTGCAGCAGGCCCTGACCTATATTGAAATTTTCGACAAGGCCGGTGAGATTGACTGCGGCGGTTGTGGCTACAAAACCTGCCGCGAATTTGCAGCAGCCATGCTCGATGGCATCGCCAGGCCAACGATGTGCGTCGAGCTGTCGAAAAAGGTCATCGAAAAGCTCAAAAAGCGTGACCGCGAACTGCGCGAAACCCTGTTTTTTCAGCAGGAACTGCTCGACTCGATCGCCGTGCCGATTTTTCGTGAAGATAAAAATGGTCTGCTGGCTGGCTGTAATCGGGCGTTTGAAGAATTTGTCGGCAAAAAACTGTCTGCCATCAAAGGTAAGAGCATCGATCAGAGTATCGGAGATGCTGACTTTGAAAAAATCAACGAAAAGATCAATCAGAGCCTGATCAGAAGCGGCGGGCGCCAGATTGTTGAAACCCGTTTTGCCATGCCGGGCCGCGATGAGCAGGTGGTTGAACTGCACAAGGCGGTTTTGACCGATCGCGCTGGCGAGATTACCGGCTTTGTCTGTGCGATTTTTGACATCACCGAACGGGTCAGGCGTAACGAAGAACTGGTGCTGGCCAGAGAGACGGCTGAACTCTCGGTGTCGCTGTTGCAGAAGGTGCCATCTGGTTTTGTCATCGTCGATGAAAAACTCAAGATTCGCGAGGCCAATCGTGCATTTGCGCTGATGATGGGCGCAGAGATCGTCGATCTGTTCGACATGCATGGCCTGCGCGGTGCCGACCTCAGAGCGCTTTTTCCGCAGCACCAGATGTTTGCGACATTCATCAGGAGCGGTGAAGAAACTTACACCCGCGACGTCGAATGGGAAGGACATAAAGTCAAACTGGCTCTGTATGCAATCGAACGCGGCAAGACCGCTGGCGCCATTCTGCTCGATCTAGCTGCACCCGACGTTAAAAAAGAAGAAGTCCGGCTGCGCGCCGAAAAGGTTATTCGAGAGAATCTTGAAACAGTGCAGAAGATCGCCAATCTGCTCGGCGAGAATGCTTCGCGCACCGAAAATGCTTTGAGTTCTGTGATCAAATTGTTTTCAGAAGACGAGAAGTAGCATGACCTCATGTTTTGTTGAAATAGGCCATCATCAAAAGGCCAAAGCCGGTGAACATTCATACGGCGACGTTATTCTCAAACGCTTCATCAGAGAAGAAAACCGGCGTCTGGTGGTGCTTTCAGACGGCATGGGCAGCGGTATTAAAGCCAACGTGCTGGCCAGTCTGACTGCGTCGATGGCCCTGAACTTTGTTTCTGAGCGCAAGTCGATAGCCGAGGCGTTCGAGCGAATTTTCAATATTCTGCCAGAATGCAGTGTGCGCAAGATGGGCTACGCAACTTTTACCATCATCGACATGCTCGACGACTGCAGGGTCAGTCTGATTGTCTATGATAATCCTCTGCCTTTTCTTCTGCGCCAGGGCGAGCTGGTGGAACTCGAATGGCAGAGCACTGAACTTGCGACCACAGGTTATTGCGGCCGTTCGGTTGCTACAGCCAGTTTTGAGCCTTTGTCCGGTGACCGGCTGTTTGCTTTTTCTGATGGAATAAGCCAGTCAGGCCTCGGTCGAACGAGCGAATGGGGTCGCAACGGCGCTGTTGCCTATACGCAGAAGGCATTGCGCGAGTTCCCGGGCATTGCAGCGCGTGACCTCTCAGAAAAGATCGTAAACAAAGCTGAATTGAACGACAAGAGTGGGCTCAAAGATGACGCCAGCCATATCACCATACATTTTCGTGAGCCACGGCGTCTGATGATTGCAACAGGTGCTCCGGCCAGACAGGAACGCGATTTTGCCTTCGCCCGGCGTTTTGGCGATGCCACCGGCAGCAGGGTTATCGCCGGCGGCACAACTTCTGAACTGATTGCACGCGAGCTCGAATTACAGTTTTCGGGCACGATGCTGAGCCTGAACGATGGTCTGCCGCCAATCAGCCAGCTGGCCGGCGTCGATCTCGTCAGCGAAGGGGTCATGACGTTGTCACGCGTCGAAAAACTGCTGCGCACCGACGAAGTCACCTGGCGCAATCAGGATGGTGTGGCCGAGCGCATGGCGAGGCTGATTCTCAACGCCGATCTGATCGAGTTTATTGTCGGCACTGCTTCGAACGAATCGCATTTCGACCTTGAGTATAAGCTGCGTGTGCAGCTGGTAAAAGACATTGCCGAGCTCATCGAAGCCCGCCACCTCAAAAAGGTCGTCCTCGAATACTTTTAGGGCAGCAGAAAACAGCAGAAGAAGAGGAAGGGTAATCCGCAGATTTCGCCGACAGACGCCGATTTAAGTCAGGGTAAGCAAGCCGTGGTATGCCTGGTCTGCAAACTGCGAAGAAGCCTTTTTGTGCCATGCGAAGTTTGGGCTTAAGAAAACATGCAGATGGGCGCAGATTGAGGAAATTGGAGTAATAAAAACCCGCAGGTGTCTAGCACCTGCGGGTTTTTATGCGGGGGTCAGTTGTTGATGAGGGCTTCGAAGTCGGGGCGGAACTTGTCGAGCATGGTTTTTACCGGAATGCTGTAAGCTTCGCCGACCGGGCAGAGAGTCAGGCCGGGTACAGTGTTAACAATGCGCAGGGCAGTGTCGAGATCATGGCGGGTGCCTTTTTTGCTGACAATGCGCTTGAGGGCCTGCTTGAGAGTTTTTGACCCCTGCTTGCAGGGCGTACATTTGCCGCATGACTCGTGCGCGTAGAATTCGATGGCACGCAGACAGAGCTCAGGTATCGAGAATTCATCGTTGATGACCATGATGCCGCCTGAGCCGATCATGGTGCCGTGCTTGATGCATGAATCGAAATCCATCTTGAGGCCCTTGAGCTCTTCAGCCGTCAGTATCGGCACCGAAAGTCCGCCGACGATGGCGGCTTTGAGCTTGCCTTTGACCCCGCCGGCAGCCTTCATCAGGTCGTCAAAGTCGATTCCCATCGGGTATTCATAAGTGCCTGGCTTGTTAACGCAGCCGCTGATGCCGAAGATTCTGAAGCCGAAGTTGTTTTCGGTGCCGAATTTCTTGAATTCAGCGGCGCCGTGTTCGATTATATAGGGCACGCTGGCAAGCGTTTCGACGTTGTTGACAATAGTCGGACAGCCATAAAGGCCTTCAACTGCCGGAAACGGCGGCTTGATACGGGGCTGACCGCGCTTGCCTTCGATCGATTCGATCAGGGCGGTTTCTTCGCCGCAGACGTAGGAGCCGGCGCCGCGATGAACTATTATATCGATGTCGCCGAGCAGTTTGTCTGCTTTTGCTTCTTCGATGGCTTTGTCAAGAATGTCGGCGATCCAGGAGAATTCGCCACGGATATAGATGAAAGCCAGCTTGCAGCCGAGTGCGAGGGCCGATATCGCCATGCCTTCGACGAGCAGGTGCGGGTCGTATTCCATGATCTGGCGGTCTTTAAAGGTTCCGGGTTCGCCTTCGTCAGCGTTGCATACCAGATATACCGGCTTGCCGGTATTTTTCGCGAGAAAGCCCCATTTAACACCAGTCGGGAAACCAGCGCCGCCGCGGCCTCTGATCGCAGAAATCTTAACTTCGTTGATAATGTCAGCCGGAGCCATGCCGCGTGCCTTGGCAAGAGCTTTGTAGCCGCCGTTCTTCTTGTAGACTTCGATAGAAGTCGAGTTGGCGACGCCGCGGTTCTTGAGCAGAACATTGCAGACACTAGCGTAGTTGTAGTCGGTTTCGCGTGCTGGCATGACGCCCTTTTTGAGCGATGCGATAAGCTTGTCGACCTTTTCTATGGTCATGTTTTCGTAATAGGTGTCGTTAACCTGTATTACCGGGCAGGTTCCGCATGAGCCCAGACATTCGACCTCGTTAAGCGTAAAAAGGCCGTCTTTGCTGGTTTCGCCCGGTTTGATACCGAGAGTGTTTTCGACATGCTTGAGGATATCGCGGGCGCCCATCAGGGTTGCCGGTATATTGGTATCAATCTGTATGTGATATTTACCTACAGGTTTCTTGTTGTACATCGTATAAAAGGTCGCTACGCCATAGGCTTTAGCTCTGGTAACACCAATAATGTCAGCAACTTCGTGCAGCAGTTCTTCGGACAGATTATTGCCGTTCGACTGTTGGGCAAAAGTGAGAGCTGGCATGAGAGCTGATTCGCGGCGGGGATATCTGTTCGCGAGCTTTTCGATGCGTTCGCGTAATTCTGAAGTAATCATCGAGTTCGTCTTCCTTTCATTCTCAGCAATCCGGTCATCGCGAGGCATCTGCAAGATGCCGAAGCGATCTCACTGAAGTTCTATTTGTCAGCCGCCAGCAGTCTGGGCGAACGCGGTGTTGGAATAAAGGTATTCCATCTTTTCTTTGTGCTTAAGCTCTTCAGAAGCCATTTTAAGCAGCATGTTCTTAACTTCGGGGTCAGAATGCATGCCAGCCAGTTCGGTATAGAACTGGTTCGATCTCTTCTCGCGATGGGCGGCGATCAGGTAAATATCAGTGCTGGTGAGCGGTTTATCGGGATCGACTTCGTCGAGATGCTCGGCGATCTTATAATCGATCGGAGTCGCCATAGCCAGCTCAGTGCTGCCTTTCTTACCGTTTTTGTAATCGACGAGAAAGCGGCGGTGCTTCTTTTCTTCTTCAGCGATGAAGTTGAGAGTTTCTTTGGCTTCTTTGTTTTCAGCCCGCTCGATCAGGTCTAGATAGAAAAAATAGGCGCCTTCTTCTCTGGCGATCGCGGTATCGAGAATTTCCGACAACGGTTTGTTGCTGCTCACTAGATGATTCTCCTCTGTTGGCGTTTGAGTGTGAAAAATTTCTTTAACTTCTGCTAAATTAGCATAGCCACCAGCCCATGGCAAGATAAAATCAGGTATCAATATATTGCGAGGGCGGGGTGAGTGGAAGCGGCCGTTTCGCCGATTGCTGCTGCAAAGGTGTAGCCGGCGTCGCGAAGCTCTGCGATTACTGCCTGGGCGTTTTCGGCTTTAACGCACATCAGCAGGCCGCCCGATGTTTGTGGATCATTGAGCAGCATTTTAAGCTCGTAGGGTAGATTTGGCGCAAATTCTACCGCAGCGCCGACGTAATCGAGATTGCGAAAGGCGCCGCCAGGAATGCAGCCGAGTTCGACAAGTTTGCGAACGCCTGGAAGCAGCGGTACCTTGCCGGCTTCGATTCGCAGCTGAAGTTTGCTGGCGTTGGCAATGTTGAACGCATGCCCGAGCAGCCCGAAACCGGTGATGTCAGTGGCGGCTCGGACATTGTGTTTTTGCATGATCTCGGCGCCATGGCGATTGAGTTGGCGCATGGTGTCGATGGCGGCCCGATAATCAGCAGCGGCAGCTTCACCGATGCGCTTCCCGGCGACGAGAACGCCGGTGCCCAAAGGCTTGCTGAGTATCAGCACCTCGCCTGGTTTTGCCTGATGGTTGGCGATGATGCGATCGGGGTGTACAACGCCGGTTACCGCCAGGCCGTATTTGGGCGGGTAGTCGGCAATTGTGTGACCGCCGGCGATAACGCCGCCAGCTTCGAGCACCTTGCTCTGGCCGCCGGCAAGTATCTCGCCAAGCGCTTCGAGCGGCACGCCATCAGCCGGGAACATCACCAGATTCATTGCCGTCAGCACCCGTCCGCCCATGGCAAAGACATCGCTGAGTGCATTGGTGGCTGCAATCTGCCCGAATTCATAAGGGTCAGAGCATATCGGCGGAAAAAAATCGGTGGTTTCGATCAGCGCGATTTCGTCGGTAAGCTTGTAAACTCCGGCATCATCGACGGTATCGAGCCCGACCAGCAGATTCGGGTTGTCAACTCTGGGCAGCTTTTTAATGGCTTCGATCAGCAGTCCGGCCGGCAGCTTGGCCGAGCAGCCGCCCTGTTCGACGGTAGTGAGCAGGTCAAAGCCACTGTTGGCAGAAGGTTCAGCGTAAACCTGGGCGACAATGTTTTTTGTCGCCAGCATCTTGACTGCGTTTTCACCCTGGCCTGCCGGCACTGTAAGCGCCATGCCGCATTCGGGAGAAATATCCTTGGGCACAGCAACGACGTTTACTTCGAAACCGGCGGCCCGACAGAATTCTTCGCCTTTGATTACCGCACGTGTCGTTGCAAAAAGCAGCAGGTTGGTTTTCATGCTGTGACCTTTCTCACTGCCTCCAGCAGATATTCGAAATTCTCGCGCTTATGGTAAGGCGAAAAGGCAAAGCGCACGGTGCCGGCCGGAAATGTGCCAAGCTGCCGATGCGCCAGCGGCGCACAATGCAGGCCGATTCGGGTCTCGATGCCAAACTGCTGGTAGAGTTTGTCTCCGAATGCGCCCGGCTCGAGATGGCAGCAGGTGACCGAGATGACCGGCCCCTGCCGCTCAGGCTCAGAGGCCGCCAATACCGATATGCCTTTAAGTTTGCGTAATCCCGCCAGCAAGGCAGCCAGATCAGCCGGCTGGTAGTTGCTTTCCGGCTGGTTCTCAACTGCAGCCAGCAAACCATGCAGCCCGGCCAGATTCGGAGTTCCGGCTTCGAAGCGGTCGGGCATGCTGACAGGCATTTCGTAGCTGTCAGAAGCGCTGCCGGTGCCGCCGTAGATCAGCGGTTGGATCAGTGACGGGTTGCGCATAAAAAGGCCGCCGGTCCCGGTCGGGCCAAGCAGGCTCTTGTGCCCGGTAAAGGCGACAAAATCGAGTCCCCATGCATCGGCTTCGATAGCAGTGTTGCCGAGCGACTGGCTGGCATCGACAAGAATCGGAACATCACCCAGCAGTGCACGCAGCTTTTCCAGCGGCTGAATGACGCCATTTACGTTACATTGATGATTTACCACCGCGAGGTCGAAGCCAGATAAATCCTGCTTTGCGAGTTTTTCGAGGTCGATGCTGCCGTCGCAGTGCGCCGACATGGTTTTGAGCTCGATACCCTGCGTCTGCTGCATCATGAACAGCGGGCGCATAACGGCGTTATGTTCGAGTGCAGAATGCAGAACTTTTTTATGTTTCCAGGTGAGGCCTCTGATTACGGTGTTCAAAGCCATGGTTGCGCAGGAAGTGAAGACGATATTTTCTGCCGCGCCGGTGCCGATAACTGCTGCCATTCGGTCGCGCAGCCGCTCGATCGTGCGCGAGGCCGAAAATGCCCGCGGATAAGCCGACCGGCCGTATGGTCCGCCGCCTTTATCGAGATAAGCGGTGATTGCTTCGGCTACCTGTGGCGGTTTTGGAAACGAAGTGGCCGCATTATCGAAATACCTGGCTGCTGAAGTGTGCATCAGATCACGGGTTGATCACATGCCCGGCGGCAGCGAGAGTGCTGAGAATTTCGAACATGTTCGAAACTACGCCGACCTTGCGCTTTTCTTTGAGCGAAAAATAGTCGAGGCAGGTACCACAGACGAGAATTTTGATGCCCTTCTTTTCCAGCTCTGTAAGCGCGCTCAGTACCGGCGAGTTTTCACATGCCAGTTGCACGCCGCTGTTGTAAAAGATAACCGCTGAAGGCTGCGGTTCAAGAGATGGTAGAGTGTTGATGCAGGCTTGAATCAGTATGCGACCGAGTTCTTCTGAGCCGTGGCCCATTCCGGCATTGGTTATGGCGACAACTGGCGGGCTTTTTTCGGCATACATCGGCGTGCAGGTCGGGCATGAATCGCTGCTGGCGCCCACAACTGCCTTTACACGATAGATGCCATCTCTGGTCGAGGTGGTTACCTGAGCGCCGTTACCCTGCAAAAAGCGGCTGACGTTTTCGCAGGCCATGCTGTTGTCGATGAGCACTTCGAGAAGGTCGCCTGCAGCCGCTTCAGATAGAGCCTGGCGGGCGAGCATGACTGGTTTCGGACACGCCATTTTGCGCGCGTCTATTGTTTTTTCTGACATGACTGATTCTCCTGTTGCGCAAAGCTACTGCAAAACCACTGCCTGGTCAAGATTTTTACCGGGCGACGGGAAGGGTGAAATGAAAGGTCGAGCCGACGCCGACCTGGCTGCTGACACCGACTTCGCCGCCATGCCCCTTGACTATTTTTTTGACGATGGCGAGGCCGAGTCCGGTGGATTTTTCCCCATCTGTCGGTTTAACGCTGGTTTTGCCGAATTCCTGAAAGAGTTTTTTGAGCTCTTCCGGTGGAATTCCCTGCCCCTGGTCACTTACACTGATTTTGACGCTGTCGGTGTCGCTTTTGGCAAGCAGTGTAACGATCGTGCCCTTTGGCGAAAACCTGACTGCGTTGCTGATGAGGTTGTCGATGACCTGTGTGATTCGCCTTGTATCCATCTCTATGGCAGGCAGACTGTCGGGAATTTTGCCGACAATCTCGATGCTTTTGCTTTTTGCGGTAAGTTCATGATTTGCCAGTGTTTCTTTTAGGAATGGGGCCAGATCGACAGGCTGTAGTTCTAGCTTAAGCTGCCCCGATTCGATTGCGCTGATGTCGAGCAGATCGTTGATCAGGTTGAGCATGCGGGTAGTAACTGATTTGATGCGGCCGAGAATAAAATCTTTGCGGTCGGTATCGGCAAGAGTGTCAGGGTCGGCGAGCAGGTCAGAATAACTCTGAACCGCTGCCAGCGGGCTGCGCAGGTCGTGCGCGGCGATGCCAAGAAACTTGTTTTTCATGTCGTTCAGCTGCCGCAGTCGCTCTACAGTCTGCATCCTGGCGACTGCCAGCGAAAGATGCTCGGCGATTTCCTGAAAATTTTCGATATGGGCATCTTTATATGCGCCAATCGTGGTTTGTGAGAAGAACATAAAGCCAATAGCCCTGCCATCGGCAATCAGCGGGCAGGTCAGACTGCTGCGTACGCCTTCTTTGACGATCAGACTGGTAGCATGGCTGTCGGGCTTGTTGCGCAGATATTCTTCGAGATCGTTGAGTATGCGGGGCTGGCCGGTTTCGATGATTTTTTGCAGCGTGCTGCCGGCAAGCTCTGACTGATAGCCGGTACCGAGCAGGACCGGTTGATATTCAGCCCGCGCCCAGATCGAGCGCACCATGGTCTCGTCGTCAGAGATTACCGCAACGCCGATACGATCGTATGGAACATGGTTTTTAAAGGCCTCGTAAAAATTATTGAAAACCTGTTCGAGGCTGTCGCCCCGGCTGATTCTGGCGGTAATTCTCAACAGATCTTGATGAAACTGACTCATGTCCCACTCTCCAATGGCTATTTGCGATCGCTCTGTCGATGGCACAGCAATACTACATGATTGCCGCTTAGAATTCAAACCTGCATGTCTGTCGAAAAGTGGATTCTGCGACTTCGCTGCGCTACGCGCAGAATCACAGGAAAGTGTGCACCCGGCCTGCGCTTAATCCTGCTTCACTAAGGCTTTGCAGGGCGCGAACGTATTCAGCACGACAGGGGCGTCATCCTGCTTTTTACCTGGAATTAGTGCTCTGTTTGTACAAGTCGGGCACCAGGGCGCGTTCGAGTTTTTTGAGATCGATGCTTTGCATGCGCTGGCGCAGTTCTTCGCTTTCGAGAAAATTGCGCAGGGTGGGGTGGTTGACCAGGCCCTGAAAATCACGGCTTTCGATAAGCTTTTGTATGCTTTCGTCTTGTTGCAGAGCGACGAGTTCGGGCATTTCTGCAAGAGGCAGCAGAATTTCCTGTAATGCCGCCTTATCGACTTTTTCGGGCTTGAAATTTTGTGTGATTCTCTGAACCGACTTAACCATCTGCACCGTTTGCGCGGCTTCTTCCGGCATGATTGGGGCCAGCATGTTTTCGACCGGGCCGGTGAACTGTGTCAGCTGTGGGTAATATTCTGCGACTTTCGACCCTGGCAGCAGCGAAAGTGTGAAGATCAGAACCCAAGCGAGGATTATGCCTTCAAAACCACCGAGCAGACCGCCCAGCAGCTTTTCTGGAATCGAGAGCTCTTCGCCTTTTTTGCTGAACCATTTGATCAAAGCACCTGAAATCAGATACAGCGATATAAAAGTCAGATAGAACCCTGATACAGAGGCCAGCATCAGGGGTAACCCCAAGGCTCTGCCAACTTCGACCGAAAGATACCAGCCCAGCGCCAGGCTTCCGAAAAAGCGCAGCAGAGTGATCAGTTCGCGATAGATGCCGCGCTGGTATGCTCGCAAAATGCAGGCCGCAACAGTGAACAGCGCAGTTGCGATGATATAGGATGGCTCTGAAAATGCCTGCCAGGCCGATGCAATAACCAGCCCGAAAAGCACGATAAGAATCAAACCGTTGTAAAACTGCTTTTTCACGACCCAAGCCTAAATCATCGCTCTGGCGCTGTCAATCTATTGAGAGCTGCTCCTGTATTTTTCGCAGTCGCCAACAGGATGAAGGCGATTCCTGGGCGCATCAGGACAGAAATGCCCGGGTGATTTCGCCGATGCCGCCGATTTTTGCTTATGGATTTATCAGGTTGGCGGGGCGTTTGCCGGTGAAGAAGGCGATGAGATTTTCGGCGACCATTACTGCCATGCGGGCGCGGGTGGCGTGACTGGCGCTGGAAATATGGGGCGCGACCACGACATTTTCTAATTGCAGCAGCGGGTTGTCGGCCGGAGTCGGTTCGCTGGCAAAGACATCGAGAGCGGCACCGGCAATCTGGCCTGATTTAAGCGCGTCATAAAGGGCTTTTTCGTCAACCACCGGGCCGCGCGAATTATTGATGAGAAACGCGGTTTTTTTCATCAGAGCGAGTCGGTCGGCGTTGATCAGGCCGCGAGTGTCATTGTTCAGTGGCACATGCAGACTGACGAAGTCGGCTTCGCGCAGCAGTTCGTCGAGTTCGACGCGGCGTGCACCGGTCTCTTTTTCGAACTCGGGTTTGGGTGAAGAACTGAAGTAGAGAATTTTCATCGAAAAGCCGCGGGCGCGGCGTGCAACTGCCTGGCCGATGCGGCCGGCGCCGACGATGCCGATGGTTGCGCCGTAAATATCGTAACCGAGCATCATCGAAGGATGCCAGGCCACCTGCCACTGGCCATTACGAACATATTTGTCTGACTCGACGACGCGGCGTGCCACTGCCATGAGCTGAGCAAAAGCGAAATCGGCAGAGGCTTCGGTCAGCACTTCGGGTGTGTTGGTTACGCAGATGCCGCGTCGACTGGCTTCTGCGACATCAATATTGTCGTAACCAACGGCGTATTGCGCGATAATTTTGAGTTCTGGCGCTGCTGCCAGCACCTCGGCATCGATTTTGTCGCTGAGCAGCGAAACCATTCCGACGCAGCCGGCGATCTTCTCGATGAGCTGCTGCTTAGTTGGTGGCGCGTAATGCGGCCAGACCTCGACGGTGAAATGCTGCTCGAGCAGCTGCAGGCCAGCTTGCGGTATTTTCCGGCTCACAAATATTCTGGCTTTCGACATAAGCTTACCTCGCAAATTGCTGTGATTCTATCTGATAACTTAGCAGTCTCACATCGCAAAAATCAAATATATTCTGCTAGCGTGCTGGCTGCATCTGCATGATGAAAAGAAGCGGAATGCCAAGGTAGCGTTCGGCTTTAATCGCCTGTGCTACCAGTTCGGCGTCGGCGATATGCTCTTCGATGCGGCTGACCTGCAGGCCGGCTGCGGTTGCGGCGTTGAAGATGGTTGACAGGCTGTGACACTGGCTTTCAGGATGAACATGCTCTTTTGCTTCGTTTTCGAAACGCGCAGAAATGCCGAGCATGTGCATGGTCGGGTGCAGGCCGGTTATGAATATTTCTGCGTCTGTCTGTGCAACCCTTCTAATTTCACTGAAATAGTTGTCGAGGTCTTTGATATGCTCGATAACCAGACTTGAGACAACGAGATCGAACTTGCCAGCTGCAAATGGAAATGGTTGATTGAGGTCGGCATGTTGCCAGCAGATCCCGCTCTGGCTGTCTTTTTCGCGCGCTTTTTTGAGCATTCCCTCAGAAAAATCAGCGCCGGTTATCGCGGCTTTGGGGTGTTGCCTGTGCAGCCAGTGTGCGATGCGCCCGGTTCCGCAGCCGCAGTCAAAAATGTTCTGCGCTTTGATTCTGGCTAATTGCGGGTAGAGATAGCGTTCTTCGAGCATTATCAATACGTTGGTTTCGTTGTCGTAAATCTCTGACCAGAGATTATACCCGTCTTTGACTGTCACTACTTTGGGGTTTTTCGGCAAAAACGGCGACGGGAACGGCAGTCGGTGCTGCTGACCGGCGCTATTGCGTGATTCTTTTGTCATGATTCTCTGACCTTCTGGTAAATTATGTTGAATTATAACCAGTTATTCATCATTCTGCCAGAATCATGAAATATAAAGTTTTGTGGTGGCGTGCTATAATGCCGTGGTCTTTTCGCCCGGAATTTTGGGCCTCTTTCAGGTTAAATGCAGGGAAAACATGAGCATATATGAATATTTGACCGAAGCACTGGGACTTATCGTGCTGATGGCATTTCTACTGGCTGAGCTGTTCAATCAGGAGAAGGCAAACTCAATGATTGCGCCGCTATTGAAGAACCGCAAACTGAAAATCGTGGTTGCGATTTTTATGAGTTTGTTTTTTTACCCGGTAGTTGCGCTTATTGCACAGTTTTTCGATATGCAGTCGATGGCTGCGACGGCCTGGGAGTTTGCGCCAAACCGCAGCTATTTTGCCGCTGTCAAACAAAGAACCATATTTGACGCCGATACCCAGACAGAGTTGCGCAAAAGGTTTCGTGAGATAAAGGTCGGAGATCTTCGTATCAGGCTGCAAAACGGCCATCTGGGTAGAGAACTGCCGGCCGAAAGAATAATCAGCGGTTCTTATACAAATGCAGATGCAAAGTTATGGGCCGCTGACCTCAATGCTGCGCTTGCCCGGCTGATCAAGCTGCTGCCCGGGTCGCCGCCGCTTCCCGTCATCGAAGTGCACGAACTTTATGATTCACATGGCTATTTCAACAATCTTTTTGCACTGGCGATAAATTCTGACAGTGATGAGCCTTTGCGAACTATTGTGCACGAGCTCACCCATCTTTATCTTCTCTGGGCGATGATCCCGGGCTTGCCGGTCGATTGCCCGCGCTGGCTCAATGAGGGTCTGGCCGAGCATCTTTCGGGCGAAGCAATGCGTGATGAGCACGACTGGGAAAAATATGCCATGGTGCGTCAGCGGACTCTGGTCGATCTCGATGAGGTTTCGCCGGCCTTTTCCTGGCCAGGTTATGCTGTCGAATGGCATGCACGCGATGCCGTGGCCATGTTTCTCGATCGGCATGATGAGGCGACTCTGCACCGTCTGATCAACGGTTTGCGGCTGGCGCGGCCATTTCATTCGGTATATGCCATTGTAACGGGTCAGCCGTTTGAGTCTTTTTCAGCCGACTGGAAAGAAGAATTCAGCCGGCGCCGGGTGCTCGAAAATCAGTCGAAAGCTGATGTTCTGGCGCGCCTGACCTGGCTGGCTGAAAATCGCGGGTTCGTTGAAGTGCAGATTCTTCTGTGGAGCCTTCCTGTGCGCTGGTTGAGCCGGGAAGAGCAAACCGCTCTTCTCGACAGGGCGCGGAAATTTGAAGCAGACAGATGTGACGCGAGAGGCGATTATTTAGAGGCAATGGGCTGGATGCGGCGTTCCAGTCCGAAAGTTCACTGGAAGGACGCTCTGTGGAAAAAGGTCGCGAGCTCATGGAACTCACTTGCAGCGGTTGAGCCTTCATCTGGCAATATCTGGAAGCCTAAGCCGGAAAAGCCACCTTTCAATGAAGTCGAACAATTTTTCGCCTGGCTGCTGTCTATTTTAGTCTGCGGTCTGATCGTAGCCGGTTACTCTGCTGTGCGCGCGCGTCTGGCGGTGAAACTGCAGCATTACTGGCTTTCGCCTGTTGCCGGAACAACCTGTCGCTGGCTGGTTGTGGGTATTACCGGTCTTGCCGGCGGCTGGTTTCTGCGTTTTCTGGTTGTTTCGATGATTCCCTATGCCGGATTGGCTGCTCTGTCTGATCTGCATCGCATCATGCTGGGTGAGGTGCTGGTCGTTATTCTCTGGCTGGCCCTGGCCTGGCAGCTCGATCGCTGGAACAGCCAGTCTGGCGAAGTGCAGACGCGACTGACAACTGTAGAGCCGCAATCTGGGGCTGGTGTACACCTTCTGACTTTTCTGGTTATCGGCATTGTGCCGCCGCTGCTGGCGAGTTATCAGGGCGGCTGGCGCGTGATGGGTATTGAGGCGGCCCAGGTCTGGTTCGCCGCAATTTTGTTCATGGCATCGACGGCTGCCTTTGGTCTTGTCGTCTGGCAGGCCGCCATTCTATGGAAAGCTGGCCCTGGCAGCAATGTTGGCCCGGTGCTGGTTTATGCCCTCTTTCGAGGCGGTCTTGCTGCCGATCCGTATGGCAGCCTGTTCGCCCTGGTGGCCGGGTGGCAGCTGGTCAGACTGGCGCGTCGCACTCAGTCGCCCGCAGTCGCGATTCTCGGCGATCTGTTGTTGTGCGGCCCGGCAATGCTGTTATGCACGGGCTGGTTTCCGGCCTGTGACCCGATTGGCGGTTACTGGTATGGTGGTGGCAGCGCAATTATCTGGTGGTTGCCGGCTGCCATCGCTCTTTTTTTGCTTCGTGACTCAGGGCGAGGGTGTTGCAGACAAGGCTGACGATAGCCGCATAAAGCACGCTCAGAAGTGCGACGGCAAGGTTTGGCCCGATCATTTCAGGGGCATCGAGGTTGCTGAGTACAGCCACCAGGCCGACGATGAAGCTGATTATTCCAGACATCCATGCAGCCTGAGCGGCGATTTTAAGCTTTTCGTCGCGGCTCTGCCGGGGGTCTTTGGTAATCAGCAATGCTCCGATAACTCCCAGGCTTACCCATAGCAGCGCTGGAATGTTGATGAATGCAGGAATGCGCATTCCTTCTATGGTAGTCATTAAAGCCAGTGTCGCAATCCAGATGATTGCTCCGAATATGTTCTGTTTGCTCATGTTTCCAACCTTTCGTAGTTGTCTGAATTTGTCGGCAGCAATATCTGAGCATAAACCATGCCAGCCCGAACCCCTGTTTTTGCGCGATCACCGGCCTCGCAAACGCTTCGAGCAGGGAAATCTACCGCAAAACCGCGGTAAAAATTCCCCAATTCAAAAATTCACCAGCGGACAATAGCGGCCGGGTAGAAGTGAGCGATCAGAGAGAAGCTGATATAACAGATCAGGCCAATGATTGCCTGCTTGCCGCATGCCGTCGAGAATTCGGGTTTTGGCTCCCAGAATTTCACAAACAGGATCAATCCGAGGGGCGAGAAAGTCGACAGCCCAACGCCGAGCATCAATAGAGCCCGATCAGCCAGTTCCTTTTCCGGTTCCAGTTTCAAGCCAAGAAAGACGGCACAACCAAGGGTTGCCAGCGAGATTGCCAGCTTTAAGATTGAAATCAGCAGTGGCCCCATGTTCGACTCCGCCTTTTGATGCAAATTTCTGTACCCAGCATATTCGTTCATTGTAATATATCTTTCGGAAAATTTCACAGGCAGAAGAGCTTTTCCGCAGATTATAGAAGCAGACCTTTAAGAACAGCAGGCCGGGAAGACTTATCCGCAGATTACGCAGATTGCCGCAGATTGAAGAAGCAGTTCTCTTAAGATTTAGCTGCAGATCCCGTTAATGAGCACAGATTGGACAGGATGGGGCCTTTTATAAGAAAAATGCTCTTCTTATCTGCGTCATCGGTGCAATCTGTGGATGTTCTTCTCTTTTCCTGAGTTCTTCAAGTTTCTGGCGGATTGAAAGCGAATCTTTTGAATTGGAGCGACTTTGCACCAAAATTTATCAGTAGCCGCTTGTGCAGCCGAGCGGCTTTCAGATAATTGATCAGTTGTGATTCTTCGATCCCGCTCAATGATCGAAGAGCTTTCACTTCTACTATGGCAGTGTTGAAACAGATAAAGTCTGCTCTAAACGATGATTTAAGCAGGGTCTCGCGGAAATATACCGGCAAAGCGACCTCGCGTTCAAACGGAATTCCTCTCTGCAGAAATTCGACCTCAAGAGATTCGTTATAAACAGATTCGAGGAAGCCCAGCCCAAGTTCAGAATGGACTCGCATGGCGGCTCCATTAATCGCATAGGTTTGCAGGTCCCGCAAATACCTGGCTGGAGTAGTGTTCTGCGCTTCCTGCTCTTCTGATTTCCCAGCTTTAATCTGTGAAATCTGAGGAATCACCCGGGCGCTTCCATCCTGATGCGCCCGAGTATCACCCACATCCTGTGGGCGACTGCGGATTATTCTTTTCTTCTTTTCCTTCTCTCATGTTTTTCTCCTGATCTGGTATTCAGGAGCAGAAAGTTATTTTGCTGCTCCTGTCAGTAGATCAGCCGAAAAACACTTTGGGGAA
>Ga0209605_1002165_pt1 | contig 19567 bp, 20 predicted proteins | sample AD_UKC035_MetaG_FD_184408 | JGI IMG/M metagenome (GOLD analysis project Ga0209605, IMG submission 184408) | Active sludge microbial communities of municipal wastewater-treating anaerobic digesters from USA - AD_UKC035_MetaG (SPAdes) (version 2) | ecosystem: Engineered > Bioreactor > Anaerobic >...
TTCCGCCAACTTGAAAAGCTGACCGCCAAGGAAACCGCCGACCTTTCAACGCTGATCCAGAAATGGATCGCGGTCCACTGACGTCATGAAAAAAGCTGACATCATAAAAGCGCTCATAAAGAAACATAGCCTGGCCGTGCGCCAGGCGACGGCGGTCCTTAATACCTGCCTCGACGAAATTGTGTCCGGCCTGGCAAAGGGCGAAGCCGTGGAGTTGCGCCGCTTTGGCGTATTCAAGACCAAAAAGCAAAAGGCCAGGACGATCATCCATCCAAAGACAGGCAAGCCGATCAAATGCCCGGCTCGAACAATCGTATTATTCGAAGCTGGCACGGCGGTTAAGGCCGCTATCAACAAGCCTGGCCGGAAAAAGAAAAAATGAACTTCCCGCTGCCAAGACCATGTTTTAGAGTAAGTGTTAACATAAATTTGACTTGTTTTGTATTTTTATAGTATAATCGTCTTATGAAAAATAATCGTTTAATCTTTATCGCTATGTTACTATTATTATTTAAGGCATTGCCTGTATTGGCTTCTGAAGTTGAGTTGGTAAGCGATTTTCTTTCAGACGTTAAAAACTATGCTTATAAAAATCAATTAAAGGTCAAAAGCTTTGTTACAGTAAGAGATATTAAAAACATTAAAAGAAAAATTTTAAGACAAATAGACGAGGCGCCTTCGTTATGCTCCGAATTGCAAGACTTTACCCGCGCGAATAGTGAATTATCTTATTTATTTAACGGCATACTAAGAGATTTAAAAGAAAAACAAAAATTCGAACTTCTTCAAAAGAACTCAAATAAAAGCTCAAATGCTGCAATGGCAGTTAAGCAATCAAAAAGACCATTAAAATATAGGCTGTCTATGGCAGAGCAAATGTTTTATAATTTCAAATTTACCTCTTGTTTTGTTTCAACTGCAAAAATATTCGTGGAAGAATCACCAGAAATTTTAAAAGAATATGAAAGTATAAAAATAGAATTTTCATCAATAGAGGATATAGAAACCTTAAATCAAAAAGGGCCGGCGCTGGCTAAAAGGTGCGAAACCCTTCTTTTAAATCCAGAAGGCGGATTTTACAATATTGAACGTCTGGAAAATATCGCAGTAGTGGCGGCCGCAATAAATGTAAGGCTCAATTCTGACGATTGGGAAAGCGCCGATTCGCCAGTTTTAAAGATGCGCATAATAGATCGCCTAGCCAAACTATATAGCTTAGCACCACACTTTAAACATAAATGCATGCTAACAATGACTTTGAGCAATGCTTACCTTAACATCGGTTTGCCGCATCATGCCTTATCCGCTTCATATTACAATAAGAAAGATTTTTACAATAAATTAGCCGACAGTGAAAAATCTGATTTCATTTGGTATCTGGCAAGCAATCTTGCTCTTGAATGCCCGCCGGGAAACGATAATAGCTTAAAAATAGGCATAGAATGTTTTTATGAATATTGCCGTTTTATAGATGCAGACATAAATATTGATGAAAACGCAAAAGCAAACCGCAAAGCCGAAATTTACCTTGAAGCAACATCCGTTTTGTATGAAAAGAATGAAAAATATTTCGAAGCAATTACCGAACTTGATAAAATCATTAACGATGATAAGGTTTATGCGTGGGTCAAAAACAACGCTTTAGAAAAGAAACAAGCGCTTCAGGCTTTTCTAAACCTCAAAATAAATGTGATGTTTAGCAACGAGTTTATGGCAGGAAAATGGAAAGTAATAGATAAGCCCTATAAATACGTTCCATTATTAACAGGCCAAAAGTTTAAGTTAAAAGTTGAACTTGAACAGCCGACGGAAAGCAATATTCAATTTGATTCCGTTAACTGGTACGGCGAAATTCAAACGTCCGAGCCCGAATTTGAATTCTCGTTTGTAGAGCAGGGTAAAAAACAATTAAGAGTAGAGGCTTCTTTACTCGGAAAAACTATTACAAGAAGTTTTGCTATATACGTTAAAAACAAACCAGAGGGGTTAAGTGATGTTAGTTTTGCAAAAAAATATCCGATTGAAACATTTAAAGCACTTTCAAAAAAATTAATTGGAGCACAAACGATGGTAGAAGAATTAGAACCATTTAAGTGGGCAGCAGAAACTTATAAAAACAACGGCTCACACAATGGAATTCAAGACGCAGCTCGTCATGCTTATTGGAATTGTTTACTTACAAGATATTTTGGCGAAGATTATGCTAAAGGTATAACAGATGGTCACGAAGTAAATGCGTCTTTGGAATTGTTTGCAGAAGTTATTATGGATTTGTATAATAACGAAGAAGGGCGGCAAATAGCCAAAAAACATTCGCACAATGTCGGAAACGATTATAGCTGTTGCCGTAGTGCTGTTATAAACTCTGTAGAAAACGGTTCTACCTTATGTTTTGATGATCTTGTTAATTTAAACAAAGATGCTTTATTATTACCAACAAATGAAAAATAGAGGTATTTATGAAAAAGTTTATTATAATCACTAATTTTCTAATATTTGTGTTTTTTTTTACAGTACAAGCAAAAGCTTCTATTTTAAATGAATTTATTCCCACCGAACTTCAAAATATAGATTTAGAAATGAATTATGCCGATTTTAAGTTACTTCATCCCGAAGCCAAATATATTGGTAACTCGTCTGAAAATTTTTCCATGTTAGAAATTACACGGGATGAAATATGGAATGGATGTATTTTGATTTTCAAAAATGAAAAACTAAAATATATTGCAGTTTTAAGACAAAAATCTGATGATGTAATTGACGCCAACCAATATTTCAATATTGAACAAAAAATACTTCCAATATTAAAAAAATTAATAAAAGTTTTTGGCCGAACCATTATTAAAAAAGTTAATAAAAAGAAAGATAATTTAACGATTTCTCATGAACCTATAATAATTTGGGAATCTAACAAAAATAAAATTTGTTTAGGCTTCACTCCGTCTCAATTTATAAATAAAGTTCAAAATCCTAACATTATTTTAGCTGTGATTGCTGAAGGTGAAGACTTTTCTTCTTATTTTCCAGAGTTGCATAATTCGGAAAATAGCGAAATAGCCTTTGACGAAATGTTAAATACAAGCATAAAAGATGTACTCTATGGCTCTATTGAAGTAAAAATTAAGTAATTTTGAATTACTCAATCATTTAAGGCCTCGGCTCTTTCCTGTCTCGTCGATAAGAGCGCCCGCCGCCGCCTCGCCGATAACCCGGGCCTTATGTAAACTTTCGCCCGGCCTTACGGCCGGGCTCAGACGCTCGCCGCGTCGTGCGGCTCGCTTTTACATAAGGCGGGTTTATCGTCGCGCGCCATCCGTGGGCGCTAACGGCGACGGCTAAGTGCCGTCCGTTCTGTCTCGATGCGCGGGCGCGCTCGGTTGCACCTCGCACCGCCCGCCCCAAGTGGACCGGACCCGGATCATTAAAGTCCCATACATTTTAAACCGGAAATTTCGAATGCGTATAACGCGTTTTAAGGGGCCTTCGTCGGCTCGAACGACCCAAACTATCTTTTTGCTTTTTGCGTTCGTTCTAGCTCCGCTTACGGCCTCGATATTTTTTATTTTCTTGGGGAATAGAAAAATAGTTTTGTCTTGATTAGAATTTCTGTCTCGAACGAACCCGGCCGCCCCGCGGCGATGGTTCCGCGGACTGCAATTAGGCTGCAACCCGCGATTATCTTGACGGCCTGCCGCTCTTCAGGCCGGCGACAAAGTTTCGCCGGCTCCGGGCGGCCTGGAGTATGCTGAATTTTAAAAGATTTAATCATTATCGTGGCTCTGATAATTGTTTATTTCGTGGCCTTCCATATATATTTTTGCCATTCTCATTTCTATCATCGAGTCACGCATAAAAAATGGATTGCCTGGATTTTCTTTTGCATTTAGCTGCTCGGCTTCTTTATATAAAGTTTCGTATTTTTCCGGAGGAAGCGATCTAATTATATCCAAAACTATGTCTTCTTGCTTCTTTTGGTTTTCACTAACTTTTACAGTCGTCGATTGAGCCTTTTTTTCTTGCATTTTCTTTTCTTCAATCTCTATATCAAAGCCGGCATAATTGTTTTTTAAAGCATTTATGGCATAAAATAAAGGGTTTTCTTTAGCCTTTTTAAATGCATATTTCAGGTTAAGCCTTATATAACTTACGGCCTTGCCTTCATAGATCCGCTTAACAATCTCATCCAGCAGAGATTTCACACGATATTTTTCAGGTATTTCCGATAATATTTCTTCTGGAACCTTACTAATTGGTTGATCTGGCACATCTAATTTTTCGAAAAGATCGCCGGTTATATTTAACGTTTCTTTTTTCGTGACATAAAACTGAATTGATTCATATTTATTGCTAAAAGGCTTTTTAATTAATTCATATCGGCACGTTAAATCTGATTTTTCATTCAATTCTTCAACTGCTGGTGTAATAACATAATTACGAAAATTGAAAAATTCTTTATATTCACGATCTTTTATCCCCATAAGCTCACGATAGTCTGCTATGCTTATCAATGGAATTTTATGCGCTGTTAAATAATCTCGTAATAATTCGTACAAAATAATCGTATATGAGCGTTTAAAACCGGCAATTAAAAACATATTTAATGGCGCATACATGGAAGGATATCTTATTTTTTCTTTTAGCATTTCCGGCATTTCAAATTTTATATGACTTGTTTTTTTATCAATTTCAACCGCTGACAAAAAACTCATGTTTGACCAAATATGATGTTTATCTTTGTTTAAATAATTAAATTCTAAACTTATATCTCGCAATCCTGTGAACAATTGTTTTAAATCAACATTATTAGTGGCTTGCACACCACACATCTTTTTTATTTCGCTTAAACCTATTTCATAAATTAACTTATTGGGGTTTGTTTGAACAATCCAAATTATTGCGTTAATCAATTTTCTCTGAATAATTGTTAATTCTTTGCAGCTTATCTGAATAACAGCGCTATGTTTTTTTAAAATAATTTCTTTATTCATTTTTTATTTATCACCCCAATTCATTATATCATCATTGCCTTAGTTTGTCAAATAAAAAACTAAGGGTATGGTATCTTTTTTCTAAGGGTATGGTATCTTTTTTCTAAGGGTATGGTATCTTTTTTCTAAGGGTATGGTATCTTTTTTCTAAGGGTACATTTCTAAAATTACTTCTCTCGCAACACTTTTACTTTTTTTAAACTTATATTAAGGATGAAACGGTTAAAACAACTACAACCGCACGCGCGCGCGTATATATATATATATATATATATATGCAGGCCATTTTTTGAGAATTGTTGTTGTTGTTTTCTTAATTTTATAAAAACACGGTATAAATATCAACCCATCTGATAATGGGCATTATGTAATCCAAAAAACAGTCCATCTGAAAACATAAAACGCTCATGCCTATTATCATTTTAAGATTTCAGCATGAGCATTTTAAAAATTATATATTCGATTTTTGTTTTTTCAGTATAAACTTTTTATTATATTCTCGATTTTAAAGGCTATTTCAAGGGCTTTATTTACCCGGCTGCGCGAATATTACAAATTATCTATATAATTGAGAACGTCTGCGGTCAGCTTATTGTCCTGGTAATAAGCCACAGGGCTCACTTATAAAACCCTGAAACCCCAAACTGCTTAATAAACATCATCATGTGAGCCGATATTTAGCAAAATATAAGCGCCGTCGCTCGGATCAACATCAAAGATAATACGGCAATCGGCAGAAATTGTAAAGGCATAATAGTCTTTTAAAGTTCCTCTAAGCTTATGATTTTCGAGATGAAGCGCGTGAGGATCAGAAGCAAGTGTCTCAATACGGCCTTTAATTTTATCGTAAAGCTCCGGGTGTTTTGAAAGAAATTTTGCGAGCTTCTTAGAGAACGCTTTAGCGTTTCTTATTTTTGGCATTGGCGTTCTCCTTATCGACGGCGGCAAAAAGTGCGTCGACGCCCTCGATGTAGTTTCCGGCTTTAACATCAGCGCGCGCCTCATCGCATTCCTTTTTAAGCTGGGCGCGGCGCTTGCGAAGGGCGCGGCGTTTAATTTTATCGGCGAGCGTAATTTGATCATCGAGTTCCAGCTCGTCACAAACGCGCAAAATCAAGTTAATTGTAGCGGTCATAATAATCACCTCAAATATATTTTATCATATCCTAAGTTATAAAGCAAATTTGAGCAGTTAGGAAGAACTTTGTTTTATTTAATAAGACCGTCACGTTTAAGTTTTTCTTCCATGGCGTTTCTGGCAAACTTTGAAACGGCCATTGAGTTTTTATTTATGGCTTCGATCCATTCGCGAGGTACCCCATAAATCATTATTTTAGCGTCCTTTTCCTTTTTAGTCCTTTTGATATTATGTTTTACTGCGGAATCGTCTATAACTTCCTTCATGGCTATTTTATTAATAGTCGTTGTCATTTTAAAATCTCCTTGGCTAGTGCAATTATTTCAATGGCGGCCTCTCTTTTTTTCGAGGTTTCTGTCACGCCCTGGCCTTTTGTGAATATGTGACGGTAGTCATTGCGTTCTTTGATTACCGTTTTTAAAAGGGTTAAAGTTTTATTGTTGTCTTTTACCTGATTTATAATTTCTGCAGTGCTTGCCCTTGGCGGCAGGTGATTAATTAATACATGTGCCTTTAAGGACGGCTTAGCTTTCTTCATTGATTTTAAATACTCGTTAAACATAAGCAGGCCGTAAATTTCAACTTCTGAATCTGATATAGGGGTTATAACCATATCCGATAATAATATTGCCATGCGGTTAAGATCGCTATCGAAAGCGCCGGTGTCAATAATTAAAATGCCGGTGTTTTCTTTTATGATTTTTTTAAGCGTTTTATCATTTTCGGCTCTGATAATATTAAGCGGTTCAAGGCCGTTGCTCTTTCTGATCTTATTAAAAAGCGTTGCTGATTTTTGATAGTCTAAATCTAAAACCGTTACTGCATATCGCCGGTTTAATTCAATAGCCAGATTGAGCGCTATGGTTGATTTGCCTACGCCGCCTTTGCTACAAGCGATTGTTATTATTTTTTTCATGGTTTGCCCCCGCTAATTATTATTATATACTTTTTCGGCAAAAAATACAAACTATTAATAATGAATTAAGTCGGTTACTAATTAATAATAACTTTTTATGTCGTTATATAATTTTTATTAGTGTTTAAAAGCTTTTATATATAAACACTTATATTAATTATTAAAAATTAGTATTAGTTATAAAACACTATTGGATTTGCCTTAAAAGTGTTATATACAATATAAAAATAATTTATAATACTACCGAATCAACCTTCCCCCTCCCCGCCGCGGCCCCATAAAACACATACCGCACACATAAAGAACCGCAAACCCTTATCAAACAGTAAAAGTGATCAGTCGCGGTCCTGTATCTATCGATTAAATCTACACTTCCATAACATACTTTCCATTCCGCTTGACAAGCCGGACCAATTCGGTTAAAATATACCGAATTAGAAGTCTAAATTCTGCCGAATCAGGCAGAATCCGGCGCGCCCGGAAACCAGTATAACGGATTGAGGAGCGTTGAAAATGCCAGAAGCGTTAAGCATAACCAAGCCCAATACGGCCGAAACCTTTATGAAGGCTAACACCGATCTGCGGATCGCCGCGGACGCCCTGAAAGAATTCCAGAAACAACTTGACACCCTGGCGCTTGCGATTACAAAAGAGGCCACCAATCAGGCTAAAGCTGCCGGCCGAACCACGATCATGGCCGCGGACGTAAAAGCCGCCATGACAGCCGTTACCGGATCAACTTCCGACCTTCCATATCTTTTCCGCCAGCTTGAAAAGCTGACCGCCAAAGAAACCGCCGACATTTCGACGCTGATCCAGAACTGGATCACGGCCCACTGATGCCATGAAAAAAGCCGACCTTATTAAAACCCTTATCAAAAAACATAGCCTTACCGTCCGCCAGGCGACGGCAATCCTCCAAACCTTCCTCGATGAAATAGTGTCTGGTCTGACGAAAGGCGAAGTGGTGGAGCTGCGTCGCTTTGGTGTATTCAAGACCAAAAAGCAAAAGGCCAGGACAATCATCCATCCCAAGACCGGGAAGCCGATCAAGCGCCCGGCTCGAACGATCGTATTATTCGAAGCTGGCACGGCGGTTAAGGCGGCCGTCAACAAGCCAGGTCGAAAAAAACTTTTAAAAATTTGCGAGAATAAACCAAAAATCGGCATGAATGGTCGATTTAATATTTTTATTTAATAATTGACTTTTAAAAGTAATTACATTATAATTACATTAGAGGTGATTAATATGAGAGCCAGCATAATTAAAATAGGTAACTCGCAGGGCATACGCATACCTAAAACCATACTTCGACAGTGCAACATTCAAAACGAAATTGACATTGAAGTCAAAGGAAAAATAATTGTTTTAAAACCTTTTTATAAAAAAGCAAGGGAAGGTTGGTCTGATTCCTTTAAGCAAATGAAAAAAAATAGCGATGACACACTATTGATAAACGATAATATTGACCTTCAGATGGAGAACTGGAAATGGTAATAAAACAATACGATATTTTTTTAATATCTCTCGATCCTACGTTAGGTCATGAAATAAATAAAACCAGACCCTGTATAGTACTCTCTCCAGATGAAATCAATGACAACATAGGCACCATAATAATAGCGCCCATGACTACTAAATCGTTTATATATCCGACAAGAATTCCGGTTAATTTTGACGGCAAAAAGGGATTAATTGTATTGGACCAAATAAGAACCATAGACAAAAAACGAATGGTCAAAAAACTAGGAACTTTGGACTCTGAAACCATTTTAAAAATCAAAAATATTTTAAAAGAAATGCTTGTCGATTAAACACCTCTGCTCTTTCCTGTCTCACCGATAGGAACGCCCACCGCCGCCTCGCGGCGGCTAAGTGCCGGCCGTTCTGTCTAAGTGCGCGGGCGCGCTCGGTTGCACCTCGCACCGCCCGCCCCAAGTGGACCGGACCCGGATCATTAAAGTCCCATACATTTTAAACCGGAAATTTCGAATGCGTATAACGCATTTTAAGGCGACCTCAAACACGAGAACGACCCAAACTACCTTTTTACTTTTTGCGTTCGTTATAGCTCCGCTTTCGGCCTCGATATTTTTTCTTTTCTTGGGGAATAGAAAAATAGTTTTGTCTTGATTAGAATTTTTGTCTCGAACGAACCCGGCCGCCCCGCGGCGATGGTTCCGCAGACTGCAATGAGATTGCAGCCCGCGGATTTCTTGACTGTCGGCCGCTCTTCAGGCCGGCGACAAAGTTTCGCCGGCTCCGGGCGGCCTGGAGTTAATAAAAAAACATTTTGCTTGCTTTTTTAAAAATTTTATTATAAAATCATATCCATATAAAAATAAAAATAACCCATGTTGCAAGCATGAGTTACTTATTATTAAGGGCTAACACTAAAAAAAACTCTTTTGGGGGGTTTTTATAATAGCCTTTGTTTATTCATTTTTAACTTATTTTACATGAATAAACAAAAATTGTCAAGAGAAAAGTGTTGGCCCTCAAAAAAAATTTTGGGGGAAACTAAATTGAGTACTTTAACCAATTCCAGAGTAAATTCCTTTTTTACGGTTCCAAACTTCGAAAATCTTTTCGACTTCTCTTCTTCTGAATTTAAAGTTTTTTGTGCCTTACGAAAACTTACCTATGAAAACAAAAATTTTCTGCTCTTGACCGGGACAGTTAAAGATGGACTCTTAAAACTTCTATCTAAATCTTACTCAACCTTCAAACCGATTCAAAGAATAATCAACCGCCTTAAAAACTATGGGGTTATCAACATAACTCAGGCCGGGTTATTCCCGCAAATAACGTTTCTCGAAAAACCGCCAGTATCAGGCCAGCAACCTGGCAACGCGACCCAGAGCGCTACTTTAGCACCTCCTATATATATATCTAAAGAAAATTCTAAAGAAGATAAAGACGTTAATAATCGTCCTAAAGATTTATCTAAAAATTCATTCATTCTATCTGAACGAGACACACTAACTTCAAACAAACGAATGAACGAATCAACTTGTGTTAACACCATCAAACCAATTTTAGATAAAAAATATATCAAGGCAATGGAGCAACTTCCGGAGTTTAAAAAATATAATCAGGACGAACAGGCAACCATACACCGTTTTATACACAAGGCGAAAGCCAAAAGCATCGATCACGTTATAATTGACGATTACTGCCGCTCAATAATATTTAACAAAACATCAACCAACATGAAAAACTCCAAATACCGGCCAATTTTAAATATTAAAAATTATTCTCATTCGGCTTTATTCGGCCAAATGAGTATTTATCACAAGTTGGACAATCCCGGCTTTCCCTATGACATCAGAACCCAGGACGAGATCAACCACGAGCAAAGGCGGCGTGAAGCTGAAGAAAAGAAATCGCAAGCACAGCAAACTTCGAAAGCGATCGAGAATGCCCAGGAAATTTTCTTGAGCAAAATCAAGTATTTACAGGACCTGCTTAAAGAAAATTTCGATGTGCTGCTGGTCAAGGCCAAGCAGACTGTGGCCAGGTTGAAAAACTATAACCCGGCGTTCGTTCCGGAGGTCGAAGCCGTCGAAGAACTATACAGTAATTACGGTGTTTATGCCAGCATCACTGCTGTCGCTTAAAGTCATACGAAAAAAAGACGATATTTTAAGGAGGTGGTAAAATATGCCTGTTAATTCCAAAAACAATACTTTAGCAATAAAGCCTAAAACAAAAGGAAATCAAAAGAAAAAATTATCAACCGGCAAAACTCAAAGCATAAATTCCAAAAGTATTGCGAAAGCAATAAAGAAAGAAAAAACGGATAATTGCAAAAGCACTACTTCTGCAATAGACCATAAAACAAAGGAAACTTGCAAAAGTGTTGCGAAAGTAGTGCCTAAAAATAACGCGGTTGATATGCTGCTTACGCCACAGCTCAAGCAAAATATTATGAATATTGCCCAGGCGGCGCCTGGATTAATGGAAATGCTTGATTGGTACCATAAAAAGCATAAAAACGTGATAGAAATACCGGAGCTAAAGATAAACAGTAAGGCATTGGGCGAGGCTATAATAACCAAAACTTTTAAGATCAGCGAAAAAGCTGTCAAAAAATTCATTGAATTTGCTGAAAAACATCCTCATTTTAAACATCAAGATTTACTGGGTATGGCTCTGATTGAATTTGTTGAAAAATACCATAATTTTTAGTATTGCCGTAGCAATACTTTAGCAAAATGGCAGATAATACGGTCACATACAAAAGTATTGCGAAAGCAATTTTGCTTAAATCAATCGTTTTTTTGAAAAATATTGTAAAACCAGAATAGTTTTGATAAGCCAAGAATTCAGGCGGTTTTCAGGCCCCCGCCCAGCAGCCTTCCGCGGGCGTGAAAAGGCTTGTAAAAACTGAAACATATTTTTTATTTAATATAGAAGAGCTGAAAATATTTTTTGAATATTCCGGGAAGTGCCGTAAAGCCTTATTTTTAGTGGTCGAGACCGCAGCCGATAAGAAACCATATGTTAACCTCGACTTTGATCCTGTTTTGTGCTATAATGAAGTTAAAGATGCCCGACTTTATGCTGATATAAAAAGGGAAGCATGCGCAAATTAAAAATTTATCTGGACACATCGGTGATTAACTTTTTATTCGCCGATGATGCGCCGGATTACATGAAAGCAACTATAGATTTTTTCGATAATTATTTGGGCGATTTCGACGCATATATATCTGACGTTGTATTATCTGAAATTAAAAGAACGCAGGACGCCGAAAAAAAGGAACTCTTGCTGTCGGCTATAAAGCGATACAACCTTCAAGTATATAGCGATCTTAACGAAGAAATTGAAACCATGGCGATCGAATATACTAATCTCGGCATCATTCCGATGAAAAAATTCGATGATGCCATGCATATAGCCTTTTCGACGTATTATGAGTTCGATATACTGTTATCGTGGAACTTCAAACATTTATCGAATATAAAAAAGCAAAGAGAAGTGAACGTCGTCAATATTAAAAACGGCTACAGCAAACCTCTTGTTCTTATAAATCCGCTGGAGGTGATTTATGAAAAATAACTATGAAAAAGTTATAAACGAAGTAATTGCGTCGAAAGAAAAAGTCTATGAAGATTTTAAAAAGAGCGGTTGCAAGAATTTTTGTGAATTCATAAAAAAAGATGTTACAGACATCAAAAAAGATATGCCGATCGATAAAAAAGCCGCATAACAGGAGTTTTAACTATGCAAAAGAAACCCCGTCCCGCAGATCCCGATGTGCTTTATAGCGCGATCCTGAAATTAGTATCGCCGTTGAAGCCTGTTCCGTGCCAGGCCGTCGGTTCTATGATCTTCGTCAATCCCGAAGAGATAGCCTTTATAACGACGGTTCCCGGCGGTCTCGACATAGTCGATATAAATAACGCCCGCTGGAAACGCTTTGACACGCTAACAGCCCTGGCCGAAAAGTTTAAAATAGATCCTCTTTTTTTCAAGGCCAGCCGCAGCGAGATAATAAACCTTCGCCAGGTGCGCGCTCTGTTCGTAACGCCTACCAGCACGCGTGAAGTTTCGTTCAAATCACTGCCTGCCGATGTTCGCGTCTCGATCGCGGACAGCTCTTACGCCGCCTTCAAAAAAGCAATGGGAATATCAGATAAAGCCGATGCCGCGTTAAAGTTCGAGCCAAAAGGGCGAAGCAAAAATGCTAAGAAATAGCCTCGATGCCGGAACTTTTCTGGCGCTGGCCGGGCCTGAAGGTCCGGTTATAATCAACTCCGGCGACATCGCTCATGCCAGGCGTGAGGGCGCTACCGCGGCCGTGGTCCTTCTTGACGGCTCCATCCTGAAATCATACGACTCTTTCGATGCTCTTAAATCCATGCTGCTGAAAAACGGCTTTATTCAGATTCAGCGTTCGGCGATCGCCAACGCGCAAAAGATCAGGACCGTTTCACCGCTGACGAAGGGCGATTATCTTTTGACATTCACCGGCCAGGCCGTGGCCATCGAGCTGAATTCAGCATATACGGCGGAGGCCCGAAAACGACTGGAAGTCAAAACGCTCGATCACGTCGAACCATTCGACCGCCCCACATACTGGCTGATGAAAGAAAACATTAAATATTACCAAAAACTAATATATTTGATGACCAAAGAAGAGCTTTTAAAAAACTTTTCTGACTCCACTGGCAATCCGGTTATATCTTTGCTGATCGCGAATTTTCTTTATCAATTTGCCCTGAAGATACGCGCCGGCGAATCCGAACCGCTTGAAGGCGGGAATGTTCGTTCGCTCTGGTATATGATAAAGCCGGCCATCTCAAAGCTCGGCGCTCTGGAAGGTTCTGACCATTACAAAACTCTTTCCGAAGTCCTGGCGCGGCTGGTAACGCACAAGATCGTCACCTATAAAGAATACGGTCTTACCGAAGAGGAAAACTGGATCATCGGAAAAACCAATCCGCATGTTATTTTATTGGCCGAAAAGCGTTCGCATTTCAAATTCATACAGGGCTTTAACGCACAGTACGGCGTTTCCGTCCTGGCCGCCGGCGGCATACCGGGAATGATAACGATGGAGTTTTTCACCGATGCACTGAAAAAAGCCATCACGCAAAGCCATTTAAAAGAAATCCCTATCATAGCCCTGACAGACTACGATCCGGCCGGCGATCTAATTGTATCGACTTTTATCGACAACCTTAAAACTTATAACGTTCCTAAAACGAAATTCATACGCATGGTGCAGCCGAGCATCTTCACTCCGGAAGAGCTCGAGGCTTACAAATATTCACTGGTGGGCGAGAACGAAGCCACACCGGCTATGGTTAAAAAATGGCTGAAGAAGACCGGCGGCATTAACGGTCAGCCTTACGGCCTTGAAACCGACGCGCTGATGATAACGCCTTCGAAGGTCAAAGCGCTGTTCTACGAGAAAGCCAAACCCTACCTGACAGCTGTTAAAAACAAATCAAGCCTGCTATAAAGCGTTCCCAGCAGACCAGACTTTCACCCGCCGTTAAAGCCCAAAACATACTGTTCAGGCCGCCAAACAGCCCATTCACAGGCTATACCGGCGATCCGCCTAACCCCGAAAACCCTCATTCTCACGAATAGACTAAAAATCAGCCTGAATGGCCGATTTTCGCTGTTTTGGAGTTTAACTTATTTTACCTCTTTTAAGTCTCATAACCCAACTAACACAACACTTTTACTCAGGTTAACGACCAAAAAACAAATTGACAAACGATTAATTTTCAGTTATGATTGAAGTCTAAGAATTCTTTTATTTTAAATAAAGGAGCATTCATTTGAAAATGCCTTGTTTATCTATAAGATCAAGATATTTGTTGCTGGCCGCTGCAGTCCTGCTTTTCGGACTCACCCCGGCGATCCACGCCGAGGGGCTTTCCGGTTTAAAAGATTCGCTGAATAAAGGAAAAATAAATAAAAATGAAGTTGAAGCGACGCCGAACGGCCAGCCTGACATTGCTTCAGAACCGTCAGGAGTGGAGGTTCCGGCGAAAATAAAACGCATTACAGAATCGAATAGCAATACTAAGTTTGTTTTTGTCGATAAAAAGCGGAGTGAAAGCAAGGTTAAACCGCCTAAAAGCAAAAAAGAAGAAGCTAAAGAATTTAATGAACAGTTAAAGAATAGCTACTACAAAATGCTTGCCGCATTGAAGCAAGCCGGAAAAAAGAAAAAAGCGTCACCCAGAATAGCTGCAGTTAGGATCGGCGACGATTTAAAAACAGATGCTTCAATTCCGGCCAAATTGCCAGAAGACTTTTTAACAAACGTGGATACCGATGAATTGGCTATAAGAAAGGAAATCAGTGCTCTATATGATTCATTTAAATCAACGTCATTAGAAAGTTTTAACAAAGCTTGTCAAGCTCTTCATATGAAATATTACCAAACACGGCCAGATATTTGCCATCTTATCCGTTTGATAAAAGCCGATGCTCAGTTGAAAAAGGATCCCAACTCCGCACTGGAAGATCAAACATATCGAAAATTAAGATGGCCGACTTCTTTTGAGCCTATCCCCTACCCCAGCTATAATCCGTCGATATATGAAGAATACTTGAAAATGGGTCGTGATACTGAATTTGGAAACGAACTTATAAAGCATGTCAACAAAATAGCGAAAACGCGTCAAGAGCAGATTAAAGAATCCAACGATAAATTGCTTACGATCATAAGAAATGAAATTAACGTTTTAAATAAGTTGAAGGCCGACTATGAAGCATACACAAAAGAACTGTTATCACTTACGCATATAGTTCCCGGCTATACTTCGCAATATGAAAATAACCCTGATTATTTGCAAAGGGTAATGAAATATGCCATAGACGATATTAAAGCTCACTATCAGAAAATAAGTCAAAGATATTTAATAATAGCCATATACTTGAACAGCGCAGGCCAATGGGAAGAATCTTTGAATTTAACAAAAGAGTTTAAAGATTATTTTGAAAAGAGCTGCCCTTACAAATTTACTATAAAATTTGCCGGAAAATTTGATTACGATGCCGCTGCCAGCTCAGGAAATTTAGGCAATCTAAAAATACTCAAAGGAGATCTGCTTATCGATAAAGACAATCTAAAATGGGGGCCAAAGCGTATTGACCAAGCTGCTCTGGAATGCATGTCAAGGTTGAGCCTGCAAAACGTTAGCGACGTAGAAGGCAGTATAAAATTTAGAGATGATATTGTTCAATTTGCCGAATCAAATATTCTTGATCAAGAGGAAATTAAAGAATACAAAAAGGAAGCAACAGTAACCAAAATATATTTTACCGAAAATGAATATTTTAATTTGCAGATTGAAAATAAAATATTTGCTGCCGATGAAAGAATCTGTGTGAGATGTGAGGCTACTGATTATAACCGCTTTTATCGAAAGCCCGTTGAAATTCAATTTAACAGCTCGGTTTCTGGCAGAAGTAAAGCAGTAACCATATACAATTCTTCCTATGCTGTTTTTCAGCCTAATGAAACTAACAATCCTAGCGATTCTGCAAAAAATTTAATTGAAGTTGACCCGCGCCAGATGAACCCCGAACCAATTCCAAACTATCCGTCCGATAACGAACCGCCTTCTGAGCCACCTACAATGCCTCAACCACCAACAATTGCAGCAATAAAATTACCTCACAGTGCCGATGAGTTAACATTTCAAGGCAGGAGCATTAGCGTGGCACAATGTAAAGTGGGCGGCCCTGGCATGGCCTTAAAAGTCCCTCCCTCGATTTATAGTGATGCTATCACTTCTGCATATATTAACAAACAGCTTGTTCGGTCATATGTTGAACAGTTAACCGAAAACGTTAAAGAAAATTTATCTCCAAATTCAAAAGCTTTTCTGATGAGTGGCGGAGCAGAGTATGTTGAGGTTAAAAAAATCCACCCCGATGACGAATTAGTTGGAAGTAGCAAAATACTTGTAAAAAGAGTCGCAAATTGGTTTGTTATTCAGGGGCATGGTTCAAATAAACCTGAAGACCTAAGTGTTGGAGAATTTGAGGCAGATACACCAAATTGTGTATCTCCAAAAGATTTGTATAAAACAAGTATGTTATCTGATGGCAAACAAGTTGAAATTTCAAAATACTCGGGCATGGATGTATTAATTATTCAAGCATGCCATGTTATGAAATCATTTCCAGAACTTAATCGGCACAGGTATAAAGCCTGGCGAAAAGTCCTTCCCAAAGGTTTAATTTTAAGTTATTATGATGAAGTACTTTTTACTTACATGGATGAATCTCTTGATATGCTTGTGGAAAATTTAAAAGTCAATCCTACAAATCAGAAACAATTAGGAGAAATTTGGGCTGACATAAACGAAAAAATTTTTAATAAATTAGTTTATTTAAAACAACTTAAAGGCCCTTGGTCATATTGTTACATAATACCATCAGGTAATAATGACAATAAAAATTTCTTTTGTTCTGGTGCTAAACTAAGAGATAGTTCTCAGCTTAGATACGTTTCAGTTCCTAACCCACCCATTGAATTTTAATATTTAGGAGTTTTATGAAAAAAGTATTTTTTTTAACTATAATTTTATTGTTGTCGTGTGTATCTGCTTGTTGGGCAAGATCAACAGATGAAATTGACTTTCAAAAAGAACTTATATTATGCGAAGAAATTCTTAAAAACGAAACAAATACAAATATGCCAGAAATTGTTGACTATTCAGTCGAAATCTTTAAAAAAGCTCCTAACTCATTGGCAAGTTATTACGCTGTAGGTTGTGTAGCTTTTGCATCATCAATTATGGAAATAAATGAAAAGTTAAAAACAATATTTAAGGACTTGTACGATAAATATTTTGATAGTTTAAATGACGCAAATTCAGACATAATAAGTAAAATTGTATTATCCCAATTTTTATTTAGTGGCTATTCTATAAATGAAATGAATGAAACTGAAATGGAATTAAGTTATCAAAAAGGTAAAGAATCGCTTCAAAATATACAAAAAAATTGTAAAAATAAAAACTATTCTGCGTTGGCTGCATTGTTTTTAATTACAAGGCTTTCAAACGAAGAAACTTTAATAAATTGTGAACAATTTATTAAGTATTATCCCGATCATAAAGCAATACCTTTAATTGAAGCTAAAATAATAAATGAAAAATATTATTTCAGCACCGAAACTAAAGATTATTCAGAATGTATTAAAAATTTGAAAATATTGGTAGAAAAATACCAATATATAAATTCGCCCCATGGGAACTATAAACTTGTCTTAGATTTTTATGTATATATTATTCGTTCATATATCAAGCTAAAAGACAAGGACAACGCCCAAAAATATTTAGAATTAATTAAGAATGAAGCTAAAAATTACTATAGGTTAAAACAAATTGAATCTGAAGTGAAAAATTCAAATTATTAGTTAAAACAATCTCAGCTGAATTTGTTCTAAAAAAAGAAAGCGCCATTTTCTGTCTCGTCAATAAGAGCGCCCGCCGCCGCCTCGCCGATAACCCGGGCCTTATGTAAACTTTCGCCCGGCCTTACGGCCGGGCTCAGACGCTCGCCGCGTCGTGCGGCTCGCTTTTACATAAGGCGGGTTTATCGTCGCGCGCCATCCGTGGGCGCTAACGGCGGCGGCTTTCTGCCAGCCGTTCTGTCTAAGTGCGCGGGCGCGCTCGGTTGCACCTCGCACCGCCCGCCCCAAAAGGACCGATTCTGATCCATTAAAATCCATGAAATTCAAAATTAGAAATTTCGAATGCGTATAACGCGTTTTAAGGGGCCTTCGAAACCTTGAACGACCCAAACTACCTTTTAGTTTTTTGCGTTCGTTGTGGCTCCGCTCTCGGCCTCGAAATTTGTTATTTTTTTTGGAAATAGAAAAAAGGTTCTGTCTTGATTAGAATTTTTGTCTTGGACAAACCCGGCCGCCCCGCGGCGAAGGTTCCGCGGGCAGCAGCTGGCTGCTGCCCGCGATTATCTTAACTGCCGGCCGCTCTTCCGGCCGGCGACAAAGTTTCGCCGGCACAGGGCGGCCTGGAGTTAACTAGGAAAATAATTTGCTTGCTTTTTTAAAAAATTTGTTATAAAATCATATCCATATAAAAAATAAAAAATAACCCATGCGACAACATGAGTTATTTATTATTAGGGCTAACACAAAACTATAAAAACCCACCACAGGTTATTTTTTTATAATAGCCTTTGTTTATTCATTTTTAACTTATTTTACATGAATAAATAAAAAATGTCAAGCGAAAAAGTGTTGGCCCTCAAAAAAATTTTGGGGGGATATCAAATTGAGTACTTTTAACGATTCCAAAGTTCATTCTTTTTTTACGGTTCCAAACATCGAAAATCTTTTCGATTTTTCTTATTCTGAGTTTAAAGTTTTTTGTGCTTTAAGAAAACTTACCTACAGCAACAAAAATTTTCTGATTTTAACCGGAACAGTTAAAGACGAACTTTTAAAACTTCTGTCCAAATCTTATTCAGCCTTTAAACCTATTCAAAGAATAATAAACCGACTTAATAACTATAAAGTTATTAATATAACCCAGGTCGGTTTATTTCCGCAAATAACATTCCTCGAAAAACCGGCCGTATCAGACCAGCAACCTGGCAACGCGACCCAGAGCGCTACTGTAGCTCCCCCTATATATATCTAAAAGGGTATCTAAAGAAGATAAAGACGTTAATAATCGTCCTGAAGATATATCTAAAAATTCATTCATTCTTACTGATACTAACACCGATAAACGAATGAACGAATCAATCCTTGTTAAAGACATCAAACCTGTTATAGATAAGAAATATATTAAGGCCATGGAGCAACTTCCAGACTTCAAAAAATATAGCCAGGATGATCAGGCTACCATACATAAGTTTATTCATAAGGCCAAATCTAAAAATATAGATACTTCCATCATAGACGATTACTGCCGGTCCATAATATTTAACAAAACCTCATCTAACATGAAAAATGCAAAATACAAGCCTATTTTCAATATTAAAAATTACTCCCACTCAGCATTATTCGGCA
>Ga0209605_1002188_pt1 | contig 19347 bp, 14 predicted proteins | sample AD_UKC035_MetaG_FD_184408 | JGI IMG/M metagenome (GOLD analysis project Ga0209605, IMG submission 184408) | Active sludge microbial communities of municipal wastewater-treating anaerobic digesters from USA - AD_UKC035_MetaG (SPAdes) (version 2) | ecosystem: Engineered > Bioreactor > Anaerobic >...
TCGGCCCAGGATTGGACGAGGAAAAAGTTGCCATGCTTATCAGGCGGTTGTTGAAGGAACAGGATACAAAGCCACCCCCAAGTAAACTCTTTGACGATGATGTGCTTCAATATTTAGTTGAAGATACAAACACTCAGGTACTGTTTATGCACTATACCAAAGAGGAATATGTGGCTAAAAAAATTCTTGCCGAAGGATTTCGGTTCTCCGATAGTTTTTACAAAACGGCTGAGTCCATTACCAACGACAAATCGGATTTGCAATATAAGCACAGTGTACGCAAACTTTACGGGAAATATGTCATCCTTATTGGTATTGCTAAAAGCGTGTACAACAAGTATCTCGAGCAGGTTTCCCAATCGAAAAACATGTCCACCGTTGAGCAGCTAATCAGCCAAAAACTCGATGAGTTAGATGAAGATCAAGAGGATGTGTACCTACTCCCACCCCAATTCATCAAGGGTTACATCAACTCCGAAACGGGCAAAATAGTGGCAAACAGTGCCTTCAATCCCGATTTCGATCCGCACACGGTATAAACAAAATCAGTATTTTTTAAACCATTGGCAGCTATGGCATCGCTTGTGCAATGCTATTCTCTTTGTTCATTATAGCCCTGAAAAAGCTTTTCATGTGCATGCTGTACGAACGGAATATGTCGGCCAGCATAAGGGTCATGCCCTCAACTGCCTCTTCGCCATTCTCCTGCCTTGCCAATTCGACAACCCTAAGCAATTCGGGCGATCCGGGCGTTTCAAATTCGGGAACGGAGACCAGCTTGTGCGGCATCCACTCTTTAAGGCATTTATCCACCTTTTTTGCCCTGCCCACCGATTCCTTTGCCACAACCTTAACAGCAAAGTCGTCGTTGTATTCCACGAACTCAACGGGGTTTTTCAGTGCCATAATCATGGGATGGCTTTCGTAGCCATTGGCATAGGCATCCCTTAACTGCTGCCACTGGAATTGCTCCAGCACCGAGTGCCTGTTGGATACCAGCTGAACAGCATTATCCTTGCTTTTGGGGAACCCCAAAATGGCTTTTATGTTGGTCCAAATCATTTTCAAGGCACTCACCCCCGGAAGTGGCGCAGCATGGTAGGGCATGGACAGATCACCCAGGTAATGCATACCCCAACCCATGAAGCGGTAGCCCCAGTAGTCATTGCCCGAGGAGAAGGCAAACTCCGCTAAGGCTTTGCAAAGCGAAATCCTAAACTCAGGCATGGTTTTCTTAAGGAAAGGGCCAAAAAAGAATACAATCCGTGGCTCGTGGTAAAAGCCCATGTGGAATGGTGCCTGACTGCCATACTCAAGGTTGGGATCGCCAAAAGGCTGAACTCCAAAGCCATACTTAGCCCCGAAGGGTGTGTTGTTATCCTCGAAAAGGCCCAGATCAAATCCGTAATCGGGCTCATCGTTGGCTGTACAAAGCACACGGAACGGCGATACCATATCGCCCTCATTAAGCCCGACGTAGCGCGTTTGCATCATACCCGAAACGTCGGACAAAACGGTGAGTTCCTGAACAGGAATAATCTCCATTTCACCCGCCTCCTCATTTTGCATCAGGTGTAGGTATAGCCTCATCTTCATGTTGGGATTCATTCTAATGGCCTTTAAAAAGCGATCGACTACATCGTCGGGATTGCCGGTTGCCCTGAATAGCAGCTCATCAGGCGTTGGTGCGTAGTAGGTAAGGTTTTTCCTTGCCCACATCTCGTAATCGTTGAGCAGTTTTTCCAACTCTTTCTCCTGCTCCAGAAGGAAAGTAGCTAAACTCTTAACCACTATTGGATCTTTTCCTTGCAACTCTGCAATGGTTGACAGCACAGGATAGGCCAGCAATGGGTGCTCTACCCAGGCCAGTGAAGACGTACAGAAACGAATGACAATAATTAGCGCAGCTAAAAATTTTAGGGCAATTGGTCTCATGGCTGTATAGTTTAGATTTTGAAATACAATAGTATTAAAAAAATGTGAAATTAATTGGGGATTAATAACTTTTTAAAAATCGTATCGGAAAAGTCAAACTTTTTCATTATATAGAGTTGGGCATTATTTTCACGGAATAATGGATTCCTAATGATATATAACGATTAATTGTATGGAATTTTTAACGCTTTAAACTTATGCTAACTATTTTTGTTTATCTGCAAACTTAAATTGAAATACTATGATTATTGATGTCATTAATAACCGCCGGAGTACAATGTCATTTGCCCCTGAGGCCATTGACAAAAAGCAGATTGAGGAGATATTAACGGCAGCCACATTGGCTCCATCGGCTTTCAACGAACAACCCTGGCGCTTCTACGTTGCCACACGTGATAATATGGATATGTTCAACCTTGTAGTATCCACCATGACCCAATCAAACCAGCTTTGGGCACAGAACGCCTCGGCGCTGATAATTACTGCAGCCGAAAGCAAGGTGAGTCGTACAGGTGCCGATAATTACCACTCTCTTCACGACCTGGGTATGGCCACTGCCAACCTGATGGCACAAACGCAGGCCTCGGGACTTGTGAGCCATCCCATGAGCGGGTTCGACTATGATGCCATAAGGGCAAAGCTGAATATCCCCCAATCGCAGATAATTGGGGCCATTGTTGCCATTGGCAAGGCCGGCAGCCTTGAAGGGTTGCCCGAAAGAATGAAAGAGAGAGCCCTTTCGGCACGGAACAGGAAACCCCTGAACGAAGTGGTTTCATTCTTGTAATCAGCAAAAAATCATTGATTTAGAACATCCTTTCATGAGATTTTAATTTGAAGTTAAAAAAAATTGAAGAATTAAATAAAAAAATTTGATTTATATTATAAACTAATTTATATTTGCAAAAAATATTTGAAACCAATGGACGAGAAAATTAATAGTATTGAGGAAAGTTTTCAGATTATCAATAGGATAATTGAAGACGAGAAGGTACGACTAAACGAGAACGGGTTTATATACCTATTCTGGGGCTGGCTTGTTATATTCTGTTCTTCAATGGAATACGTATTAATGTTTTCAGGTGTACGTCATCACTACTACATCTGGTTTGTAATGATTTTGGGAGGTGTGTTTACGGGTATCTACTTCGGTTACAAAAAAGGAGGAGCACCCATGCCATTAACGGGCAAGGTTCTCGCTTACATTTGGATATTTATTGGTTTAAATATCTTTGCTTTTGCCTTCCTTTTTCCTATTCCTGCAGGGAGTTTGCTTATATTTTTTATTCTTGCAATGCTTGGAGTAGGAACAATTATTTCAGGTGCACTAATTAGGTTTCCTTGGCTAGTTTATGGTGGAATTATTTGTAATGCCCTTGCGTTCGTTACTATTCTTGTTCCTTCTTTATATTGGAATGCAATAACAATAGTTGCTATTATCTTTGCCGATATCATTCCCGGTTACATGCTAAGGGCAAAATACCGTAAGCAGAATGTACGATGAACTGGACCCCATACTCCACTCGCCGCTTCGACTGGCCATTGTTTCGCTCCTAATCAAAGAGGGCGAGTTGGATTTCAACACCGTGAAGGAGAAGACCAACGCCACTTCGGGAAACATCAGCGTACAGTTCAAGAAGTTGGAAGAGGCGGGTTATATCACCATTAACAAGTCGTTCCGCAACAACTACCCTCATACAGCGATAATCATTACCAAAAAAGGACTAATGGCGTTTGAGGAGTACGTAAAAGCATTGAGGGGGTATTTGGACGTGTAATTTTTTTTGAATATTTAGTTTATGATATAAAGTAATTTATGAACACAATTCATTAAAGCATTTTACATCAACTGATTTTATTATTAACCTAACATTTAATGATTATGAAACGAATTTTTGCAATCTTCTTGGTGCTGATTGCCTGCAAGTGTAACACAACACAAATTATGGACTCAACCGTTAATAACCCTTCAATACAGCAATCCCACTCACTTCCCGACTCAATGCTTTACGGGATTCAGAGTAAAATCTACAATGCCTTTGTCCAATGCATGATATCGGGCAACAACCAATCGCTTTCAGATATGGCAAGTGAGTTGGAAAACCTCAGTGAAGACCATCATCAAAATCTAACTATTTACTGGCAATCCTATCTTCAGTTCTACAGTTCAATCTTCTATCTGAAGAGAGGCGATACTAAAACGGCAGAAAGAGAAGTGGATAAAGGAATTGATTGGCTTAAAGAGATGAAAAATAAAAATTCTGAAGATTATGCGCTGCTCGCACATCTTCAAGGATTTAGCATGCAATTCAAGGGGATGAATGCCAAGGCCATTTCCGATAGTATGAAAATGAATATCAAAGAGGCCATTGCGCTGGATTCTACCAACCTGAGGGCATACTACGTTTACGCCAACAATGACTTCTATACTCCCAAAATGTACGGTGGTGGGCAAAAAACCGAGGAGTACCTATTGAAAACCACAGGATTACCAGCACAGCAAATGCCTCATGCCTGTCTGCCATCGTGGGGAAAGGAAGAGTCTTATGAATTACTTATTAAGCTGTATATCAGAGAAGAAAAATGGAATAAAGCGAAACAATACTATGAACAGGGGCTAAATGAATTTCCCGATAGCTACATCATCAAACAATTGGCATCAGGTCTGGTTGGGATATAGGAAACGGCCTACACATAACACCATGTGGAAGCTTCTCAGGTCAGGTTTACATTTTAAAAGCACCCCCTACCCTATTCCTTCTGATTAAATTACAACAGAGGAAAATGCTATACTGTTTAACCATGTTGTTTTACTCAAAAAAAATAGTGTTAGAGTTAAACTTTTTGCCTTTTACTAATTCAAAGTAACACTACTGAGGAGCAGTTGGTGTAATTTCATTACCGATTCTATGATACTTCACCAAACAAATATTTAATCCATTTAAACCCAAACCTATGAGATACTACAATTACCTGTACCTTGCTCTAATTGCCGCTTTTTTAATATCGTGCTCGGGCAATGGCGTTGACAAAGCATCGCAAAGCATTACCGAGGAGGGCATAAAAGAGTATATTGCCGTGCTGGCTTCCGATGATTTCCAGGGACGTTTCCCCGGAACCCTTGGCGAGGAGAAAACCATTCATTACCTGTCGGAGCAATTTTCAACACTTGGCCTGTTGCCGGGCAATGGCGACAGTTACTTTCAGGAAGTTCCCCTAATGAAGATAACCCCCGAAACCGATTTCACTTTGAATATTTCGGGAAAAAAGGGTAGCCTGACATTGCAATATGGTCCCGATTTCATTGGCGGAACGCCAACCCCAACAGAAAATGTAAACATATCCGGCTCGGATGTGATTTTTGTTGGCTATGGCATTAACGCCCCCGAATACCAATGGAACGATTACGAAGGGCTGGATGTTAGGGGCAAAACCGTGGTGATGCTGGTAAACGATCCGGGCTACGCTACTCAGGATAGCGCGCTGTTCACGGGGAATGCCATGACCTACTACGGCCGTTGGGTATATAAGTACGAAGAGGCAGCACGTCAGGGTGCTGCTGCAGCCATACTGGTGCACGAAACAAAGGCAGCCTCGTACCCCTGGGGCGTGGTAGAGAACAGTTTCAAGGGTACCAAGTTTTACCTCACCAGCGATCCCATAACCAAATCGGAACTGCTAATGCAAAGCTGGATAACCAACGACAACGCACGCAAACTATTCCAGATGGCAGGTCTCGATTTCGACGCCACAACCCAAATGGCTGCCCAAAGGGGGTTTAAACCCATTGAAATGAAGCTGAAGGCTTCAGCCAGCTATAGCAACAGGGTGGAGTACATGAGTTCGAATAACGTGGTGGCCCTGTTACCCGGTTCTTCCCGCAAGGATGAGTACATTATCTACACGGCTCACTGGGATCACCTGGGTGTTAACCCAGCCATGGAGGGCGATTCCATATTCAACGGGGCGCTTGACAATGCCTCGGGAACGGCAGCACTGCTGGAGATTGCCAAGGCCTTTAAATCATTGGGAAAAGTTCAGGACAGGTCTATCCTTTTCATGTCCGTTACCTGTGAGGAGCAGGGATTGCTTGGAAGCCAATACTACGCCGAGAATCCCATTTATCCTCTTAACAAAACCGTAGCGGTTATTAATATGGATGCCCTCAACATTTTTGGTCGTACCCATGACATGGCCATTTCCGGATATGGATACAACGAATTGGACGATTACGCCAAAGTGGTTATCGAGAGCAAGGGACGCTACATAGTGGGCGATTCGCGGCCCGAGAGTGGTGGATACTACCGCTCCGACCATTTTAGCTTCGCCAAGGTGGGCGTACCCTCCATCAACATATCATTTGGAACTGACAACGTTGAGCATGGAAAGGAATGGGCAGAAACCACCCTTTTGAAATGGATTATGGATAACTACCATAAGCCATCGGACAACTACGAACCCGAAAGTTGGAAGTTCGATGGGATGGTTGAGGATGTGCAGGTATATTTTGAGTTGGGCTATAAGCTAAGCACAACCGACCATTTCCCCAACTGGCGCGAGGGTACATTCTACAAACCCATACGCGATGCCATGATGAAATAATCTTGGGAGAATGGCAATTGGGGTACAACCCCTCTCCCACCATTAGTTTAAAAGGCTGTCCGATTGGGCAGCCTTTTTCAATTATGAAATGGGAAATGGAAAAGAAATCGCAATTTCTTTATACTGTAATAATGCCAAAATTTGTACGAAAATATATACCTTTATCAGACTAAGTAAGTTTCAGTAAATGTCTCAGTTGGTTGTATATAGCGCTTCTGCCGGATCGGGCAAAACGTTCCGATTGGCGGCAGAATACATCAAACAGGTTATCGAAAAACCCGAAAGTTTTAAAAACATACTGGCAGTAACCTTTACCAACAAGGCTACAGCAGAAATGAAAGAGCGCATACTCAATGAACTTCACACAATTGCGCAGGGAGAAAAGAGTGCCATAGCCAATGAAATTTCCAGCCTGTTACCACTTACTCAGGATCAAATAACTCAGAATGCTCAGCGTGCTCTCTCGCTCATACTGCACGATTACTCTCGTTTCTCCATAAGCACCATCGATAGCTTTGTGCAAAGGGTCATCCAGTCATTGCTTTGGGAAATTGGTGAGCAGGGCGGATTTGATATTAAGTTGGATAGCGAGCCGATTATCGAACAGGCCGCCGACGACCTTATAGATTCAGCTTCTTCGTCATCCGAACTCATGCGGCGATTTATCCGCATGGGCGAAGAGCAGATGGACGAAGGAAAAACATGGGATATTCGAAGGGGACTGATGGAATTGGGAAAGCAAATCTTCACCGAGAGCTTCCGAACCATGGACAGGGATGAGATGAAGCGTTTTACCCATAAGGAGAGCATTGACAGGCTGAAAAAATCTTTATACCAACTTATAGACAACACCATTTCCAAGCTAAACCTCATTGCGCAAAATGCGATAGATGAGTTGACTGAGTATGGAGTAACCGATCAGGATTTTGCCCATCGCGAGTTAGGCATTATGGGTTTTTTCTACAAGTGCGCACAGCTTCCCGGTTCGGCCGAGCAGATGCCCAATGCGGGACTTGCAAGAGTTCAACAGGCACTGAACGATCCCACGGGACGAGACTGGGTTACTAAAAGTACCTTTGATAATAAGGATAAATTTGCCCGAATCGAGTTGGCCATTGCCAACGTTTTATACCCTGCGCTCGTTGAGTTGGTTGATCTTATCCAAGAGAAAACCCCTGCCTACGTGGGTGCAAAATTAATATTAAAACATCTTGATAACCTTGCACTTATAAGTGACCTTTGGACAAAAATCCGCGAAATATCCAAGGAAGAGGGTTTTCTTCTGCTCAACGAGAGTAATCACCTGCTTCAGGAATTCGTTAAAGAGAGCGACACGCCATTCATTTACGAAAAGGTGGGCACGCGCTACGATGTCATTATGATTGACGAGTTTCAGGATACCTCGGTGGTGCAGTGGCACAACTTTATCCCGTTGGTGAAGAACAGCCTGTCGCAAGGTTACTTCAGTATGATTGTGGGCGATGTGAAGCAATCCATATACCGTTGGAGGAACAGCGATTGGAAAATACTTGCCTCCGGTGTGGATAACGACCTGGCCAGCCACGGAATTGAAAGGCACTCACTCAAGGTAAACCGAAGGAGTCTTCCTGCCATTGTTGACTTTAACAACCGCTTTTTTGAATCGGCCAAAGACAGGATACTCCAAACATTAGAAGAATTAGGCTCCAAAAATAGCATATCGGCTCTTTCCTGCATAGAGCAAGCAGCCAAGGCATACAAGGACATCAGGCAGGATTCGGCTTTTCCCCAAGAAGGAGTTCCGGGGAATGTTGAGGTTTGCTTCATTGATGCCAATAAAGATGAATATTCAGAGGTTCTTTCAGAGAAGCTCACCTTACTGATTGAAAACCTTAGGCTGAATTACAAGTTAGGCGATATAGCCATTTTAGTTCGTACCAATAAAGAGGGGCAACGTATAGACGATATGCTGCTGGAACACAACCGTATCACGGATGACAAGACCAAACATATTCACTTCATCAGTCAGGATGGGCTACTGTTAAAGGCTTCATCATTGGTGAAACTGATGATAGCGTCTTTCAGGCTGGCAGAGAATCCGCTCAACAAGGTGGCACGCAGCATTCTCTCAAAAGAACTTTTTCTGCTTAACCCCGATACAACTACTCCCTGGCACAACCTGTTTGTTGAACGCAGCTACATCGAGGATGAGGCATTATGGCTCAGCAAATTGAATTCCAGACCGTTGAATGAAGTCTTCGAAGCCATTGCCCACCGTTACGAACTATTCTCTGTTTCCCGGGAATTGGCTTACCTCACCGAACTGCATGAACATATACTGAACCTGTCGGCCAAGGGAGGGTCGGACATTGGGCAATTCTTAAGCTGGTGGGACGAAAACTCAGAAAATCTGTCACTTTCATCATCAAAAAACGAAGAGGCTCTTTCGATACTCACCATACACAAGGCCAAGGGTCTGCAATTTCCTGTGGTAATAATTCCATTTGCCGATTGGAATTTTAGAAAACCAGGCACTTCGCCTTTGCTCTGGGTTTCTTCCAACACATCGCCTTTCGATGAGATACCCCGATATCCAATACATATTCAGGAGAAGGCTTTAAGCAGTATTTTTGCTGCTGAGGCGATTGATGAATACATGAGGGAAAGGGTTGACAATCTCAACCTCATGTATGTTGCTTTTACACGTCCCCAGAATGAACTGTACATCTTTTCGAATAAGCCTAAGCCCTCTAAAAACAGCAAGGGCGATGAGACAATAGATAACATTTCAAAGCTGCTGTGGCAAGTTGTCCCCGAAATGGGCAATGGGCACATTGAGCATGAGTTAGCTGAAGAGGATGGTTTTTCGATATTCCAATTCGGTAAGCGATCAGGCTCTAAGCCTGAATTGCAGGACAAATCTTCTCCCCAAATCCATTGGCAAATGGCTAATTACCCGGTAGGGATGGAGCACGGAGATGTTAAGCTACGGATGGAGGCGGGCGAATTTTTCCTTTCCTCCCCGTCCGAAAGGCTCCAACACCGCGAACATGGAAAACTTATGCACGAAATCTTATCGCGTATCAATACCGCAAACGATGTGGAAAAGGCCATTAATGCACTTTGTATCGAAGGGTTGATTGACATCCAAGAGAAAGATTCCTTGGTCTACCGCCTACGGCAAATGCTGACAGACGAGCCTGTGAAATTATGGTTTGCAACAGATTGCAAAGCAAAAACGGAGGCTACCATCCTTACCCCACAGGGTCAAAGTTACCGCCCCGACCGGGTAATAATCGATGGCAACGCCGCCACAGTAGTCGATTTCAAATTCGGAGTTCCCAATAACTCGCATGAAGTTCAGGTCAATCGCTACGCCTCGTTGCTTAGGGGAATGGGATTTGAAAAGGTTAAAGGCTTCATTTGGTACGTTGATGCCAACTGCGTTACCGAACTTTAATCGGTAGAATTTGTTTAATGCAATGGCCATTGTGCCATATTTTATATATTTGTGCCTTTCAAAAAATTAATTCATTGTACCATTATGAAAAGAACATTTTACCTTTTCTTCGCGCTATTGGCCGTAGCTGCCTGTTCTACCAAAGAGCCCAAAGTATCCATCTTTAGCGGACAGATAATCAATCCGGCTGATAATATTGCATTCCTTATTTCGGAAGGCGTTACGGATACAATCTCACTGAACGAGGATGGCACCTTTTCGAAAGAGATAACCCTCTCCCACCCTTCGTACTTCACTTTGAAAAACGGAAGGGGCAGTACTATTATCTTCGCACTTCCCGGCGAGGATTTGAAGGCCACCATTAACTTAAAAGACCCCTCCGAAACTCCGGTGTTTGAGGGGAAAACTGCTGATATCAATCAGTACATACACAAAGTTTCTGCCATAGCCAGAAGCATAGCACCGAAATACCGTGAACTTTACTCGGCTCCACGCGACATCTTCGTGTTAAAGCTCGACTCTATTAAGAATGAGTATTTTACATTGCTCAAAAATTCTGATATTCACAACAAATCCTTTTTGGAGTTGGAAAACGCCCGGATTGGATATATGATTAGGAACTTACTGCACGACTACCCCGTTTACAAATCCTACTTTGCGCCCGAAGACTCGGTTAACTACGAGGATGACTACAAATTTTCAGAGAACATAGATTACAATAAACCTGAACATTTACATATTGCTGCTTATGCCGATTTGATTATGAAAAATTTTCAACTGCTGTTCCAAAGCATTTCATCGGCAGAGCAGAATGTTGGCAAATCGGAGTTCGAAAAAATGGTAATCTACTTTGAAAAGGTTGATTCGCTTGTGAGCGACAGCAAGATACGTGATTTTATTAAGCACAATTCAGTGATTGAAGCCATTCAGTGGAGCAGCCTCGAAGTTTCGAAAAACGTTGTGGAGCACTTTTTACGCAGTGCCAGCACCGAATCGTACCGCAACATTGTTACCAACGCCTTTGCCAGACGTATGCTGCTGGCCCCGGGTGCCAATGCGCCGGAATTCACGCTTACGGGTATCGATGGAGCCGAATACTCTCTTAAAGATTTCCGGGGGAAACTGGTGTACATCGATTTTTGGGCTACCTGGTGTCGGCCATGCCTCATGGAAATCCCCCATTTAACAAAACTGAAAGGGGCCTACAAAAACAAACCCATCGCTTTTGTCGCCATCTCGGTTGACAGCGACAAGAGTGCCTGGGAAGAAATGGTAAAGAGGGATAAATTATCCGGATATCAACTTTATGCCGAAAACAACTGGCAATCGGAAACGGCAAAGAATTATCAGGTACGGGGTATCCCGACCTTCGTTCTCATTGATGGAGAGGGTAAAATCATTGAATACAATGCCCCCCGCCCATCGAATTCTGAGATAAATTTACTGATTGATAAATACCTTAAGACATTGCCCTAAGAATGTAACGAACAATAGCCACGACAATGGCAGTTAAATAAAAACCGGAATGTTTACACATTCCGGTTTTTTTTATGAAGTTTAATAACGAAAAGTAATGGCAACGGAGTTCGGAGTGCCGAAACTACTATGCTTGATTCTGTTTTTTCTCCTCTGCCTTTTGCTTGGCATACTTATCAAAGGCATGAACGATGTATTTCACCAGTTTATGTCGGATGATATCCCTTGTATCGAAATAGATTACTGCAAGCCCTTGCACATCGGACAACAATTTGAGCGTTGGCACCAGGCCCGAATCCTCCCTATTGGGTAGGTCTATCTGGGTGATATCGCCGGTTACAATAAACTTGGCATTATTGCCCATTCGGGTGAGGAACATCTTCAGCTGATTCATGGTGGTGTTCTGCGCCTCATCCAGTATCACAAAGGCATTGTCGAGAGTACGTCCCCGCATGTAGGCCAGAGGCGCAATCTGCACCGTGCCATCCTCCATAAAATCGTTGAGTTTGCGGGCAGGGATCATATCATTCAGGGCATCGTAAAGGGGTTGCAGGTAGGGGTCCAATTTCTCTTTCAGGTCACCGGGCAGGAACCCCAACCTTTCTCCTGCCTCCACGGCAGGGCGGGTGAGGATAATACGCTTCACCTCCTTATTCTTCAACGCTCTCACCGCCAAGGCAATGGATGTATATGTTTTCCCCGAACCGGCAGGTCCAATGGCAAAAAGAAGGTCGTGAGAGGCATACTTCTCAACCAGCAAGCGCTGGTTCACGGTGCGAGCCTTAATAATCCTGCCATTATTGCCAAACACAAGGGCATCGCTGGTTTCCTCTTCGATTTTTGAAATGGAGGTATCGGTATCGTTGAGCAAATCGATGATATTCTCGTCGCTTAAGCTGTTGAAACGGCGATAAAAATCGATTATCAGATTAACCTTGTTTTCGAAAATCAAAATCTCCTCATCCGGGCCGATCACCTTAATCTCGTCGCCGCGGGCAATAATTTTCAGTTTGGGAAAATAGTTGGTAATGAGATTAAACCTTGAGTTGTTCACTCCAAAAAGCGCTAAGGGATCAATGCCCTCGACCAGAATTATCCTTTCGTTCATCCGATGTTTTTAAAATGTTTGAATTCACACCTATGATCTGTATGCAAAGGTATGAAAAAAGCGAGTGCTATCAACTGTAGCCTGCCAATTAGGCTATGGGATAAATATTTTTATATTCCGAAGGCTCGATTCGTTTGACTTTTATTCAAAATAAGCACAATAAACTGTTAGTAGCTTTTTGTTCGTGACCGTTGGGAAAAATTTCTTTTTTTAACCAAATTTGCTGATTATTTACAGGTATGGCCATTGACACGAAATCAGGGAAAATAGTAACGCTGACCACCGATTGGAAGCAGCACGATATCTATATAGGTAATATTAAGGGTCGGTTGCTCTCGAGCTGCCCGGGTATCTCTGTGATCGACCTGGCACATAATGTTCCCTCTTTCAATATTCAGCATGCCTCATTCATAGTCAGTTACGGTTTCAACAATTTTCCCACGGGTACCATACACCTTGTTATGGTCAACAGCGAAGCGGTTGCTTCGCCCAAATTACTTGTGACTGAGCATAGCGGCCATGTGTTTGTTGTACCCGATAATGGCATCATAGGCCTGCTTTTTGACCCTCCGCCCGACAAGGTCATCGGGGTAAATATTGCTGCCCATGGCAGTTTTGCATCCCTCGACGGGTTTGTCAATACTGTTATGGCATTGTACAACGGGCATGGCATCGAATCGTTGGGTGAAATAACAACCGATTACCTTGTTAAACGTAACTATAGGGCAACTGTTGGCGATTCGTTTATACAGGGCAACATAATCTATTTCGACTCGTACAGCAATGCCATTACCAATATCTCAAAAAGCCTTTTCGACAAGGTTGGCAACGGGCGCAATTACAACATCCTGGTACAAAGCAACTACAATAGGATTGACAAGTTGAGCAAGACCTACCAAGCAGTTAAAGAGGGCGAACTTTTAGGACTGTTCAACTCGTTCAATCTCCTCGAAATAGCCATACGCAATGGCTACGCTGCCGAGATGCTAAGCCTTAACGTGGGAGGAAGCGTGAGTGTAGTATTTACATAAATCGATTTTTTCGAATAGATTTTGAACCAACCGATTCGATAACATAGCAGTAATGCCATAATACCATTTTTTAACATGAATAAAGCAGGCAAAGCCTTTGAGGAATTAGTAAAGATAATGGACGAGCTTAGAGAGAAGTGTCCATGGGATAGGGAGCAGACCTTCGAGAGTATTCGCAATTTGACCATTGAAGAAACCTATGAACTGACCGATGCCATTCTGGAAAAAGATTTCCAGAATGTAAAGAAAGAGCTTGGCGACCTACTTCTGCATATTGTTTTCTATTCCAAAATAGCATCTGAGTCGAACCTTTTCAACATAACCGATGTGATTGATCAACTATCGAAGAAGTTGATTTACAGGCATCCTCACATCTTTGGAACCGAACAGGTTGCCACTGCATCGGAAGTGCTGGAGAATTGGGAGCAGATTAAAATGTCGGAAAAGGGCGGGAACAAAACGGTGCTATCGGGGGTGCCTAAATCGCTATCAGCCCTTATCAAAGCCAACAGGATACAGGAAAAAGTTAGAGCCGTCGGATTCGACTGGGAAGTACGAACACAGGTTTGGGACAAGGTGGAGGAAGAACTGGCCGAACTAAAAGGCGAAATTGAAACGGGCGATAGCGACAGGATAGAAGCGGAATTCGGTGATCTACTCTTTTCCATGGTCAACGCTGCAAGGCTTTACAATATTGATCCCGAAACTGCTCTGGAACGTACCAACAAGAAGTTCATCAAACGGTTTGGCTACCTCGAGGAGAAAACCATAAAGCAGGGGCGATCGCTGAAAAGCATGACCCTTGATGAGATGAATGAGATTTGGGAAGAGGCCAAGGGAAGCGATAACCAATAGAATTGAACAATGCAGCAGTATGCCATAAAGAGAACTCTATACAGCATCCTCATCGTATGGGGGGTTGTGACGCTGGTATTCATACTTTTCAATGTTATTCCGGGCGACCCGGCACGCATGGTTATGGGGCAACGCACCGATGAGGCATCGCTGGCAGCCGTGCGCAAGGATTTGGGCGTTGATAAACCCATGGTTTTTCAATACCTAAAATATATCAACGATCTATTACCCCTTTCGCTGCACAACCCCCGTAACCCCGAAAGCTATATTTACTTAGACAGATCCACCTACAGACCTCTTTGCTGCATTGGGATAAGCAAATCGAGGGTGCTGGTGATAAAATCCCCCTACCTTCGCCGTTCGTATCAAAGCGGAAAACCGGTGAGTGCCATCATAGGCGAGGCTTTCCCAAGCACGCTTATACTGGCCATCACGGCCATGACCTTTGCCACGGTTCTGGGGATCACCCTTGGTATTGTTGCCGCCATATTCAAAAACAGCTGGGCCGATAGGGTGCTGGTCACCCTCTCTGCCTTCGGCATGAGCATTCCATCGTTTTTTGCCGCTATCCTTTTTGGGTGGCTTTTCGCTTTCGTATTAGGCGATTTTACAGGGCTGAACCTCACCGGAAACCTCTGGGAGATTGACAATTTTGGCGAAGGAATAAGCCTCCAACTCAAAAATCTGATTCTACCTGCCTTTACGCTGGGTATTCGTCCGCTATCCGTTGTTACTCAGCTAAGCCGTAGTTCCATGCTTGAAACCCTATCGCAGGATTATATCCGTACAGCCAAATCAAAAGGGCTGACTTTCGCCAGGGTAATCCGCAAGCACGCTTTGAGAAACTCTCTCAACCCCGTTGTGTCGGCCATCTCAGGATGGTTCGCATCGCTAATGGCCGGCGTGGTGTTCATTGAGTACATCTTTGGATGGAAAGGTCTGGGGTATGTGATGGTTAATGCACTCAACAGTTACGATGTACCGCTTGTGCTGGGTTCTGTTATCACCATCTCCATTGTTTTTATAGTGGTCAATTTTCTCGTTGACATTGTCTATTCGCTTCTCGACCCAAGAATTCGGATTTCGTAGCGTAATAAACATTTTTTACTACCTTTGGAGTAGTTCAGGAATAAAAACTGTTGAATTACTAATTAATCAATAAAATAACTACCATGAGAAAAAGAATAGTTGCAGGGAATTGGAAAATGAATACCACTCCTCAACAGGGCTTAGCGCTTGCTCAGGATGTAAAAAAACTGTCGTCCGGAGTTCCCAACGAAGTTGAACTCATTGTTGCACCCCCCTTTACGCACATTACAAGCATTGTAACCGAGTTAAATCAAAGCAGGGTTAAGGTTGCCGCCCAGAACTGCTCATCGTGGGAAAAGGGAGCTTATACGGGTGAGGTTGCTCCGGCAATGATTGCATCATCCGGTGCCGTATATGTTATCATTGGGCACTCAGAACGCAGAGAGTATTTTGGCGAAACCGGAGAAATACTCCTGAACAAAGTGAAGTTGGCGCTGCAGAATGGACTTTCTCCCATTTTCTGCTGTGGCGAAAAGTTGGAAGAACGAGATGCAAACAGGCATTTTCAGGTGGTTGAAAATCAACTCGCGGAAGTTCTTTCCCGTATTAGCAAGCAGGAGATGAAAAACGTGATTGTTGCATACGAACCGGTATGGGCCATTGGCACCGGACGAACAGCCACTCCCGACCAGGCACAGGAGATGCATAATTTTATCCGTAAAATTATTGAAAAGCAGCATGGTAAAGAAATAGCCAATGGAACCAGTATCCTTTACGGAGGAAGTTGCAAACCCGACAACGCCAAGGAGATATTTGCCAAACCCGATGTGGACGGTGGGCTTATTGGGGGTGCGTCGCTTGTGGCATCCGATTTTATAGCCATTGCAAAATCATTCCCTGAAAAGTAGTATGAACTACTACAAAGTTAAATTTACCATTACACCCTATAGCCAGCAGAATGCTGAAATATTAGTAGCCCTGCTGGCCGATATGCAATTCGATAGTTTTGAAGATTTTAACCAAGGCATTTTCGCCTATATTCCGGAGCAATTCTACAACTCCCATGGAATATCCACGCTTATCAACGAGGAAATCTTTTTAGGTATCAGTATCGATTTTCAAGCTGAGCTTATTGAAAATCAAAATTGGAACAAAAAGTGGGAGTCGAATTTTGTGCCTGTCTGCGTTGAAAACCTGTGCCGCATAAGAGCCCCGTTCCATGGAACAGAAAGCGGTTTCGCTCTCGAAATAACCATCGAGCCAAAAATGTCGTTTGGCACAGGGCACCACCAAACCACATGGCTCATGGTGAGAGAATTATTCAATTTGGAGGTACAGGGAAAAGCCATACTCGATATGGGCTGTGGTACAGGGGTTTTAGGCATTGTTGCCGAAAAACTTGGAGCCGCGCATGTGGTTGCCATTGATAACGATCAGTGGGCATTTGACAATGCCCAAGAAAATGCCTTGAAGAACGGCTGTAGCAGTATTGATACCCTGCTTGGCGATGCCTCGCTGCTGAAGGACAAGTATTTCGATATTATTCTTGCCAATATCAATCTAAATACGCTTGTCAACGATATGCCCATATACAATAATAGCCTTTCCGAAAAAGGAATACTCATAGTCAGCGGCATACTTAAATCCGATGTAATGCAATTAAACCGTGTTGCCGAAAGCATAAGCCTAAAACCTTTCGTCCAGCGGCATCGTGACGATTGGGCACTGGTGGGATATGAAAAGATTTAATAACAAAGGCCATTCACTGTATGAAAATGCTTAAACTCACAACCCGTTTACAATGTCTGACAGTTTTCATGTCCATTGGTGCTTTTGCCATTCTATTTCATCAACCGGCTAATGCACAACGCATAACAGGATTCACAGAGGAAATTGAAAATTTCCCGTTCCAGTTACACGACATCATAAAAGGTCAACTTTCCAAGGAGGAAGAAGCTCAGTCCGTTGAATTTGCACAATTTTGGTCAACCGATTACTTTGCTCCCGAAAAAAAGGCTGAAATAGTGGAAATCTCGAACCTTCTTTTAAAGAAGACCGATGTTAACTTATCCCACTTTGTGAGCCTGATGAAAATACTGCTCAACCTAAAGTACAATGAACAGATTCAAAAAAGTTTTGAGACATGGCTCAACGGGCTGAAAATGTATGCTGAAGACCCAAGTATTGGCATAACGGCTATCATCAAATTCGTCCAAAATTCCCAGAGCATTTTCGAAAACAACATTCTGAAAATCAGACCAGCTCACAAATGGAGCACGAGTAACGGCGAATATTCCGTAACACTCGACTCCGTATTAACCTTCCGTTTCGGTACGCTCGACTTAATCTGTTCAAACGAAACCGACTCAATGGTTATACTTGCCACACAGGGTATTTACAATCCCCTTTCCGAAACATGGAGCGGAAAGGGAGGAAAGGTTACATGGGCAAGAAGCAAGCTGCCCGTCGATGAAATCTTTGCCATGCTCTCCAACTACCGAATTGATTTGACAAAAAATGAATATGTGGCCGATTCAGTTTGGTTTACCAATAAGGACTATTTTAAAACGCCATCGTTAGGCTACATTAAAGACAGGCTGATAAAATCAACCAAAGCTTCGAATGTAGATCATCCCGAGTTTCACACCTATGGGCAGCGATACCATATAGACAATCTTTTTGATGGAGTTGACTACGACGGAGGGTATTACATGGTCGGATCAAAATTTTACGGGAGCGGAACCCGCGAGCAACCGGCTATTATTTTGTTCAAAAGGAATAATAAAGATTTCCTTCGAATCGAATCGAAAATATATGTATTTCAACGTCAGTCTGTTGTATCGGACAATGCCAAGGTGCGCTTCCTAATTGAGAACGATTCAATTTTCCATTCAGGGTTGGGATTTACGTACAACGACCAGGTGAGAATGGTGGCCATTGCACCCACGGACTTCCTAACAACCCAAAGCCCAATACTTAATACATACCATAATTTCTCCATCAATTTCAATCAAATCTCATGGAATCTGGGTACGGACGAGATAGTATTCGGGCCTCCCATCGGGGCTTCGCAGGGAAGGGCCTCGTTCGAATCCAACAATTATTTCAATCAGGAGTCATTCGACCAAATCATGGGGCGCGACGACCAGCACCCCCTCTTTGCCATATCCAACTTCACCCGACAGATACGGTCGCGCATATTCAATGTTAACGAATTTTCCATTTTCATGCGCAAGCCCATTGAGCAGACCCGTATTGTGATCATGCAAATGGCCATGCTGGGCTATATCCTGTATGAATATGAAACCGGCGAAATACAGGTACTACCTAAGCTTTACGATGCCATTAGGGCCCGAACAGGGCGCATTGATTACGATGTCATCAAATTTCAATCGCTAACGCAAAGCAGACCCAATGCGGTGCTAAATTTGGCAACCCTTGAGATGGAGGTCAATGGAGTGCAGAATGTTTCCGTAAGCGATTCTCAAAATGTATTTATCTATCCGGCCAGGAATAGAATTATATTAAAGAAGAATAGGAACTTTGCATTCGACGGGGTTGTCAGGGCAGGCCTTTTCACTTTTCAAGGTCACAACTTCAACTTCAACTATGAAAACTTCAGCTTCGTACTGGACGAAATAGAACTTTTAAACATTGATGTCCAAACCCAAGACTACGACATGTACGGGAAGAGGGTTTTAGAAGCGGTAACAAGTACCCTCGAGAATATCACAGGCGAAATTTTCATAGATCAGCCCGACAATAAATCGGGATTGGTGAATTATCCCGAGTTCCCCATTTTCAGGAGTACGAAAAACTCATTTGTCTATTACGACGATCCCTCAATACATAAAGGGGTGTATAAGCGCGAC